>Ga0207824_1000231_pt1 | contig 10632 bp, 11 predicted proteins | sample LuqExpMetageno73_FD_187830 | JGI IMG/M metagenome (GOLD analysis project Ga0207824, IMG submission 187830) | Tropical forest soil microbial communities from Luquillo Experimental Forest, Puerto Rico - Sample 73 (SPAdes) | ecosystem: Environmental > Terrestrial > Soil > Tropical forest ... | reverse complement strand
TGGCGTACCTCATGCCCAACGGCATCCTGCAACAGCAACCCGGAAGCGGCAACGACCACAATAATAGTCCGATTCACCTTCACCCTCCGTTCACCCACTCGGCGACCGCAGGCATAGTTTCCACCTTAAGCCGTGCGCGTAGCGGCGCTTCGCGCTGTTCTTTCTTTAGCTGCGCTTCCCGCATTTCGGAGGCGAGTTTGCGATGGCTCTTGGTGTGCGTCATTGCGTCATCGTCGGCCCGAGGCGCACGCACCGTCAATGCCCTAACAATCGCGGGTGTCATCCCCCAGAATCGGCCCCTCCGATATTGAAGCTTCGCCGTTAGAAGGGCAAGCTAGTTGGCCCTTAGCGGATGGCCAGACCATGAAGCACGCGTTCAAGAAAATCCTCAGAACGTTGTTGATTGGGCTGATGCTGACGATTAATGGCAGCATGGCCCGTGGGCAAAGCCTACATGATAAATGCGTCATCAACCGAGCCGTAAGCCCGGACGAAGTAATTGCAAGCTGCACTGCAAAGATCAGGTCAGGCGCAGAGAGCGGTGAGAGGTTAGCATACGTCTTGGCAATTCGTGCGCGCGCGTATCGCTTCAAGAAAGACGATGACCAAGCAATCACGGATGCCACTGAAGCGATTAAGCTCAACCCCGCCTACGGTCTCTCTTATTATGTCCGCGCTCAGGCTTACAGTCATAAGAAGGATTACGATCGTGCCATTGCGGATTACACGGCGTCGCTCCGAATCCGGCCGAGAGATGAAATAGTCTTGCAAGAGCGCGGCCATGTGTATCAGGCAAAGGGTGATTACGACCAAGCCATCGCGAATTACGACGAAGCTATCAAAATCAATCCAAACTTTTCATGGGGCTTCAATGATCGCTGCTATGCACGCGCTATCGTCGGCCGCGAATTGCAGCAGGCGCTTTCCGATTGCAACGAGGCGCTACGGCTTGCTCCTAATTTGGGGGCCGCTTACGACAGTCGCGGGTTTACTTATTTAAAGCTAGGTGAATATGACAAAGCGATTGCGGACTATGATGCGGCATTGAAGCGCAACCATAATAGTGCTGGCTCATTTTATGGCCGCGGTCTTGCAAAGCAGAAGAAAGGGAGCATGGCGAGTGGTAACGCCGATATCGCGGCGGCCAAAATGATCCAGGATGATATAGCGGATGAGTTTGCGGGATTTGGAGTGAAATGACCCGCGCCGAGCCTTGCCACGCGCGTTGTTCCTGTCCCAGAGGACAATAGCGGACAAATGTCCCAAAACCACTGTTTGTCCCAGCGCGGCCAATCGCGCTGACGAATTCATTGAAGTGCATTGATGCGCGCATTGAGCTCGAGCTGGCGATCAACCCCAAGACCGCAAAGGCGCTCGGCCTAGCAATTCCGCCGTTATTGCTCGCCCGCGCCGACGAGGTGATCGAATGACGTACCGTCACTTCCGCTATTGGCCTTTTGCAAACTATCGACTTCCGACACAGAGACTTCCCGGATCAGTCAGAGCATCTTGGCGACAATCTTCATCATGTCTTCTGACGAAAAGGCTCGCAGCGATTCCGTGCGAATGTTGCCCAGTGCGCTGAGGCTCAAGTTAAGTGCTGTGGCGGAATGTTCGTCTAGAGCCTCAACGATGATTACGATGTCGTACCGTCCTTGAGTCCAGAATATATCCTTCACGGTTGCTCCAAACGTCTTCGCCATTTGCTTGAAGGCTTCTGCTCGTTTCGGGGAGTCTTTAGCGTTTTTGACGCCCTGATCGGTGAACTTGGCAAGCACGACATAGGTTACCATCGTTGTTCTCCCTGGCTGTTGATTTACCTGCTATGCCCGCTCAAAAGGCTCGCACACGACGAAACGCCTTTCGTGTAGATTTATGTAAAACAGCAAAACTGGAAACATTATTGACTTGGATCAGACAGTCGCGGGTCTTACAGAGTGCTAGGGATGAGGCGACGCGAATTCCTCGGCGTGCTCGGTGGCGCAGCAGCGGTGTGGCCACTCGCGGCACAGGCGCAGCAGCCTGCACTGCCGATTGTGGGTTTTGTTAATGGCGCTTCTGCTCAGAGTTACGCGCGGGAATTGGCAGCTTTTCTCAAAGGACTGAGCGAAGCCGGATACGTTGATGGCAAAAACGTTGTGGTTGAATACCGCTGGGCGGATGGCCAAAACGATAGGCCGCCCGGCATATTGGCTGAACTATGAGCAAGTGGCCGTGATTGCTGCAACGAGCACCCCTGCGGCGCTCGCGGCAAAGGCGCGGCGACCACCACTATTCCGGTCGTCTTGGAAATGGGCGGCGACCCGGTGCAACTCGGCCTTGTGGCCAGTCTTGACCGCCCAGGTGGCAATGTCACAGGCGTTACTCAACTGGCTGTGGAGTTATCGCCCAAGAGGCTGCAGTTGTTGCACGAACTTCTTCCTCGCGTGCGGATCATGGCATTCCTTGTCCGCCCGGACGATCCCTTTATTGCGGAAAGCCAATCCCGCGAGGTTCTGTCTGCAGCCCGAGACCTTGGGTTGGAACTCCATGTCCTGAATGCCAGCAGCGTAAGCGACCTTCATGCAGTTTTCGCAAAGCTGATCGAAATACGGGCAAGCGGGCTCGTGGTCGGCGGAAGTGTTTTCTTCGCCAACCATAGCGAACAGCTTGCCGCGCTCGCCGTGCAACACGCCGTACCTGCAATTTATGCGTCTCGACCGTTCGCTGCGGCCGGAGGCTTGATGAGTTATGGATCGAACATCACGGAGTCGTACCGTTTGGTAGGCGTCTATACCGGCCGCGTTCTCAAGGGCGACAAGCCTGCCGACTGCCGGTTCAGCAGACAACCAAAGTCGAGTTGATAATAAACCTCAAGACCGCGAAGACGCTTGGCATCACAGTTCCCAACACACTGATAGGACGCGCCGACGAGTTGATCGAATGAAACGACGCGAGTTCATTAGGCTTCTCTGTATTGTTCGGAGAAAGAACGATAGAAGGTGTCACGATTTGATTATGAGGCGACCGTTATGGACCACAGTTCCACATCGGCCCAATAGGCGTCTGCGTCCAACACGGACCAAATCCGCCACCATTCCAGCGCCCCCGAAAGAAACCCGGCCAGGCGGGGCCGTAATATTGCGGACCGTATAAACGATAGTAATGCGCCTCACGCTCGCGTTTGCGTTCAAGCATTTCGTGTGGGGTAAATCCGGGGAGAAAGCCATAGCCGTGCCAATGCTTGGTCTCATGGTGTTTCTTAATTTCCGGCGCCGAGAGTGCTGGCATGGTTTGTGTCAGCGAGATTGCGGCTAGGATGATAAAGCGGAACAGACCTCGCATTGAAACTTCCAGTCTTTGCAACGTTGATTGTACAAAAATAGATCACAAATTTAATCTCGATCATATGATTGCAATCATATTCGCGGTCATACAAGCATTGCTAGAAGGCATAAGGCAAACCAAATAATTTAAAACGAGGTGTCCGATGCGCAATCCGACAATATCCATACTCATTGCTTTGGCGTTTGTTGTTGGGGGTGCAATGCTGGGTGACTTACTCGCGCAGACACCTTCTGGTCAGTCGATCGAGCACGAGCACGCTGACGGTCATCACATGAGCAGCCACTCTGACCAGGGCTATCAGCACTCCTTCGGTCAAGCCGAGATGTGGGCCAAGGAGTTTGATGACCCTGCCCGTGACGCTTGGCAGAAGCCTAACGAGGTTCTGGACGCATTACATCTGGAGCGGACATCCCGCGTGGCCGATCTTGGCGCCGGTACTGGATATTTCAGCGTGCGGATTGCCAAGCGTGTGCCCGAAGGAAAACTATTTGCCGTCGATATCGAACCAGACATGCTACGGTATCTTCGTGAGCGTGCGCATCACGAACATCTGGACGTGATCGTTCCGATACTTGCTAGTGTCGACAGCGCCAATCTTCCCGAGCCGGTCGACCTCGTTCTGGTTGTCGACACCTACCACCACATTGACAACCGGATTGCCTACTTTGCCAAATTGAAAACATCGTTGCGGCCTAACGGACGACTTGCAATTGTGGATTTCAAGGCGGATTCGCCCGACGGACCACCGCCCGAACACCGCGTTTCACCTGAAAAAGTAAGTGCTGAACTAAACGCGGCCGGTTATTCGCTCGTCGCGACCCATCAGTTCTTACCCAGGCAATACTTCCTCGTGTTCCAGGGGAAGGCATCGTAAACATCACGCTGTTATTTTAGGCGAGTCGCATCTTGTCGCCTGCAACGAAAAGCCCTCATAAAAGCCGGCTCTTGAATTATCGCAGTGCAATCGCTTTGGTGATTGCCAATACGATCGGGACGGGCGTCTTTACTACTTCCGGCTTTGCACTCGCTGATCTGGGCGACCCCGCATTCGTCATGCTGGCTTGGATGGTCGGCGGCCTTTATGCCCTAGCCGGTGTCATCATCTATTCGGAATTGGCTAACAGATACCCAGAGTCTGGCGGCGAGTACACATTCCTGCGGAATTGTTTACACCCTGCGCTTGGTACGGCCGCCGGATGGGTTTCTCTGGTCGCGGGGTTCACGGTGCCGATCGCAGTGGCGGCGCTTGGGGCAGAGCTTTACCTGTGTCGTGTCCTAGGCGTGACCATTGCGGCACCGTGGATCGCCACCGCTGCGGTGGTCGGACTCGGTCTGCTTCATGCTTTGATGCCCGAGAAGGGCGTCTCGTTCCAGAATCTCGCAGTAGTGATAAAGGTGTGTGTGATTACCGCATTCATAGCATTTGGCGGCGTAGCAGCCGTCGCGACGGCAGTGGTCGCGCCGACGCCGGTGGCGAGCACATTCTCACCTTTGGCGTTTGCCGGCTCGCTGGTCTGGATTTCATATGCCTACTCAGGGTGGAATGCTGCTGTCTACGTCACCGGAGAAGTGGAGGGCGGAGGTGTAGTCGTCGGACGTGCCCTATTAGCGGGAACTGTGCTGGTTATTGCTCTTTATGTCGGCGTGAGCACCGTCATTCTTTATGGCGCTCCGCAAGAGCAACTGCGCGGTGTCGCGGAGTCCGGTGCGGTGGCGGCTCGGGCGCTCGGAGGGACTCATGCCGAACAAGCGTTGAGTTGTCTGATTGCCTTGGCCTTACTTACCTCTGCCTCGTCGATGATTTTAGGCGGACCTCGTGTCTACGCCCGAATGGCTCAGGACGGCGTTTTGCCGAGGGCCTTGGGACGCCTTCATGGCGACTATCCGAAAACAGCCATACTTACCCAAACTGCGCTCAGCCTGTTTGTTGTTTGGGCGGCCGGCCTACGCGAACTATTGGAATTTGCGGGCGTCACGCTGAGCCTGTCGGCGGGTGCGGTCGTCGTCGGATGGCTTTACCAGAATGGATGTTGTGGCTTTTCTTCGCGACGACTTCTGCCAGTTGTGGCAGCCGTTTTCTTCCTCACCGCGACCGTGGGAATAGTGATCGCCACTTTGGTGATGCGGCCCGTATCAGCGATTGCCGCGACGATTTTGATTAGTTTCGGCTTGGCAGCACATGCCTGGGGCAATCGGCAAGTCGGCCCCAAACTAAAACGCGGAGAACTCACTTGCCTATAATGTCACCGTGCTATGCCTGATATATTACTGTCGAAGCCACGGTTCGACTTTCGACTTTTTCAACACAATCGGCCAAGTGCTGCCGTTCCAAATCATTCGTCTATGAGGCGAAGTCGCAAGGATTCGGCAAACAAAGTAGCCCCCTGCAGTCCTGCTCAACAAGAACTGTGCTGTTGTCGGCATTCAGTCCTGCGACCGGGTAAAGGGCACAAAGCGTACGGGGATAACGGAGCGCGTCTTCGTCTGCCCCGGTGCGATCTTTTCGACGACCGTGAGCTGCTGTATGGCGGACGCGAGTCCCAGCGGCATGACGAGCAGGCCACCCACCTTGAGCTGCTCGATCAGCGGCGGCGGTACGTGCCCGAGTGCAGCTGTCACGACAATTGCATCGAACGGGCCGCACTCCGGCCAGCCATAGTAACCGTCGCCAACCTTTACGCTCACATTGTCATAACCGAGGCCTTCGAGCGCTTTCGCGGCGGCTTCGCCAAGTGCAGGTACAATCTCAATGGTACAGACCCTTCGCACCAGCCGCGCTAGTACTGCGGCCTGGTAACCTGAGCCCGTGCCAACTTCCAGCACAGCATGGTCGAACTTGACCTCAGCGAGATGAGTCATTAGGGCGACTATGAACGGCTGCGATATTGTCTGGCCGTGGCCAATGGGAACCGGCATGTCCGCATATGCGACCGAGCAAGAACCCGCGGGGATGAACCGATGGCGTTCCGTTTGCTCCATGGCCTTCAGGACGCTCTCCGATATGCCTTGCGGTCCCAAAACAGCCACGTCGGATCGCACGTAGGCCCGGATGGTTTCAACCATCGCGGCGCGTTCGCGGACACATTGTGCGTCTTCTGCCATTGCTTCAGGTACGACAGCAATCAGCACGAGCAGCAGCAATGTCTTGATCATCGTGTGGCCTCCGGGTGTCGCAGAACTGCCGCCAGTAGCTTTTACGGTCGCAATCAGGGGAAAAGCAGACATGGTGCGGACATCGCACAATGTCTGCCTTTGACAGCGGACGTTACACGTACAAGTCCAGCGGGGCGGAGCTCATCGTCGTTTGTCCGACTTCGATGAGGTATCCATCCGGGTCTCGCATGTAACACCGCAATTCCCTCGCATGAACTTTAGGCTCCGTAATGAATTTCGCGCCCCGCGAAGACCAGAGGTCGTAGTACCGTCTGATATCAGTCACGCGAAGGTTCAGAAAGATACTTAGGATGTTTGGATCGCGCGGCGGCGAAGCAAGGACTTCAGGCTTGTCGTCGGTCGGGCCACCGCCGACGTTAATAGTGAGCCAAATGTTGCCCAACCTTAGAAACGTTGGCTCGCCCTCGCGCAGCACCGTAGCGCCGAGGACGTCCCGGTAGAATGCCACTGATCGCTGTATGTCTCGGACGATGAGGGTATTCGTGACCACAAATTTGAGTCCAGTACTCGGATCAGTTTGGGACATCATGATTGCCTCCTCTTCGAGCGAATCTAATAAAGCACCGCTATCGTGCTTTGCAGGGCTGTCACGCGGAACCACTAAGCCCCGTCTTGCATTTCCGCCATTGGCCCATCTCGGACATGCCACGCAGGCTTAAGAAACGTCCACTTTCGGGGGCAAAGCAGGCATTGATCTCCCGTTGCTTACTGTGACTGCAGCCTAGTGAAGGCGGACGCACATTTGTAGCTATCTGTGGTCGTTTCAAACTTGGGTTATTGCAGCGAATGGAAATCAGCCTCTATACTTTTGACATGCGACGCTTTTGGAGCCTTGGAGGACGTCGCACCATTCGTTCGCTGAACATCATCCCTCGGTCCCTCTTGCAATAATGCATGATGCTTCAGGCACCCGCGATCAGTGACTTGCACGCGGTGCGCACGAGCGCGTCGAAGCTTGCGGCGTGGGTGCGCGGTATTGGCGTGCGGCAGGTGCGCCTCACCTGCGGTCTGGTGATGTTCACCTATATCTTCTCACATTTCTTCAATCACGCGCTCGGCAACGTTTCCTACTCCACGATGGAGTGGTGGCTCACCAACGTCCATGTCGCGTGGTGGCGCATCCCCATCGTCAACGCGACGCTCTACGCTGCGGCCATCGTGCATTTGTCACTCGGGCTGTGGGCGCTCTATCAGCGCCGGCATTTCCGCTACACGGCGGCCGAGATTACTCAGCTCGTGCTGGGCTTAAGCATTCCGTTGTTACTTTGCATCCATTTCGGCGCCGTGCGCGTGAGCACCATGTTCGGCCACCCGGTGCTGAATTACGGAACTGTGCTCTTCGCCTATTGGGTCGTCAGGAAGTACATGATCGCGGTGCAGTTTGTACTGCTGACGATCGCCTGGACACACGGCTGCATCGGACTTTATTTCTGGCTGCGCCTGAAGCCGTTCTTCAAGAGAGCATGGCCGTTTTTGTTCGGTGTCGCAGTGGCGCTGCCGCTGTTGGCCATGAGCGGCGCCCAACAGGGCGGCCGAGAGGTCACGCGCCTCGCTGCGGACCCACAGTGGCTAAAGGAAAACTATCGGCCAATCCCACCTGTAAAACGCGAGGTAATCGACGAGATCACCGAGGTCTATTTCCCGATTATCTATTTGAGCGGGATTGCGTTTGTGTTCCTCGCACGCGGCGTGCGGTCGTTGAACGAGCGCCGGCGGGGTATGTTCACAGTCACCTATCCGAACCGGCAGGTGCGCGTGCCGAAAGGCATGAGCGTCCTGGAGGCAAGCCTGCGCTACAGGGTGCCGCACGCGAGCGTCTGCGGCGGGCGCGCCAGATGCTCTACCTGCCGCGTGCGCGTCGTCAGCGATAGGTTGGCATTGCCGCGACCGTCCGGGCGCGAGGCTTTCGTATTGGCGCGCGTGGGCGCCAGCAGCGATCCGTCGATCCGGCTCGCTTGCCAATTGCGGCCGCAGAGCGACGTGTCGGTCATTCCGATCTTGCCGCCGCATGTTGGCGCCGATTTCGTGCGTAACCGCCAGCGCATCAATGTTGGCGAGGAGCGCTATCTCGTCAGCATGTTCGTTGATATGCGCGGCTCGACCAGCCTGTCGGAGGCGCGTTTGCCCTTCGACGTTATGTTCCTCATCAACCGCTTTGTCGACGCCACCTCGCGTGGCATTAGCGAAGCGGGCGGCCAGCCGAACCAGTTCGTGGGCGATGGCGTGCTCGCGCTGTTCGGGCTCAAGACCGATAAGGCGACGGCCTGCCAGCAGGCCCTGCGCGCGGCCGCGCTGGTTGCCTCCAACATCGCGCATCTCAATCACCAGATCGCTACTGAAGTGCGCCAACCAATCCAGTATGGCATCGGGATCAATGCCGGTGACGCCATCATCGGCGACATCGGCTTTCGTGGTCACACGGTGTTCACCGCGCTCGGCGATTCCGTCAACGTGGCGGCGCGGCTGCAGGACCTCAGCAAGACGCTCGATTGCAAGGTCGTGGTGTCGGACGAAGTCTGCAAGGTTGCGGGGATACCGGACGACGCACTTTTGCGCACGCAGGTCAAGATCCGCGGGCACGACCAGCCGATGATCGTGCGCACGGAAAAAGACCCGACCGTGCTCGCAAGCCTGCTCGCAGCTGCCTCCGCCCACTTAGGCGATTCGTCGGCTATTGACCTGCAGGAGGTCGCGGAAACTTAGCACTCAATGTCGGTTAACATAGCAGACATCGCATTCGCAGCGACGGATGTCCGCTTTGGAAGAGCGGACATTGAGCCCCCTGGATGGAACGAAACGAGAAGTGCGCGTGTGCTAATTATTCGCATTCAGAACATATTGCGACTGGCGCACGGTAACGTCTGGAATGCTTTTTGAAGCGCGTTGAGGTCCCTAAGCGATGACGCCTATGCGGGGGTAGGGGGCGATCTCGGACCGAAGGTTTGGTTTCACGCCGCAGAATGAAAATCTTTCCGCAAAGCGGCATTGCGGAAGCTTCTGCGGCACGGTCGCGCCCGACATATCACGAAGCGAGACTGACAGCGCTCAGTTCAGCGCCGCCATCACCACTTCGCCCAAACCCATTTCCTGAGCCAGCTGTCCGGCCGCCCGCTTCTGCTGCTCATCGAGCACGGCGACCAGGGGCCGCGCAGCCGAGGCCAGGCGAGCGATCGTGGCGCTGTTGAGTGCGATCGAAACAACGCGCTGACTTACCCGGTGGACGAAGCCGCCTGATTCCGGCTCCTCACGGCTGGCCAACTGTCGGAGTGCAGCTTCGACGGGATGCCAATAGCGCTCCTGTTGCGGGGTCAGGTGCAGCACGGCCCGAATACGCCCGACGTCAATGGCGGCGAGGTGCTGCGAGGATGCTGCATAATCGGCGGCATAGCTCACGGTGTTCATCGGCAACAGGCCGAGCATCGCGAGCAACACGCCCGCGCAGACAGTCTTCTTCATCCTGAGGTTCCCGAAATTGAAGTGGTTTATGAGTAGCCGTCAAAGCTCTTGGCCCTTATGTAGGTGGAGCTTCTAAACGCGGCCTGTCTAATGCTGCCAAAGATTTGTTTTTAGCCGCCAATCTCTCGACGCGCGGCTGATGCCCCTCCAACTGCTGCGCCCCACGCCTTAGCGACGTCCGTGCGCCTTCAGTCTGCGATCCCATCCGGCGCGGAACGCCTGCTTTGCAGCTTCTAGCGTCGCGACGTTGCCGTACTGCGGCCCATCGCTGCCCTGCCATTCGTGAAATTCCCCGACTCACGCGCAGGTTTATATTTTGGACAAAGTAAACCAACCGGCTGGCTATTGTGTTTATAGCTCGGCCGCTTCACGCCCATCCCCCAATGAGGCGGCTATTGCGCATGGCAACGAGGGCCGCTCGAAGGACAAGCGAGCGGCCCTCACATTTTGCCGAAACCAAATGACGGTTAGCGCGTTTGTAGGTTTGGCCGCTTCGTCCCAGTCTCACCCCGAATGCCCCTGAAGCGGCCGTGTACAGTGTGCTGTGTATTGGGAGGGCTGCCTCTTCCCGTTAGGTAGCCCTCTCTTTTTTTGTAATTTCAAGACTAGCGCGAAAACCGGCGGAATCGACAATTCAGCTAGCCCTATGCGGCCGCATCCCTAGCCAAGACCACT
>Ga0207824_1000216_pt1 | contig 11038 bp, 7 predicted proteins | sample LuqExpMetageno73_FD_187830 | JGI IMG/M metagenome (GOLD analysis project Ga0207824, IMG submission 187830) | Tropical forest soil microbial communities from Luquillo Experimental Forest, Puerto Rico - Sample 73 (SPAdes) | ecosystem: Environmental > Terrestrial > Soil > Tropical forest ... | reverse complement strand
GGACAATCCGGACGAACCGCAGGCGCGCTTTGTTGCAAATGCGTTCGTGGCGCTAGGCCATTACTATCTCGAAGGCATCCCGAATACAGCGGTCAAGCGTGATCCCGACCGGGCACGCGAAATGTTCGGCTATGCGGCCTCGTATTTCGGCGATCCCGAGGCCCAGTATTATCTCGCACGTCTCTATCTAGATGGCGTCGGCGCCCCGCATGACCCCCGCCAGGCGGCCCGTTGGTTTGGGCTCTCCGCGCAGAAAGGTCTGTGCCAGTCGCAGGCAATGCTGGGGGCCATGCTGTTTGCAGGCGACCACGTGCCGCGGCAGGCGGCGCGCGGGCTGATGTGGCTTACGCTCGCCAAGGACAACGCCAAAGACGGTGCCGCCAGCGACCAGGCTTGGATCAACCGGCTTTACGACAGCGCCTTCCAGCAGGCGACTGAAGACGAGAAGGCCATGGCGGCAATGTATTTGAAGCGCTGGCTGCAGACGCGTCGGGAATAGCTGCACTAACGGCTTTCGATCGACAGATCGACATAAACGGGAGCGTGGTCTGACGGCTTGTCCCATCCGCGCACATGGCGGTCGATGCCGGCGTCGACCAGACGGTCGGTGGCTTGCGGCGACAGCAGCAGATGGTCGATGCGGATGCCGTTGTTCTTTTGGAAGGCGCCGGCCTGATAATCCCAGAACGTAAACAGGTCATCGGACTCACTCACCGCCCGCAAAGCATCGGTGAGGCCCAAATTGATTAGCGCGCGGAATTTCTCCCGCGTCTGCGGCAAGAACAACGCGTCATTGACCCAGGCTCCTGGATTGCGGGCATCGAGGGCTGCTGGGATGACGTTGTAGTCTCCGGCCAACAGCATCGGCTCTTCCAACTTCAGCCGTTCAAGTGAAAAAGCAATAAGCCTGTCCATCCATTTGAGTTTATAAAGGTATTTTTCAGAGCTTGGTGGGTTGCCATTGGGCAGGTAGAGGCTCACCACCCGCAAGACGCCCGTCTTGGTCGACACCAGCGCCTCAAGGAAGCGCGCCTGTACGTCCTCCTTGTCGCCGATCAATCCAGGGGCAACCTCGTCGAACGGCAGTTTGGAAAGCAGGGCGACGCCGTTGAAGGTCTTCTGCCCGTGCACCGCCACGTTGTAGCCGAGACTCTCGAAGTTCTCACGCGGGAAGGCGTCGTCGACGCATTTGATTTCCTGCAGGCAGACGATGTCGGGCTCGCGTTCCTTCAGCCAAGCCTGCAAGTGGTCCAGCCGCTGGCGGATCGAATTGACGTTCCATGTTGCGATGCGCATACGCAAGGTGCCGGCTAAAGAACTAAAGAAAACCAGAGTCTTGGGTGTTTACCAGCAGGCGCAGGGATATGCACTCATTCCCGTTTCTGTGGTAGAAAGACGCGGCCCGATAGTGGTGCGAACGCCGTCGTTCCCATGGATCGAGGAGCCTGGGCAGGGAATCTGTCAAACCAGGCCGGATAATCGCCGATGAAGCAACGAAAGTGGCTCTTTGGGGTGGCAGCAATCGCCCTGATCGGCGTTGTATTATTGGCGCGCGCTCAATGGGCGGGCAACGGGGTTGCCGCCCGTTCCCAAGACGAGGCCAACGCCGTTCCCGTTGAAGTTGCGACCGCCGAGCGGAAGCCAACCCCGGTGCGCATTGACTCGCTGGGCAATGTAACGCCGATCGCCAGCGTCGCTATCAAGACGCGGGTCGACACCGCGATCACCGCCGTGCACTTTCGCGACGGCGCCGAGGTCAAGAAGGGCGATCCGCTGTTCACGCTCGACGGCCGCACCATCCAGGCACAAATTGCGCAGACCGAGGGCATAGTTGCGCGCGATAAAGCGCAGCTCGCCGGCGCCGAACGCGACGTAGCGCGCTTCACAGACCTTGTCGCCAAGAACGCGACGCCAGTGGTCAATCTCGACAACGCCAAGACGCAGTCCGACGTGTACCGCGCGGCAATCAAAGCCGATGAAGGTCTGCTCCAGAACCTCAAGGTCCAGTTGAGCTATTGCAATGTCACCGCCCCGATCAATGGACGCATCAGTGCGGCGGCGGTCAAAGTCGGCAATTTCGTGCGCCAGGCCGACGCCACGCCGATGGCAACAATCAATCAGATGGCGCCGGTCTACGTCACCTTCACGGTGCCGCAGAAGGTCTTGCCAGAAATCCGCCAGGCTCTGGCCGCGGAATCCGCCACCATTGAAGCCATCATTCCGGGCGAGCGGAAGCGCGCCAGCGGACAAGTGACGATGATTGAGAACACCGTGGATTCGGCGACCGGAATGGCGACCATTCGCGCCACCATGCCGAATGAAAACGAGGTGCTCTGGCCAGGTACGCTGGTGACCGTTGAACTGACCTTGCGGGTCGAGGACGCGGTGGTGGTACCCTCCAATGCCGTGCAAGTCAGTCAGACCGGCAACTTCGTCTTCGTGATCAACGACAACGTCGCCAATGTGCAGCCTGTGACGGTCGACCGCACGGTCGGCAGCCAATCGGTGATCAGCAAAGGGCTCAACGGCGGCGAAACCGTCGTGACCGACGGTCAATTGCTGCTGTCTAACGGCACGCGCGTCAACCCGCGCCAGCCCAAGGTCGCGGGCAGTTGACCTATGAATATCTCGGAAACCTGCATCCGACGCCCGGTGCTGACGACGTTGATGACGGCGTCGCTGATCGTTTTCGGCGTGTTCGCTTATCGACTGTTGCCGGTTGCGGCGCTGCCGGCGGTGGATTTCCCGACAATCCAGATCATTGCGCAGTTGCCGGGAGCGAGCCCAGAGACCATGGCGGCGTCGGTGGCCTCGCCGATCGAGCGGCAGCTTTCTACGATTGCCGGCATTTCGTCGATGAATTCATCGTCGTCGCTCGGCATCACGCAGATCACGATCCAGTTCGACCTTGGCCGTAACATCGACGGCGCGGCGCTCGATGTGCAGACCGCGCTTGCCACCGCGGCGCGTTTGTTGCCGGTCGAAATGACGACGCCGCCGACCTTCCGAAAGGTTAATCCGGGCGACTTCCCGGTGCTCTATGTGAGCTTGCGCTCCGACACGGTCCCGCTGTCGACCGTGGACGATTATGCGGAAACCGTGCTGGCGCCGCAGATTTCGCAGCTGCCCGGCATCGCCCAAGTGCTGGTTTATGGTGCGCAGAAATTTGCCGTGCGCGTCCAGGTCAATCCGACTGAGGCAGCGGCGCGCAATATCTCGCTCGACGACGTGCGCGGCGTCGTCGCCAAGGCCAATTCCTCGACGCCTGTGGGCACGCTGACCGGACCGAAGCAAAGCGTGACGCTGACGGCGACCGGCGCGATCGAGCATGCGGCTGACTATCGTGACGTCGTCGTAGCCTATCGCAAGGGCGCGCCGGTCAAGCTCAACCAGATCGCGCGGGTGATCGACAGCGTCGAGAACGACAAGATCGCAACCTGGTTCAACGATGCCCGCGCCATTGTGCTGGCGATCCAGCGCCAGCCCGACGCCAACACCGTGCAGGTCGTCGACATGGTGCGCGATATTCTGCCGAACTTGCGGGCCCAAGTGCCGCCCTCCGTTCAGATGCAGCCACTGTTCGACCGCTCCATCTCCATCCGCGCTGCGGTCACCGATGTGCAGGAAACACTGGCGATCGCGATCGCACTTGTTATTTTGGTAATTTTCCTGTTCCTGCGCAAAGTTTCGGCCACCATTATTCCGGCGCTGGCGGTTCCGGTGTCCCTAATCGGCACTTGCGCGGCGATGTACGCGTTCGGTTTTTCAATTAACAACATGACGCTGCTGGCGCTGACGCTGTCGGTAGGCTTCGTGGTCGACGACGCCATCGTCATGCTTGAGAACATCGTCCGCCACATCGAAGGCGGCATGCGGCCGTTCGAGGCGGCGCTGAAAGGCTCACGCGAGATCGGCTTCACGATCATATCGATCACTTTCTCGCTGATTGCAGTGTTTATCCCGGTGCTGCTGATGGGCGGTATGGTCGGGCGCGTGTTCCGCGAATTTGCAGTGTCAATATCCGTGGCGATCGTCGTCTCCGGCTTCGTCTCGCTGACGCTGACGCCGATGTTGTGCGCGCGCGTTCTCAAGGGCTATCACGGCGAGAAACAAAATATCTTGCTGCGCAATTTTGAGCGTCTGTTCGAGCTGATGCTGCGCGCTTACGAATGGACGCTCGATCTCGTGCTCAGGGCCAAATCGATCATGCTGGGGCTCACGCTGGTGACCATCGGCGGCACGCTGTGGCTTTATGTAGTGGTGCCGAAAGGATTCTTCCCAACCGAGGATACCGGCTACGTCGTCGGCATCACTGAAGGCTCGACCGACATTTCCTTCCCGGCGCTAAGCGTACTCCAGCGGCGGGTCGCCGACATCGTGCGGAAGGACCCAGCGGTGGCTTACGTCAATTCAACCGTCGGCGCCGGCGGCCCGAACACCGTTGGCAACAGCGGGCGCATGCTGGTGGCGCTCAAGCCGCGCAAAGAGCGCGACAGTCTGGCGACAATTACCGCGCGCTTGCGCAAGAACGCCAATATTGTTCCCGGCATTCGGATCTTTTTTCAGCCTATCCAGAACATCAACCTCGGTGGCAAGCTCGACAAAAGCCAGTATCAGTACACGCTGCAATCGAACGACACTGCTACACTGTATCGGCTGGCGCCGGAACTGCGCGACAAAATCGCGCAAATTCCTGGGTTGCTTGACGTCACCACCGACCTTTACATCAAGAACCCGCAAATCACGATTCAGGTCGACCGCGAGAAATCCGCTGTTTATGGGCTAAGCGTCGATCAGGTGCGACAGGAGCTCTACAACGCCTTCGGTGCGCGGCAAGTGGCGACGATTTACTCGCCGGTTAACACCTACCAGGTCATCCTTGAGGCGCAGCCTGAGTTTCAAGCGGGCCCAGACGACCTCGCGCGCATTTATCTGAAAACCACCAACGGCACCGTCGTTCCACTGTCGGCGGTCACAAAATTCGAGCCCACGGTTGGGCCGCTGCAGGTCAATCACCAAGGCCAGCAGCCGGCAGTGACCATCTCGTTCAACCTAGCGCCGGGCTTCTCGCTCGGGCAAGCGGTTGACGCGATCCAGAACCTTGAGCGTGAACAACGGCTGCCGGCGACGATCACCACAGGCTTCCAAGGCACGGCGCAGGTGTTCCAGGATTCATTGCGCGGCCAGGGTATACTAATCCTGGCGGCGATCTTCGCCGCCTACGTGGTGCTTGGTATTTTGTATGAGAGCTTCATCCATCCGATTACCATCATCTCGGGTCTGCCGTCCGCCGGCATCGGCGCGATCCTAACCCTGATGCTGTTCCGCATGGATCTGTCGGTGATCGCGATGATCGGCATCGTGATGCTTGTCGGCATCGTGAAGAAGAACGCGATCATGATGATTGACTTCGCCATCGAGCGCCGCCGCGTCGGCCTTTCTGCGGAGGCCGCGATCCGCGAAGCCGCCATGCTGCGCTTTCGGCCGATTATGATGACAACCTTCGCGGCGATCTTCGGCACGCTGCCGATCGCGCTCGGCACGGGCGCGGGCGCCGAGCTGCGCCAGCCGCTCGGCGTCGCGGTGGTCGGCGGTCTTGTGCTGAGCCAGTTGCTCACGCTTTACATCACGCCAGTGATCTACCTCTACCTCGACCGCTTCGACCGGATGCTCAGGCGCCGGCTTGAGCCGCAGCTTGCCGAGGTGCAGGAAGCTCCGCCGGCCATCGCGGCGGAGTAGGGGTTACAGCGCGAAGCTGGTGCCGCAGCCGCAGGAGGCGGTGGCTTTTGGGTTCTTTACCTTGAACGAAGCGCCGATGAGGTCGTCAACGAAATCGATCTCGGCACCGGCCATATAATTCATCGAGACCGGATCGATCACCACGGTAGCGCCATCCCGGGTGATGGCGAGGTCGTCGTCAGCCCTGGCGCGCTCCATGTCGAACTTGTACTGGAAGCCTGAGCAGCCGCCGCCTTCGATGGAGACACGCAGCATAGTGCCCGGTGGCTCGGCTTTCAGAATCTCGCCGATCCGCTTGGCGGCCCGTTCGCTGACTGTGACGCTGGCGTCCATCGTCATTCCTTCCGCCGCTATGGTATTGGCATGCGCCCTGCCGAATAGTTAAGTGCGCACGTCCACAAGGTCAATCTGCCGATGGCGATCGAAACCGGGCGCGCACGAGCCGTTTATGCCGCCAATCCGGCACAAAGCCGGGGCCGACGTTACGTCGAGCCGGCAAGCCCGACGCGCAACGCGTTCCGGCGCGACTGCGACCGCATCATCCATTCCACCGCATTCCGGCGGTTGGCACATAAGACGCAAGTGTTTGTCTACCACGAGGGCGATCATTACCGCTCGCGGCTGACCCATACGCTGGAGGTGGCGCAGATTGCCCGCGCGCTTGCCCGCGCGCTCGGGCTCGACGAGGACCTCGCCGAGGCGCTGGCGCTAGCGCACGATCTTGGCCATCCGCCGTTCGGCCATGCCGGCGAACGCTCGCTCGACAAGGCGCTCGCGCGCTTCGGCGGCTTTGACCACAACGCGCAGGCGCTGCGCATCGTCACCGATCTCGAGCGCCGCTATGCCCTCTTTGACGGGCTCAATCTGACCTGGGAGACGTTGGAAGGGTTGGTCAAGCACAATGGCCCGCTCACCGACTGCGCCGGCGCGCCGGTCGGGCGCCATGCCCAGCGCGGCGTTCCGGCCGCGATCTTGGCTTATGCGCAGATACAGGATCTCGAGCTGTGGTCCTTTGCCGGCGCCGAGGCGCAAGTGGCGGCGCTGTCCGATGACATCGCCTATGACGCGCATGACATCGACGACGGCTTGCGCGCCGATTTTTTCACGCTCGAGGACATCACTGTGGTCGATCTAATCGGCGACATCGTGCGCGAGATCGACAAGGCGCATCCCAGCCTAGAGCACGCGCGACGTGCGCACGAAATGGTGCGCCGGCTGATCACCCGCATGATCGAGGATGTCATCGCCGAGAGCGGTCGACGCTTTGCCGCGCTGGGGCCGAGCTCGACGACGGAGGTGCGCGAGGCCGGCGGACCGGTGGTGGCGTTTTCGCCGGCGATGGAAGGAGCCGACGCCGCAATCAAGGGCTTCCTTTATCCGCGCATGTACCATCACGTGCGCATCAAGCAGGTGATGGGCGAAGCCGAGGGCGCGCTAAGCGACCTGTTTGCGCACTACACTGTGACGCCTGACGACCTACCGGCGGAATGGGCGGAGAGCTTCGACCGCGCCGGCGAGAGTATTCGCGCCCGCCGCATCGCCGACTACATCGCCGGCATGACCGACCGTTATGCGCTTATCGAGCACGCCAAATATTTCAAAATCACGCCTGAGTTGCGCTAGCGCTCGCCTGTTAAGGCAGGGGGAAAATATCATCGAACCATGGCGCGATTGGCCGGCAAGGTTGAATTCATCACAGGCGGCGGCATCGGCCGCGCCACCGCGGAGCGCTTCGCCGAAGAGGGCGAAGACCCATCTCTCGGGCTTGGGCTACCCGAACCACATGGTATCTTGCGTCGGACCAGTCAGTCATCACCACCGGCCAGATCCTTTCGGTCGATAGCGGCGCGCCGATTATCTAGAAAGCTAAGTGAACGCCATTTTGACTAATGACAATAATTCCTTTACTCGCAGCCGCAATGGCGCCCCAGAGTAAAAGCACCAATCTATACGAAAGAGTGCACGAGTGCGTAATCGGCTCTACTGCAGCATCGTTGCCGCCCGGCACCGATCTGTCACGCGTGGTCGTGGAGCCGCCGCGCGATCCAACGCACGGTGATTGGGCTACCAACGCAGCAATGGTGACGGCCAAGGGTGTCGGCAAGAAACCGAAGGAAATAGCGGAAGCAACAGCCAATGCGTTGCGAAACGCTGAGATAGTCGACAGGGTCGATGTCGCGGGCCCCGGCTTCATTAATTTGAGGCTCAAGCCGCACGTTTGGGGCGAGGAACTGCGCGTCGTGTTGGAGAGTGGCCTCAACTACGGACGCAGCAATATCGGGCGGAGCCAGAAGCTCAACGTCGAATTCGTTTCTGCCAATCCAACTGGCCCGATGCATGTCGGACACGGACGCGGCGCGGTGTTTGGCGACGCGCTTGCCAATCTGCTCACCTTTACCGGCTACGACGTCACGCGTGAGTACTACATCAACGATGCGGGCGCGCAGGTCGACGTCCTGGCGCGCTCGGCCTTTCTGCGTTACCGCGAAGCGCTCGGCGAGAACATCGGCGAGATCCCGGAGGGACTTTACCCCGGCGATTACCTGAAGCCGGTCGGCGCCGCGCTCAAAAGCGAGCATGGCGCGACGCTGAGCAAAAAGCCAGAATCCGAATGGCTTCCGGTTGTACGGGCCAAAGCCATTGCGATGATGATGAACGCGATCCGCCGCGATCTCGCCGCGTTGAACGTGCGCCACGATGTGTTCTATTCGGAGCGCTCGTTGATCGAAGGCGGCGATCAAGTCGCCGCCACCATAGAAAACCTGCGCAAGGGCGGCGAGGTCTATGAAGGCCGTCTGCCGCCGCCCAAGGGGGGCAACCTCGAGGATTGGGAAGACCGCGAGCAGACGCTCTTCCGCTCAACCGATTTCGGCGACGACGTCGACCGGCCGCTAAAGAAGTCGGATGGCAGCTACACCTATTTCGCTTCAGACATCGCCTATCACAAATCGAAGTTCGACCGCGGCTTCTTGAACCTGATCGACGTGTGGGGCGCCGACCACGGCGGCTACATCAAACGCATGCACGCGGCCGTGAAGGCGGTGAGCGGCGGTAAGGCCGTGCTCGATGTGAAACTGATCCAATTGGTCCGCTTGCTGCGCGCCGGCGAACCGGTGAAGATGTCAAAGCGCGCTGGCGAGTTTGTCACCCTGCGCGAAGTTGTGGACGAAGTCGGGCGCGACGCTGTGCGCTTCGACATGCTCTACCGCAAGAACGATGCAGTGCTTGATTTCGATCTCGCAAAGGTGATCGAGGCGACGCGTGAGAACCCGGTATTCTATGTGCAATACGGCCATGCCCGCGGGCAGTCAGTATTCCGCAATGCCCGGGCGGAAATCCCGGACCTGCCGGCGGATCCGGAAGAACGCGTGCAGTGGCTTACGAACGCGCCGCTCGACCGGCTCACCGACCCCGGCGAACTGTCCATCCTCCGGCGGATCGCGCTTTATCCACGCCTCATCGAGGCTGCGGCGACGGTGCACGAACCGCATCGGGTTGCATTCTATCTATATGATTTAGCTAGTGAATTTCACGTTCATTGGACCCGCGGAAAGGACTTGCCTCATTTACGCTTCATTATCCAGAATGATTCAAAAATGACGGCGGCGCGGCTTGCTTTGGTGCAGGGGATCGTTACCGTTCTGGCCTCGGGGCTCAAACTGCTCGGGGTCAAAGCGCCTGAGGAAATGCGGTAATTCTCGTTCGATGGACAACCTTGTATCGCGATTGAAGGGGCAAGGGTGCGATCAAAAACGGGGACCGAATGGCGGACGACCAAATTCAAAGACCCAATCGAACCAATGAAGCATCGGCACGCGGCGCGTCCGCTACCTCAGGTAGCGATCCGCTCGCCGAGCTTGCCCGCTTGATCGGACAGACTGACCCGTTTGGCGAATACGGCCGGGAAAATGCGCGCCGCGCCGCCGCGCCACAAGCGCCGACGCCTGCCCCGAATTTCGTGCCGAACGAGTATCAAGCCGCGCCAACTGCGCCTGCAGAGACTCCGCTCAGGCCATATGCAGCGGCGGCGCCTAACGCCACCGCGCTCGATCTCTATCAAAGCGAGGAAGAGGCGCCCGGCTATACGGCCGAGCAAGCCTACGAGGCGGATGGCTATGATGAGCATCAGCCGCCGCCTCACATCGGCGAGCAGGAGGATCTCTATGATGATTTGCCGCCGCCACGTCGGCGCTTAGGCATTCTGGCGATCGCCGCGGTGTTTGCGCTTGCCGTCATCGGTACCGCCGGCGCGTTTGGGTATCGCGCCCTGTTTGGATCGTCAGGATCAAGCCAGCCGCCGCCGGTGATCAAGGCCGACACAGCGCCGAGCAAGATTGTGCCTGCGACCACGGTCAAGACGCCGAACAAGCTGATCTACGACCGGGTCGCCGATCGCGGGCAGGATGAAAAGCTTGTTTCGCGCGAGGAACCGCCCGTCGAACTGAAGGACCAGCAAGCCCCGCCGCCGCTGGCGCCGGCGCAAGACACCGCACAGCCGGTCGCCGCGCCGCCGACGGCGCCCCTCGGGACCGGCGTTATCTCCAACGAGCCGAAGAAGGTCCGCACCATCGCCATCCGGCCCGACCAACTGGGCGTGGGAGACAGCCAATCGGCTGCAACTCCGCTTGCGGCTTCACCGCAAGCGCCTCCGCCGGCAACGCAGGCGGCAACGCCGCCGGCGCCAGCGCCGGCACAGAGGATCGCCAGCAATCCGCCCGCCGCGCAGCAGCCGGCCAACTCATTGCCGCGGCAGACCGCGGCCACGCCAGCGCCGCCCCCGACGGCGGCGGCTCGCACCCCTACGCACACTTCCTCGGTTGCGCCGGCGCCCACAAACGGCAGCTACGCAGTGCAGGTCTCCTCGCAGCGTAACGAGGCCGATGCACAGGCGGCTTATCACAGCCTGCAGGCCAAATACCCTAACCAGCTCGGCGGCCGCCAAGTGCTGATCCGCAAGGTGGACCTGGGCCAAAAGGGGACCTTTTACCGCGCCTTGGTCGGACCCTTCGCTACCGCTGGCGAGGCGAACGAATTGTGTAGCGGTCTCAAGGCGGCCGGCGGCCAGTGCCTCATCCAAAAAAATTAGCGTTGGCTTTGCTTGAAGCCATTACGGGCGAGGGCTAATCCGCGCTGATGCTGGCGCGTGCATTCATCACCGGATTGAGCGGGCTCGCGATCACGGTCAACGAGCGCGCGTTCATCCGGGAAGCCCAGCCCTGGGGTCTCATCATATTCAAGCGAAATGTGAAAACATTTCAGCAAATCATTGAATTTATACAGTCATTTCGAGAGATTGTGG
>Ga0207824_1000215_pt1 | contig 11057 bp, 6 predicted proteins | sample LuqExpMetageno73_FD_187830 | JGI IMG/M metagenome (GOLD analysis project Ga0207824, IMG submission 187830) | Tropical forest soil microbial communities from Luquillo Experimental Forest, Puerto Rico - Sample 73 (SPAdes) | ecosystem: Environmental > Terrestrial > Soil > Tropical forest ... | reverse complement strand
GGGTGAAACAGACCTAACGTTCACATCGCAGCGGTCTTGGAGCGGGCGGGTCGCGCAGGCTGCTCTGGCTCCTTTTCACTTACCGAAGGTGTCAATGGCGGCGACGCGAGCGCACTGGTTGTTGCCGCCATGATTTGTTCCTGGTCGGCCATGATCCGCTCGAATGCTCCGCGGGCCCAAGCCTGATACTCCTGAACCAGATCAAAGTATGTCTTGGCTCCGCACATACGCTCTACGGCCTCGCGCGCTGCGTGAGTTCCGGTACGGCGCCGGTCGAACCAGACATTCGCAAGCGCCTGCATGTTGTCCAGAACCTTTCCCTGGTTTTCCCAAAACTGGCGCGCATTTTCTCTAAACGAGGCCGAAATTTCGGAGCTCTGCAGAAACATCTTCTGCATGTTGCTCCATTGTTCAGTGAAATCCATACTCATAGCGGGGCTCCATCGAGTTGTTGAACCCCCGACCCGTGTTGGCAAAAGAATATAGCTAAGAGGTCCGTACGAGCAAGGACGATCTGAGAGACAAAAGAGCGCAGGCCCGTTTCTTAGTCGCGCATGTTCTATTCGAAGCTAACACCTATTCGACGGCGGCGCTGAATTCCTCTTTTTTCTTTCATGGGAACGCCCGCTGATCCCTTCAGTGAAAGAGGCCGCCATTTGCCACGACCTCAGTTTGTCCGATCTCAAAAATGGCTCAAGGAGCAGTTTCAAGCAGAATTGTTAGAGCCTGCGTGACAGTCAAAGGCAAACGCGGCCCCCGACAAGATCGCAAGCCCCAGTTTGTACGTCATTGACATTCAGACACCCCTATTTTCTCGCCTTCAAAGTTCGTTTTGGAACTCACCTGATGTCAAAAGTTCCATAGCAGGGGTACGAGTGTCCTTGAGTTGAATCAAATCGCGTTTCCGGGAGCCTGTGCCGGCGAGCCATTGCTCTTGTTGATCGCTGGCCAAAATCACGGTCGGCAAACAGGAATCCTGTGGAGCGTAGTCGAAGTCAACTTTGCCCCTCAGACTTGCTAAATGATTTGCCAAGTCACGGTTGATCCAAAGCCGCCACTCAAGGACGGCGCTACCAAGGGTCCATCCTTTTCTACCCAATCGATGGAAAACAAGAGCGAGCGCTCAACTTGATCGGTGTACAAAGCCACGGAATATCCAGCGGACTGTGGCGATTACAATCCCGCCAATCACCCAGAACAAGGTGAGTGGGACAAACATGGCTATCCAGATCACCCATGACTCTTTGTCCTGACCCAAAAGAACTCCGATCAACTTCTTAGGCGACATGAACATTCGGTTGCGGGTTTCCGAACACCGCTGGCTCGCAAGGTGAAATTCGGCGGGGTTATCGCCCTCATATCCTACTGGCCCGTAGATCAGATAAGCGTTTTGCAAACAACTTTCGTACACCCTGCTGGCGCTCTGGTTTTGATCGATCATGAGATAGATCGGGACGCCTATAAGCCAGAGGATCGAAATCACCACGCCAATTCGTTGCCAGCCGCTCATGTATTCTCGCTTCGCAGGTATTCTCCGGGTCAATTGGCCTGGCAATGAAGGCAATACGAAGCTGATCGAGGCAATTCACTAAGCCCTTGTCCTTCAATCTCTGCCGCACCGCGGTAACCTCTCATTGCACCGCGGTAGAGTCCTGTATCCGTTACATACCCACTACTTAAAACTAGACACGCATCAAGCTCGCGTTTTTCTGCGTGCGCCCGGCGGCCCTCTTTATTTCTGAGCAGAACACACTTTGATCGTTTTCATGGCGGACTCAGCATCTTCCCGGCTTTTATAAATTGTATCAGTAGCCACTGTTATCGTTTTAATATCGGTGATGGGTCGCTTATCGCTGACAGTACATTTCTGCGTCGTCAGATCTCGCACGATATAGAATTCTGTGGCCCAAATTGGCGTCGTAAATGAAACGCTGAGTAAGAATATGATTCCAACCAAGACCTTTTTCATTGCAAGCCTCCTGGTTGTTTAGCCGTTAAACGTCGCTGGTACTCAGTTGTTCCCGTAGGTCGCTTATTCAAGAATTTGCAGCACAGAAACGGTCATCCGTGGCATCAGACCGGCTTTCGCTGTTATTGGCGCTGGAGTCGCGCTCAACGGGAGGGCGTCCGCGGCGGTTGACGATGGGTCCCCCACCCTGGCCTCGCGCCTTCAGTCCGAGGACCCGCGCCGCTGTCGGTCAACCGCGGGCCGAAACGCGGCGTCTCGCTCACGGCTCGCCTGCGAAGGCGAGCGCGGATCGTGGAGGGGCGTGCCAGTGTCCACCCAGCTCGAGCGTCGCCGAATTCGACTGACCATTCGTGGTGTCGATGACGCATTGCCAGCGCGCGACGGCCGGCCATTCCGGGCCGGTGATGTCGACCGTCTCGTCGGCGCCATTGAGCACAATCAGCAGCGGTTTGCCACCCTCGGTCACCGCGCCCAGCACATACGCGAGGAAGCGTCCGTTCGGAAAATTCCAGTCGGCTTCGCCCATTTCCGCGCCCTGCGGCGTCAGCCATTTCACGTCGTAGGAGCCGTCCGCCTTCTTGCCTTCCACCCAGCGATACGGTTTGAGCTGCGGAAAGCGCTGCCGCAGGCGGGTCAGCTCAGCGACGAAATCGGTCAGATCATCGTTACTGCCGAGCCGCGACCAGTCGACCCAGCCGGTCCCGTTGTCCTGACAATAGGCGTTGTTGTTGCCGTCCTGCGAGTTGTTGACCTCGTCGCCCGCGAGTAGCAAGGGCACGCCCTGCGCGAGAAACAGGCACGCCAGCTGATTACGCCGCAGACTTCTCCGCAGCGTCAGAATGTCTTTATTGTTCGTCCGTCCCTCCGTGCCGCAATTGGTGCTCAGGTTATCGTCCGAGCCGTCGCGGTTCTCCTCGCCGTTTTTCTCATTGTGCTTCTGCTCGTAGCTTACGAGATCGCCGAGTGTGAACCCATCATGCACAGTCACGTGGTTGATGCTTGATCGCGGCCCGCGCCCGATGTGCTGAAATTGCGCCGACGATGCCGTCATGCAATGCGCGAGATCGCCGATCAGGCTGCCTTCGCCGCGCCAGAAGCGGCGCACCGTTTTGCGGTAGAAATCATTCCACTCCGACCAGCCGGTTGGAAAGCCACCGACTTGATAGCCGCCCATGCCTAAATCCCAGGGTTCGGCGATCAGCTTCACGTTACAGAGCACCGGATCCTGCCGGAGCGCGGCGAAGAAGGAGGCATTGCGGTCGAAGACCGGGTCACGGCCGAGCGTGGTGGCGAGATCGAAGCGGAAGCCATCGACATGAAAAACCTCTACCCACAGCCGCAGCGAATCCATCACCATCTGCAGGACTCGCGGGTGCACGAGCTTCAGCGAATTGCCGGTGCCGGTGAAATCATCGTAGTAGCGCGGCTGATCGGGCTTGAGCCAATAGTAGGAGGCATTGTCGACGCCGCGATAGCACAGCGTCGGACCCATCTGGTTGCCTTCACAGGTGTGGTTGTAGACGACGTCGAGGATTACCTCGACGCCGGCGTCGTGTAGCGCCGCAACCGTCGAGCGAAAATCGTTGATCGCGTTGCCGGTGGCGTAACGCGCCTCAGGCGCGAAGAAGCTGAGGGTATTGTAGCCCCAATAATTCCTGAGCCCGCGCTCGACCAAGTAGCGATCGTCGAGAAAGGCGTGAATCGGAAGCAACTCGATCGCGCTGACGCCGAGCCTCTTCAGATGCGCGATCAGGCTGGGCTCCGACAGGCCGCGAAAGGTACCGTGGGCATGCGAAAGCACATCCGGATGTTGCTGGGTGAGCCCTTTGACGTGGGCCTCGTAGATGATGGTGTCTTCCCAGGGAGTCGCGGGGCGGCGTGCCCGGCTCCAGGTGTGCGCGACATCGACGACGACCGACTTGACCATGAAGCGTGCATTGTCGCGCCGGTCGAACGACATGTCGGCCTGTTTGTGCCCGTTGCGATAGCCGAAATGCGCGTCATTCCATGAGAAATGCCCGTCTAGCTGCTTGCTATACGGGTCGATCAGGAGCTTGTGCGGATTGAAGCGATGGCCGGCTTCCGGCGCATAGGGCCCGTGCACCCGGTAGCCGTAAAGCTGGCCGGGCGCCACATGCGAAAGATAGACGTGCCACACGTCGTCAGCGCGTTCGGGCAGCGTGATGCGCTCGGTCTCGCGCCGTCCCTCCCGGTCGAACAGGCACAGTTCCACCTTGGTGGCATTGGCTGAGAAAAGGGCAAAGTTGGTCCCGCGGCCGTCCCAGGTGGCGCCGAGTGGATGCGGTGAGCCCGCCGAGACGTTACCGTTATTCGATCGCAGGAACGAAATAGACGGCAGCGAGGGGTGGGACAACAATCTGGAGCTCCGGAGTGTCACGCGTCACAACGGCGGATACCGCCCCCGCGTTCCCCACGTTGCTTCCGCCATAGAGTGCGGCATCGGAATTGAGCACTTCGCGCCACTGGCCCGCGAAAGGCACGCGCACGCGGTAATCGCGCAGTATCTGCGCGGTGAAATTCACCACCACGACGCAGCGCTCGTGAGCCTCGCGACCTTTGCGCAGCCAGGCATAGGTACTGTTGCCAGAATCATCCGCGACCAGCCATTCGAACCCGGCGGCATCGCAGTCGAGCGCGTGCAAGGCCGGCAGCGCACGGTAGAGCCGGTTGAGATCGCGCACCAGGCGCAGAACGCCGGCATGCGCGGGCTGCTCCAGCAGATGCCAGGGCAGGCTGATATCGTGATTCCACTCGCTATCCTGGCCAAATTCCGAGCCCATGAAGACGAGCTTCTTGCCGGGATGCCCGTACATGAAGGAGTAATAAGCGCGCAGATTGGCGAAGCGCTGCCAATGGTCGCCCGGCATTCGGCCGAGGATCGAGCGTTTGCCGTGCACCACTTCATCGTGCGATAGCGGTAAAATGAAATTTTCCGAGAACGCGTAGTGCAGGCCGAAAAGGATATTGCCGTGATGATAGCGGCGGTAGATGGGATCCTTGGAGATGTACTCCAGCGTGTCGTGCATCCAGCCCATGTTCCACTTGTAGCCGAAGCCGAGCCCGCCCCAGTCGACCGGACGCGACACCATCGGCCAGGCGGTTGATTCTTCGGCTGCCGTGGTGGCATGGGGAAATTGCCTGAACAATTCCGTGTTGGTACGGCGTAGGAAGGCGATCGCGTCAATATTCTCGCGTCCGCCGAACTTGTTTGGTATCCAGCCGCCTTCCGGCCGGCTGTAATCGAGGTAGAGCATCGACGCCACGGCATCGACGCGCAGTCCGTCGACACGATAGCGGTCGAGCCAGAACAGCGCATTGGCGAGCAGGAAATTAGTCACTTCGATGCGGCCGTAGTTGTAAATGAGCGTGCCCCAATCGAGGTGGCGCCCCTGCATCGGGTTGGCGTGCTCATAGATGGCGGTGCCGTCGAAATGCGCGAGCCCGTGCGGGTCGTCGGGGAAGTGGCCGGGCACCCAGTCGAGCAGCACGCCGATGCCGGCGGCGTGCAGCGCGTCGATGAGCATCGCGAAATCCGCAGGCGTGCCGAAGCGGCTTGTAGGCGCAAACAAGCCGGTTGGCTGATAGCCCCATGACCCGTCGAAGGGATGCTCCATAACGGGGAGCAGCTCAACATGGGTGAAGCCCATGTCGGCGGTGTAGGCCGGCAGCTGCTCGGCTAGCTCGCGATAGGTCAGCCAATATTGGCCATGCTCGCCTTTCTTGCGCCACGAGCCAAGGTGCACCTCATAGATCGATATCGGCGCATTGAGCGAATTGACGCCGTCGGGCGCTGCGCGCGGCCGCGGCAACTTCGCGCTATCGATGACGACGGAAGCAGTGAGGGGGCGCATCTCGCTGGCGAAGCCGACCGGGTCAGCCTTCAGCAGCAGATTGCCCGCCTGCGTAATGATCTCGTATTTGTATTTGTCGCCTGCGCTTGCGCCCGGCACAAAGATTTCCCAGTAGCCGTTGCCGCGCACACGCATAGCGTGGCGGCGGCCGTCCCAGAAATTGAAATCGCCGACCACGCTCACGCGCCGCGCATTCGGCGCCCATACTACGAAAGCGACGCCGAGCACGCCCTCCAGTTCCATCGGATGCGCGCCGAGCTTGCTATAGAGTAACAGATGATTGCCTTCGCCCAGCAGATAGAGATCGAAGTCGGAGAGAACCGGCGGGAAACGATAGGGGTCCTCTAGCTCAACCTCGCTGTCGCCAAAGCACGCGCGCAGGCGATAATGCGTCGGATCGTCGAGCGGCCCGGCGAAAAGGCCGGCTGGATCGATGCGCTCGAGCTCGCGCTCGCTGCCGCTGCTGACCGCGACTACCCGGTTCGCATTGGGCAGAAAGACGCGGACTACGGTGCGGTTGTTTTCGGTATGCGGGCCAAGATAGTGGAACGGGTCGGCGTTGCGGCCGGCAAGGATCTCGCGGGCGCCGGGCGAAAGCTCGCTCATCGCACCACCCCGCGCTCTTCGAGAATGCGCCACGTGCCTTCGAGCGGGATATGCGTCCAGGCCGGCCGGTTGGTTAGTTCGTATTCGATTTCGTAGAAGGCCTTCTCGAGCAGGAAGAGGTCGAGCAGCCCACGAGCCTGTGATTCATCGGCTGGCCAGAAGTCCGCTTCCGTCAGCGTCTTGCGGTATATCTCCCAGAACGCGCTCGAAAGACGCGCGCCCCATGAGCGCATCCGCTGCGCGAGCATTGGGCGCTCTTCCGCGCTGACATTGGGCGCGCGGTCGATTGCGGCGCTGGTGGCGTAATCGACCGAGCGCAGAAATCCCGCCACGTCGCGCGCCGGCGGGGCCTTGGCGCGGCGATGCTCGAGGCTCTGCCGTGGCTCGCCTTCGAAATCGAGGATATAGGCATCGTCTTTGGCGATCAGCACCTGCCCGAGATGGAAATCGCCGTGGTGGCGGATCTTGCTGCCCTTAAAACGGGCCGCCTTGAGGCCTTCGATATGCGAGAAGATTGCCTCGCGCTGCTCGAGCAATCTCCGGGCGGTCGCGGCGGCAGGGTCGGCGAGAGAGCTGCCTTGCAGCATATCGAACACGCGGCGTGCGCGTGTGAGGAGCCCATCGCTCCACCGCGCGCTGTCCTCCGCCGAGATTGGCTCCGGCGCAAACCCCTCGACATCGTGGCTGGCGAGTGCGCGATGCAGCTCGGCGGTGCGCCGGCCAATCTGCCGCATGCGTTGAAGCATCGAAGTCATCTCGGATGTGTCCGCGGCAATTTCGTCGCGCAGCATTCGCTGCTCGTCGATCAGGCGGTCAAGCGAGGCACTAGTGACGCCCCAGGCATCGCCCTGGTTTTGGATAAAGGCGTGCACGGCCGCGAGCGCCGTACGACTCTCGCCCTCGATCAGCTCGACCGTCCCGAGCAGTGCCGGCGCGTTGCGGAATTGCGCGACGTCGACCAGGAAACGGCCGATCTCGAATTCCGGATGCACGCCCGGCGTGACCTTGCGCAGGATCTTGACGACATACTGATTGTCGACAATCACGCTGCTGTTCGACTGCTCGCGATCGATTGCATTGACGCTCTTGACTTCGGGAGCCGGCGCGTCGGCAAAGGCCGAGGTCGGGCGAAACTCGATCTTCGGTCCCTCGCTGCCGACCGTTTCTCCCGCGCGGACCCTGGTCAGCAGAACGGAAATGAAATCAGGCTCGGCGGTCGCATCGAGTAAGGTGCCTTCGTTCGCTCCGCGCCGCACGGCCGCAAGCACGCTAGCCGGGCCCTTGTCGATCATGGTGTAGCGCGACCAGCGGACCGTGAGCGGCAGGAAATAGCGGCTGACGCCCTGTCGGCCGGTGGATTCGACGACCACGAAGGCGATGCGGCCGCCCTCGTGCTCCACGGGCACCGCGGCCGAGACCTTGGCCGAGATCGAGCGCGAATCCTTGTCGGCGAACCAGCGCCGCTCTGGCATGAAGCTCGGCAGCACCTCGGCCTCGAAAATGCGCCGTGTCCAGTTCGACAGGGCATTTTCCCAGCCATGGCCGACGACGAGTGTGGTGATATCGCGCGGTAGCACCTTTTCCGGTTCGGTTTTCGGATTGACGTTGAGCTGGAACCAGAAGAAGCCATAGGGCGGCAGTGTCACTAGATAGGGCAAGTCGCCGATGCGGGGAAAATGCGTGCGTCCAAGCATTTCCTGCGGCACGCGGCCCTTCCACGGACTCATGTCGAGCTCCACCGCCTGCGCCGAACGCGAGATATTGGCAACGCAGAGGATTGCCTCATTGTCGAGTTGGCGCACATAGGCAAGAACCGCGCGATTGGCCGGGCGGATGAAGGTCAATGTGCCGCGCCCGAAAATCTTGGTCGACTTGCGCACGCTGATCAGGCGCTTCGTCCAGTTGAGCAGCGACGGCAGCGAGCGCGTCTGCGCCTCGACGTTGACAGCATCGTAGCCGTAGACCGGGTCCATGATGCAGGGCAGGAAGAGCTGCGCGGGGTCGGCGCGCGAGAATCCGCCGTTGCGGTCGGGCGTCCACTGCATCGGGGTGCGCACGCTGTTGCGGTCGCCGAGGTAGATGTTGTCGCCCATGCCGATTTCGTCGCCGTAATAGATGATCGGCGTGCCCGGCATCGAGAGCAAAATCGAGTTCATCAATTCGATCTTGCGTCGGTCGTTGTCCATTAGCGGTGCAAGTCGCCGGCGGATGCCCAGATTGATGCGCGCGCGCGGATCGGCGGCGTAAGTCGACCAGAGATAATCGCGCTCTGCGTCGGTGACCATTTCAAGCGTGAGCTCGTCGTGATTGCGCAGGAACATTGCCCACTGGCAGTTGGCGGGGATCTCCGGCGTCTGCCGCATGATGTCGGTGATCGGGAAACGGTCCTCCTGCGCGATTGCCATGTAGATGCGCGGCATCAGCGGGAAGTGGTAGGCCATGTGGCATTCGTCGCCGCTGCCGAAATATTGCTGAACGTCCTCCGGCCACTGGTTGGCTTCGGCCAGCAGCACCTTGTTGGCGGCATAAGCATCGAGCGCCGCGCGCAGCCGCTTGAGCACCGCGTGCGTCTCCGGCAGGTTCTCATTGTTGGTACCTTCGCGCTCGCAGAGATAGGGGACGGCATCGAGCCGGAATCCGTCGACCCCGCAATCGAGCCAGCGCTTCATAACCTGCACTATCGCCCGCACCACGCGCGGATTGTCGAAATTCAGATCCGGCTGATGCGAGAAGAAGCGGTGCCAGTAGAACGCATTGGCTTCAGCATCCCAGCTCCAGTTCGATTTTTCGCTGTCGGTGAAGATGATGCGCGTTCCCTGGTATTTTTGATCGGTATCGCTCCAGACGTACCAGTTGCGCGCGCTCGAGCCGGTCGGGCTGCGCTTGGCGCGCTTGAACCAATCGTGCTGGTCCGAGGTATGATTGATGACCAACTCGGTGATGACGCGCAGGTCGCGACGTTTCGCCTCCTGCATGAAGCGGCGGAAGTCCCGCATCGTGCCGAAGGCCGGATTGATGTCGCCGTAATCGGAAATGTCGTATCCGTCGTCGCGGCCGGGGCTCGGATAGAACGGCAGCAGCCAAAGCGTGGTGATGCCGAGGTCACGCAGATAATCGAGCCGCTCGGTCAGGCCCGCGAAATCGCCCACGCCGTCGCCGTTGCTGTCGCGGAACGCCTTGACGTGTAGCTGGTAAATGACGGCGTCCTTGAACCACAGGGCGTCATCGGCTGTCTGGATCGCAACGGCGATGTCGGACCGGACATCCATGGGTCGGCCTCACGTCATGCAACGGAAGATAAGGGCGGGGTCGGCCGCCGGATTAATGCGTAGACGCACGCCGCCCCATTCAAGCAGACGGCGTTCGCCGGTCGCCAAGTCTTCAATCTGGCGAACGGGCTTCCTACTGGCAGCGCCGATGTGATGATCGCCGAAATGCAGCCAGAATTCCTGCGGCCCGGCGGAGAGGGCGATGGCGCAGGCCACCGCGTTCTCGCCGTCGGTCGACTCCTTCAGAAAGCCGGTCACATTGTCGTTGTCGACCTGCAGGAATTGCAGGTTGGAGGTCTGCTGTAGCGCGCTGTTCTCGCGCCGAATCGCGTTTAGCCGCGCGAGATAGTCCTTGATATTGCCGGGCTTGTTCCAGTCGCGCGTCCTGATCTCGTATTTTTCCGAGTTGAGGTATTCCTCGCGACCCGGAATTGGCTCATGCTCGATTAGCTCGAAGCCGTTATAGATTCCGTAGTTCGACGACAACGTCGCTGCGAGCGCGGCGCGCGACTTGAACATCCACGGCTCGCCGCTCTGCAGCTGCACAGGCAGGATGTCCGGCGTTGTGACGAAGAAATTCGGCCGGAAATAATCGCGCTCTGGATAGCCCGTGATTTCGTTGAGATAGGCCTCGAGCTCGTGTTTGCCCGTCCGCCAGGTGAAATAAGTGTAAGACTGCGAGAAGCCAAGTTTGGCGAGGGCCTTCATCACCTTCGGCCGGGTGAAGGCTTCCGACAGGAATATCACGTCGGGGTGCCGTCGGCGCACCTCGCGGATAAGCCACTCCCAGAACGGAAACGGTTTGGTGTGAGGATTGTCGACGCGAAAGATGCGTACGCCCTGATCGACCCAAAACAGCAAGATCGTGCGCAGCGCTTCCCACAGCGCGATGCGGTCGGCATTATTGAAATCCGGGTTGACGATGTCCTCGTATTTCTTCGGCGGGTTTTCGGCGAAGCGGATCGAGCCGTCCGGGCGAAAGCGGAACCATTCCGGATATGCCTTCACCCACGGGTGGTCCAACGAGCACTGCACCGCGAAGTCGAGTGCGATCTCCATTTTGTGCTCCTGGCAGGCCTCCACCAGCCGGCGGAAATCGTCGAGCGTGCCGAGCTGCGGCTCGACCGCATCGTGCCCACCCTGTTCATTTCCGATGGCATAGAAGCTGCCGGGATCGTTCGGGCCGGCGTTGAGTGAATTGTTCTTGCCCTTGCGGTTGGTGCGGCCAACCGGATGGATCGGCGTGAGGTAAACGACATCAAAGCCGAGCGCGGCGATGTCGGGCACGCGCGCGATGCAGTCATCGAAGGTCCCATGTCTGTCGGCGACGCTGCCCTGGCT
>Ga0207824_1000200_pt1 | contig 11575 bp, 14 predicted proteins | sample LuqExpMetageno73_FD_187830 | JGI IMG/M metagenome (GOLD analysis project Ga0207824, IMG submission 187830) | Tropical forest soil microbial communities from Luquillo Experimental Forest, Puerto Rico - Sample 73 (SPAdes) | ecosystem: Environmental > Terrestrial > Soil > Tropical forest ... | reverse complement strand
GGAAGAGGCGCTCGCGCGCAAGGCCAAGATTGCCGAGGCGCTGGAGCGGCTGAAAGGCGCGGAGTAGGGGCGTCACCCCGAGGCGTCCGCCGAAGGCGGGTCATCGCAAGTCGGCTATAGCCGACTTGCGCACTTGGTGTTCCAATGTCGAGTAGACCTGACATTGGGGGCGACAACACGGGCTTTCATCCTTCGAGGCTCGCGCCTAACGCTCGCACCTCAGGATGACGGGAAAGATGGTGCTGAGACCTGCATCATGATCGATCCCAATAATCGCCCAGGCGGCGCGACGCTAGTGCTGACCGCCAAGTCGGCCGACAAAATCCAATTCTTCGACGCGGCTACTTTGTCGCATCGTAAGCCTCCGGTGAAGACCGCAGGCGTTGCGATCAGTGAAGTCCGCAGCACCTCTTGTATTTCTTGCCTGAGCCACAGGGACAGGAATCATTGCGGCCTATTTTTCTCGCCGAGGCGAAGGACGGCTTCTGTATGAGGTCTCCGGCTTGTGGCGGTTTGTAATTTGCGAGCCGCCAAGCGTTGAGCGTGACCACCCAATGCGCGATGTCGTCGGGAGCTGTCGCGGTCAAGGCTTCGCGGTACTTGGAAGGCTCGCGGTGATCGCCGCGCGCGACATCGGCAAGCGTGATGATGCCGCGCATCGCCGCCGCCGTGTCCGCATCGGTGTCGAGTAGTTTTTGCCACGCTGCCGGGCGGAGCTCGATGACCTCTTCGAAGCCCTCGATCCAGATCTCCCAGAGGATGTCGCCGTTGCGCTCGTCGACAGGCATCAGCGGGCTGTAGCGCTCGGGCCGATCCATCAGCATGCGTGCGACGCCGTTGTAATGCTCCATGATGAGCCCGAGAACCCGGTTGACATGGTCAAGATCGTCAAAGGCGGGCTGCGGATCGGCGCTGTCCCGCCCCCAGACGACAGGAAGCCACTCACCGGGCTTGATCAGGTCGGGGCACACCAGCAAACCGGCAATGAAGCCATCAAGCTCTTCAAGCAGCATCGTCTCCTCGCCAAGAGCGAGCAGTTCTTTCTCAAGCTGCTTGAGGTGGCGCGATAGACCGGGCATCGGCACTCCAATTCCACGGCAGCAGATCGTCGAGCCTGCTGGCCGGGTGTTCGGCGACGCGTGCCAGCACATCGGAGAGCCAGGCGAGCGGATCAACGTCGTTGAGTTTCGCCGTGGTGATCAGGGTTGCCATGGCCGCAGCGCGATCGGCGCCGCGCTCGGAGCCGGCGAACAACCACGATTTCCGGCCAAGTGCAAATCCGCGCAGCGCTCGCTCGGCTGCGTTGTTTGTCAGGCAGATACGGCCGTCATCGAGGAAGCGCGCGAAGGCGTCCCAGCGCTTGAGCATGTAATCGATCGGCTGGGCGACTGCGGCAGAACGCGAGAGCTTGGATCGCTCCTGCCGCAGCCAGGCCTCAAGATCAGCGAGCAGCGGAGCGCTCTGCTCGGCTCGTGCGCGCTGGCGCTCCTCGGTGCTCAGCCCGTTGATGCGCCGCTCGATCTCGAACAGCGCGTCAATGCGCTTGACCGCCTCCAAGGCGATCGGCGAGATCGCCGCCGCGTCCTTGCCGCGCCGGGCGTTGGCCGCGATGTCGGCGAGCTCGAAGAACTGCCGCCGCGCGTGCGCCCAACACAGTGCCGATGTGGCCGCCCCGCCAGCGCGCGCCGGATCGTAGAGCGTGTTGTAGCCGCTGTAGGCGTCCGCCTGCAGAATCCCGTTGAACTGGGCCAGATGCCGCTCGGGATGCTCGTGCCGCCGGTCGCGGGAGGCGTAATAGAGCGCAGCCGGCGGTGCCCGGCCGCCGAACGGCCAGTCGTCCCGCACATAAGTCCAGATGTGGCCGGTGATCGTCTTCCCCTTGGCCAAGATCGGCACCGTCGTGTCGTCGGCGTGAAGCCGCTCAGCCGCCAGCACATGCGCCTCGATCAGCGCGCGCAGCGGCTGCAGGACGGCCGTACAGGTGCCGACCTGGTCGGCAAGCGTCGAGACGCTCAGATCGATGCCCTCGCGCCTGTAGCGCTCGCTCTGCCGATTCAGCGGCTGGTGCTGCCCGAACTTCTCGAACAGGATCATGGCCAGCAGGTTGGGGCCGGCAAAGCCTCGGGGCGTCACATGGAAGGGCGCTGGCGGCTGACTGATCGTCTCGCACGCCCGGCAGGAGAACCTCTCCCGAACCGTCTGGATCACCTTCCAGCGGCGGGGGATCACCTCCAGTGTTTCGGTCACGTCCTCGCCAAGTTTGGAGAGCTGCGCCGATCCGCAGCACGGGCAGCATTCCGGCGCGGGAATGACGACCCGCTCGCGCGGCAAGTGATCGGGGAACGGTTTGCGCGACGGCCGCTTGCCCTCGAACGATCGCACGCTCTGGCTCCGCGCCGCCGCCGTCTGCGCGGCTATTTCGTCCTCGGTCGCGCCCGCCTCCAGGTCTTCGAGCTGCAACTCCATCTGATCGAGCAGCCGCGCCTTGCGTTCCGAGCGGTGCCCGTAGAGCTCGCGCCGCAGTTTCTCGATCTGCAGTTTCAGATGCGCGAGCAGGGCCTCGATGCTGGACGCCTCAGCCCGGGCATTGGCCGCCGCAGCACGCGCGTCAATCAATTGCCTTTCCGCATCGAGCCGCGCCGCATGCTCCGCCTGATGCGCGGCACGCTCGGCGATGATCATCGCATGCGCGGCGGCAAGATCGGACGGTAGATCGGAAACCATGCACCGACGGAATCATATTCGCCGCGATCTGCAAAGCAGAAGCGTCAGCCGACCGATGTCGGCCGCCATGTTTCTTGCGGATGGCGCCAGTCGATGCCCGACAGCAGATAGCCGAGTTGCGCGGACGAGATCGTCACCGCGCCGCCCGCCGTACTCGGCCATAAGAAGCGCCCGCGCTCCAGCCGCTTGGTGAAGAGACAGGCACCCTGTCCGTCATGCCAGATCACCTTCAACAGGTCGCCCCTGCGGCCGCGGAAGACGAACAGATGCCCACTCAACGGATCGTGCTTGAGCACCTCCTGCACGAGCAACGACAAACCCGGGAAGCCTTTGCGCATGTCCGTGTGCCCCGTCGCCAGCCACACCCGGACGCCGCTCGGAAACGCAATCACGGAAGAGCCTCAACCCCGCGGATCAGTCGCAATACGGCTTCGATATCGGCACCCCGATCGATCACGATCCGCCGGCCGTTGGCAGTGACGATCTCAATTCGGCTGGCTACCGGTTCGGCCACTTGCGCGGGCCGCTCCGGCATTATGTTTGCCAGCACGAATCCCGATGGTGCCCCGAGACGCCCCTCCCGATGCAGTCTGCGCCACGTGAAGATCTGCTGGCGCGAGATCCCGTGCCGGCGAGCCGTTGCCGATGCTAGCCGAGACCCCGCCAAGCTCTCCGTGACGATTCTCAGCTTCTCCTCGTCCGTCCAGCGCCGGCGCCGACCGGTATCAACCACTTCGAGCCGGCTGATCTGATGTCTGCCACTAAGGATATCCATAGTGACTATCAGCTATCCGTCTGCTGCTTCACGCAAGGCGGCCTACACCGCACGGATACCCTCATCCGTGATCGAAAACCAGTATTTGAGAAGAATGACTCCTGACCGAACGAGCATGCGCTCGAAATCGGGCACGTCGCGAAAGAATTGTTCAACCTGCTCGAGCGTTGCAAAGCCCATCACCCGCTCTACGCCGGCGCGATTGTACCAGGACCGATCGAACAGCACGATTTCGCCGCTCGCTGGCAGGTGCGTGACGTAGCGTTGGAAATACCATTGCGTCATTTCGCGCTCGGTTGGCGCCGGGAGCGCGACGACGCGGCAAACCCGCGGATTGAGACGCTGGGTGATCCGTTTGATGACGCCGCCCTTGCCGGCGGCGTCGCGACCTTCGAAGATCACGACGATCTTTGCACGAGTGTGCAGTACCCAGTCCTGTAGATTGATGAGTTCGGCCTGAAGCCTGAGAAGATTCCGGAAATATTCGATCCGCCCGATCGTTGGCGGGCGCGTTCCCTTGTATATTTCTCGGATTGCTTCCGAGAGTGCCGGTTCGGATAGCTCGAGTTCGAAATCTTCGTCCAGAGTTTCGGCCAATTCGGCTTCGAGCCAATCATCTGCCGGATGCTCATGCTCTTTCTGCATTTCACACCTGCCGTATGTGCCGTATGCCGGATTAATTCGGCCGGCGAATGTTTTGTCATTCTACTCTTTGGCGTCCAACCACTCCACTCGGGTGCATGAGCAGATATGCAGGGGCGATGGGCCGGTACAAGAGCACAGGTCCCGCGAAAGCGGTGGCGCCGCGCCACACGAAGCCGCGCGACGTTCACGTCTAAATGCTTTTTAAAGGAACCTACGAGCTTGCCGGGATTCGAACCTCGACACTTTGATTGGGCATCCGATGAGGTCTTCGAACGAGAAGCGCGATGTCGGCTTGTGGCCCTAAGGGGACGTGAACGGAGCAGCCGCTTTGCGTCAAGTTTTGACCCAAAACGGTCATCAGCGCCATCGAGACGCGCGCCGGAGCGTTTGTCGCCAAACCGACAAAAAGATCGTGATAGAGCGTAGTTTTTGACTACTAGGACCGCTGACAACAGCCCTTCCAAACGTGGTAGCAACGATCGCCGGTGATGCTCCGTCTCGCAAGGAATTCGAGTGTCAACGAGTTTTTGAGTTATTGGCCATCTTGGCGACGACCGCCTCTTTATCGACGGGGCTGCCCGCTAATGCTGCGGATTGGGGCATGCCGCAGCCGTCGCTCTCTTCAAGTTTGCCGGAGCCACTTAAAAGTTTTGGAGGTCTGAGGCCCTACCTCGCACCATATGGTGTCACGTTTCAATTGAACTACACCGGCGACTCGTTTGGTATCGTTTCAGGCGGTCTGAAGCAAGGTTTCGCCTATGCAGGCCTGTTCGAGCTTATCGTGGAGGCTAATCTCGAAACGGCGCTGGGTTGGAAGGGGGCGACCTTCCACGTCGGTTCCTACGAGATTCATGGCAATGGGCCGTCGCAGAACTTTGTAGGCAACATGATGTTCATCAGCGATGTAGAGGGCCTGCCTACGATCCGCCTCGATGAAATCTGGCTACAACAGCAGTTTTTGAATGACCGCGCCAGCATCCGCATTGGGCAATTGGCGGCAGACGTCGAGTTCTCTAACAGCCCCTTGCTCGATTTGATCGTCCGCGGAACGTTCGGTTGGCATAGCGGGTTCGGTGAGAATCTACCAACCGGCGGACCCGCTTATCCATTCGCAACGCCCGGCGTGCGATTGAAATACGAGCCGACTGACAACATCGCGATCCTCGCCGCGCTCTTCAACGGCGACCCCGCTGGTCCAGGCCTCGACGATCCACAATTGCGGAATCGCTATGGCCTAAACTTTCGTGTAAATGACCCACCGTTTCTCATCACTGAGTTGCAGTGGAAGTACCGGTTAGCGAGTGGTCTTGGCGGCACTATCAAGTTGGGAGGATGGTATCATTTTGGAAAGTTTGCGGACTTGCGGCTCGGGCTGGATGGGCCGCCTCTGACCGATACAGCAAGCGCGGGTCAGCCGCTACAGCATCAGGGAGATTTGATATTTACGGCGTGATTGATCAGCAGATCTTTAGGAAAGGCAGCAAGGCAGACGCGGGTATCTACGCCTTCGCGCGTGTTGCGGCGAGCCCGTCGAACCGAAATCTAGTCGATTTCTATGCTGACGCCGGGCTTACCTTCCAAGGCACGATCGGAAACAGACCGAATGATGCATTCGGCCTTGCGGCAGCTTTTGCGAAAGTATCCAGCAATGCCGGTTTGGATTCAAACCTGGACGACGGAACATTGCTGCCCCCGCGCGACTATGAAGCGTTGTTGGAGGCGACCTACAGTTTTGAAATCGTTCCGGGGTTTACCGTCCAGCCAAATCTTCAATATGTGTTCCACCCCGGTCAAATCGTCGACCGTACCGAGCCACAGGGGTTGCATGTGATACCGAATGCATTCGTGGTCGGGATGCGAACTACCGTCAAATACTGAACGAAAAGTCTGCAATTGGCTTGGTACGTGACGTCGGCTCGTCGTCGTAGTAGAGCGGACGTGTTCGCGCCCGATACCGATAGCGGCTCATGAGCCTTGGCACGGGCGTGAGCGGAGCACGCAGGCTTTTGCTCAATCCCGCCAATTGCTTGCTCAATCCCGCCAAAAGTCACGGACGTCCGTATTGATACTCGGTAGCAAGGGAATAGCGGTAGACTATGTCTCGACAATGCCCTTGGAAATAGAGCGAAAGTTTCTGATTGAGCACGACGGTTGGAAGGCTTCGTGCACGCGCAGCATTCGTATTCGTGACGGCCTGATAGCGAGTGAAAACGGTCGCAAGGTTCGAGTCCGTATTGCGGATGGTCGGGCGACATTGGCGGTGAAGGGGCGGGAGCGCGGCTTCGCTCGCGCAGAATACGAGTATGATATCCCTCTCACGCATGCAGAAGAAATGCTGCGGATGTGCGATGGCCTCGCAGAAAAAATCCGGCACATTGTGCCGTATGCGGGATCGATATGGGAGGTGGACGCTTATGAAGGAGTCCTGAGTGGTGCTCTTATTGCTGAAGTCGAATTGAATACTGAGTGTCAGAAGCTTGATTTGCCTGATTGGGTTGGAAAAGAGGTTACCGACGATCCAAACTACAAAAAAGTCTGCATGCTTGCTGAGCGTATGATGGCGACGAGCGCAGGAAGGTCGGGCAAGCACGCGCAAGTTTGAAAACTAACTTCAATTCCGCCGTTGAATTTGCGCATGTTTTTAAGACTTTAGAGTATTCCAATCAACTCAAAACTCGGTGCGCCGGCAGAACGACAACCCGCGCTTCAAGCGCTCGCGCTTTGAAGCAGCCTGCGAGCCGCGAAAGGACGCAGCATGAGTGAACGTTTGAAAGGCTTCCGCCCCGCCGCCGAAGAGATGCTGCAACTGATGTGCGCGCTCAAGCCGTGGGGCAGAGACGAAGGTTCCAAGATTGTCGCCAAGTATCTCGACGGCGACGAACGCGCGCTCGACGCGCTGCCGACTCTCAAATCGAGAATCGACGACACGATCAACGCCTATCAGGCCGAGAAAGTGACAAAGGGGGCGGCCGCAGCATGATCGACACAATGAAACCAGACATCCTTCATCCTTTGCGCAAAGGGGAAGCGCTATGCGCTATGTCTGGGTGAATGAACGGCTGAAGCCCATGACGGCCTTCTGCGCTTACGACCGCATAGCCCTTGTCGAAGGTTATGTGCGGGAGCTCTCAACTGGACTTTTATATCACGACGCTTGCTGCCTCGAACATCAAAAGCTCGAATGCACAGAGGTGATGCGACCTGCGAAAGCTTCTTAGAGCTGTTGATAGTTCCGCTATCTACGCAGCGGGGCGCGATAGGCCCTTCATATCTCGAGCCTTGGCCGCAAAGAAACACTCGCGGTAAGCCCCGTTCCGGGTTGTCGCCCTTCTCTCCTGCTGGTGACGATTCGGATGACTTGCCCCTCTTCGGAGGGGCATCCTTTTATGCCACTGTTATGCGGAGCTGGTCTGCAGGACCTGTTACTCGAGCAGGTCATGTGCTCGCGCGTCACTCGGACACGTGTTCCTGACCCAAGTGGCGGCAAGGAGGCGGCGAGTGGAACTGAAACAGGCCGCTAGCTATGCGGCTTTGCGGTCCCCACGCAGATACTTAATGACCCCGGCGACTTTGCTCCAGACTCTGTGGCCTTCATGGTCGCCGGTCTGTTTCAGGTGCTCGGCCTTTTCTTCGGCTTTGCTCGCCGCTTCACTTTTGTGCAGCGCCTCAAAGTGGCGCGCGAACATTTCAACTGCTTCGTCTTCCGTTGGAATCCACATAATTACTTCTATTAGTCTCCTAGCCGGGATAAATCAGGAACAGCAGCGGATAGTACCAAGAATGACATCTAGATGACAGGCCGCGAGTGGTGAGCGGCCATGCAAAAGCGTGCGGAACAGCACTGGAACGAGTGTGAGGTAGACGATTCCTCCCAGCACGAAGCAGCTGCACGACACGGAGGTGGCGCGGAGTTGACATGCTCGCAAAAGACTCTCAAGTCACTGGAGCGGCTAACTAGCGGATAGGTCTGAGGAAGTCCGCAGATCGTCTCGACGCTGCCGAGGTCAAAGCGCTCACATCACGACGAGAAAAGGATGCGCGCCGAGGTGGCGGCACGCCGCAAAGACGCGAATTGCGTGATATGACGGTCTCGCTACCGTTCGATGACAATTCACAAGCATTTTTGCTACAGCTTACCCTAGCGCAATGCCATCGAGCTTGTGCATGTTACAGGGGTCCGGTGCGCTGAAAATGTTGAATGGGCCGGCGATGAGTGTCGCGAGAGAAGTTGAGCTGAAGCTCGAGGCGTCATCGAACTGTCTTGAACAGCTTTGCTCGCACCCGCATTTCCGGGCGATGCTGAAGGAACCAGCGGTCGAACAGACGCTGAACTCCGTATATTTCGATACCGACGATTTTTACCTGCTCAATCACGGCATCAATCTGCGCGTCCGCCAGATCGGCGATCAGCGTCTTCAGACATTGAAGATTGTGGGACCGTCCGCCACGCATTTCGATCGTACCGAAATCGAGGCGAAGATTTCCGGCGAAACGCCCAACCTGGATCTGGCAACACAGGAATGCCCGGAACTGTCGCCGATCGCAGCCGACGTCCGCGACGCGATCAAACCGGTGTTTACGACGCATGTCGAGCGCAGGTCGTACCGAATCGACGAAGGCGACTCCGAGATCGAACTCGCGCTCGACAGTGGCAAAATCGTCGCCAACGGTTCGGCCTTGCCGATCTTCGAAATCGAACTCGAGCTGAAGCGCGGACGACCCGCGGATCTTTTCAATCTCGCGCGCTCGATCAGCTCGATTGTCCCTGTTCAGCTCGGGCTCGAAAGCAAAGCGGCACGCGGCTATGCGCTGCTGGATTCCCGAGATCAGGTAGCAAAAGCCGAGCCGGTGATCCTCACGCCATTCGGGCCGGTGGACGATGCATTCAAAACGATCGCCCGATCCTGCCTGCATCAAGTTCTCGGAAATGCGGCCGCCGTGTGCGCGCGAAATCCGGCGGCGGTCCACCAAATGCGTGTGGGCATGCGCCGGCTGCGGGCGGCGATTTCGGTCTTTTCCGAAATTGTTCGCGACGATCAGGTCGATCAGATCAAGGACCGCCTGAAGTACTACGCTGCGGAACTTGCTCCGGCACGCGACCTGGAAGTTATGATCGTCGACGTCCTCCGTCCATTCCGCCGGCGACATCCCGAAGACAAGGGCTTTTCGGCGTTAATCGGTTCCTACACGCGACGGAGGACAAAGGCATACGAGCGGGCCATTCAGGCGATCACCTCGGACGAGTTCCGCAAATTCACGATCGAATGTGCCGCATGGATCGAGTCCGGTCCCTGGACCGATAGGAATGTCCAGAGCAACGACAAGGGCTTGGCCGGATCGATCAACGTCTATGCGGCACACCAGATTGGGCGACGGTGCAAAAAGCTGGTTCGCCGTGGGCGACACCTCGCCGATCTGAAACCGCACGAGGTACATCAGCTCCGTATCCGGGCCAAAAAGCTGCGATATGCGGCGGAATTCTTCGAATCGCTTTACGGCGAGGGAAAAACAGCAAAGCGGTCGAAGCGATTTGCCGCGGCTATGAATGACCTGCAGGAAGCGCTCGGCGCATATAACGACATGGTGGTCCGGCGCACCTTGTTCACAGAGCTCACGGCGGGGCCGCAAGCGAAGAAAAATCCAGCCATCGCGTTCGCGGCGGGCCAGATCGTCGGGGAACAGCACGGGATTGGACGACAGCTGTTGAAAGATGCGACGAAGGCACTTTCCAAATTGGAAGGTATTAAGGCATTCTGGAAAGTCGATGAGAGTCAGATGGAGGCCCATGCGGCGCAGTTGGCCGGTGTGGAACAGTCTGAAGATGCAACGCACTCCGAACTGACGTTTCAACCCGACGTGGCCTGACGGAAATACATGAGCCGGGAATGAGCGGACGGGTGATCTTGGCAGCGGGCGGCATAGTTTTCCGAAAGAAAAGGCGGCCCGAAATCGCCGTCGTCCAACTCCGCAAGTACCCGCATTGGGTACTGCCGAAAGGCAAGCTGAAGCGCAACGAGAAGCCACGATCGGCCGCAAAGCGGGAAGTGGTCGAGGAAACGGGCCACAATGTCAGCGTGCAAGAATTCCTCGGCGCGATCGCATATGAGAGCAGCGGCGGTGCCAAAGTCGTCCAGTTCTGGCGCATGAAAGCGGACGGAGAATCCGTTCGAGGTCTTGCATCCGACATTCGCGAAGTCCGCTGGCTGAGCGTGAAAAAAGCCTTGGAAACGTTATCACTCCCGCGCGAACAGATCTTTTTGCGCCACGCGCTAGCGCCAGTCGAAACGAAGAAAAGAACCCGGCGCAAACGCTTGAACGGTCATTGACCGCACGCACTTCCGGCGATCAGCCGCCCGGTCAAACAACTACGTCATTTGGAGCGGATCGAGCGGCGCAGGAATTTCGAGGCGCCCTAGCTCGCGGCCTCTTTGATTCCTGGTGCCGAGCAGCCTGGCTCAATCGGTAAGTGATTCTCTAGCGGTTCCGAGTTGAGTAATTTGCCTGTGAAAGCAATCGTCTCCGAATATTGCTGCACCAGATACGGCACGAGAGCTTCACAAGCTTCGATCGGAGTGGCGGCGCTGGCCGACTGTACGGCGAAGTTCCTCGTGCTCTCGCGTACGCGGTGTGTGTAGTCGGCGAGGGCGTCCGTATAAGCTGCGGCCACTCCGGCAAAACTCAGGAGCAGACGTTCCGCCGCGCTCGAATGCTGTTCACTCATCGATCTCGCCTCAAGGAGGGTCGCAAGCGGCCAAAATAGCCGGTGTCAGTAACGATCGTGTAAAAAATGGCGGGAAATGTTTTGGAATGCGACAGCGCGTCCGGAATGTGACAGCTCCGCGACTGATCTGCTGCTCAAATAGTGAGCTGGTTATAAGTGCCAGCTGGAACTGGACGCCTGTAAAATTTCAAAACGAATCCATGTCCTTAGTGCCGGCCTACAACGGCGGCTCCCGCCAAAAACTTTTCCCCGTTCCGATATCCGGGATCAACGTTCGGAAGACTGTCGAATTGCACCATGTCTGTGGTGATACCGGTCGAGATGATGCCGCCGGTACGCGGACACCGCGTCAGAACAGCTGCCATCGAAAGCTCCGGGAATGCTGCTCAACAAAAACAGCCACCGCGCGTTCCGACATTTTTGGATCCATGTCCACGGCGGGTGCATCCTGCTGCATCACATCTCAGTGAGATCGACGGACGCAAATCGGGTGCGCGTCGTTTCGCGACCGCAATCCCACCTGAGGATTATGTCGGACTGGAATCGCCTTGGTTTTGTCGTGGGGGTGTCGCGCGGTCGTCACCGGCGCCGATTAAGTGCCTACCTCGGTGAAAGCCGGGGCCTGAACTCGCATGGACATGACGTGGGAAGCATCGCGCGATGAATTGCTGGCGCTGAAGGAAATTCGTGTGACAGGCCGGCTCGCCGAT
>Ga0207824_1000194_pt1 | contig 11774 bp, 9 predicted proteins | sample LuqExpMetageno73_FD_187830 | JGI IMG/M metagenome (GOLD analysis project Ga0207824, IMG submission 187830) | Tropical forest soil microbial communities from Luquillo Experimental Forest, Puerto Rico - Sample 73 (SPAdes) | ecosystem: Environmental > Terrestrial > Soil > Tropical forest ... | reverse complement strand
GATCGCCGGTAATCCGTGGCGGCCGCGCGTCGACCACCGGCAGGCGCTGGGCAATCGTGGCGGGCAGCGGGTGCAGCGGGATTTCCGGGGCACAAACGGCCGGCAAGTGATCAACCCGAACAACAGGGCGGGCTCCCGAAACAATGTGGCGAACCGCAACAACGCGACGAACAGGGCTGCTGCAAAAAACCGGGCCACGCAAGGATCGCGTGTCTCGCAGGGCGGAGCCAAGAACAAAGCCGCGTCAAACAAAGGCGCTGCGAAATCGAAAGTTTCGCAGCGCGCGGGTGGCGGAAAGAACGCCACAGCCCGAAACCGCACGGCGGCGCGAACCGCGAATACCTCACGCGGGCGTCAAGCGGCGACGCATATGCGCGGACGTGGCGGCACCGGTGGACTCGGCGGATACTCTCGCAGCGCCGGAATGCGCGCGCGCGCAGGCGCTGTCGGCATGGGTGGAGGCGGCGGTTTTCGTGCCGGCGGTGGCGGTATGCGTCTGGGCGGTGGCGCGCGCGGTGGTGGCGGACGCGTCGGTGGCGGCGGCCGCGGACGGCGCTCGGATATCATGCTCAAGCACGATATCGTTCTGCTCTCGCACCTCAGGAATGGGCTAAACGTGTACCGCTTCACCTACAACGGAAGCACGAAGCCGTATGTCGGCGTGATTGCTCAGGAAGTGCAGCAGATCTGGCCGGATGCGGTCGAACGCGGCAACGACGGTTATCTGCGGGTTCACTACGAGAAGCTCGGCATCAAATTCCAGAGCTACGGGCAGTGGCTCGCGTCGCACGGCAGCATGCAGGCTCGGTAATCTGACGGCCCGAGGGCGCGGCATCGTATCGGGAGATACCGCGTGCGAGATCGTCGGGGCGAGCGCGCGGTGCACGGCTTGTAGCAGCGAACTGGTGGTTTCGCCGGCGCCGCGCAGCGACCCGCCGACTTCCTAGACGTCCGAGGCCGAAGATGCCCTTACTGCTTCGGGCAGCGAAATCGCCCAACAGCGTCAACACGTTACGCCCGCTCTTATCGACGGCGCCTAGGGAACTGGGATGCGATTCGCCGCCCAAACACAGTGCAAGATTGCGACGGCCTCACCAAGCGTTCGAGCGCTTCCATTTGGAATAGCTCACAGCAGCTCGACTGCTTTCCTCAGCTGCTCGTCATTGACCTCGATGTAGCGCTGTGTTGTTGCGATTGAGCTGTGTCCAGCAAGCTCAGCTAGCACTCTGACTGAGACGGACTTGCTCGCGAGATTAGTGATGAACGTGCGCCGTCCACTATGCGAGCTAGCGCCCTTGATGCCACATCCGCTGTAGATGTTGAGGAACAGCTGGCACATCGTGTTCGGGCTGAATGCCCTGTTCTTCTGCGAGACGAACAGAGGACTGCTCGGCGGCTTGTTCGCGCAATCGCCCTTCACATAGGCAGCCAGCTCGCGCTTCAGCTTCGCATTGAGGAACACACGTCGCGCACGTCTGCCCTTGGTCTCGGCTGCTGTCAGCACGATCTCGTTGCGAATGCGCCCATCCTCATCGATAACATCACGAATCCTCAGCGATGCAAGCTCATGCGCTCGCATTCCTGAGAGGAAGCTGGCGAGGATGATTGCCCTATTGCGGGCTGCGTGTCGGCGGACTGCGATGTAGGCTAAGACGAGCTTTAGTTCTTCGTTTTTGAGCGTCTTGGCCTGCTTCATCGCGCAGCTTACAAATGTCACGTTTTGTCGTGCTGCAAGCTATTGTCTGGTGTTTTCTCAGAGCACCCGTTTTTGGCGGCGGAATTTTTTTCGGCTAGCGGATAAAGTCACAGTCTAGCGAGTGTGTGAGGTTTTTAGGCGAGCGTCTGAAAAGCAGCTGTTAGTGGACGTCGGTCTTGGCCGTTTGAGCTCAAGAATTTTCTCCGACGTCCCACAGCATCATTTGGGTCGACATTTCTAGATCGCGAGGCTTCGTCCTCACGCCCTAATAGCCTCCGGGCGCAGTCGTATCGTTCCGCCCCGGTAGTGAAATTTACGGCGCTGACCAGCCGGCTGAGTACTTCTATAAAGTCCTTAGTGGAACTGTGCGCACTTTCAAGATTCTGGAGGACGGCCGGCGCCAGACGTTGCCCAAAAGGGCAGCTTATTTTCTTTCTCGTTGCTATTTAAATTGGCTGAACAATTCCACATCGGAGGACGTTAAAATGATCAAATTGGTTTCCGTTGCAGTATTTGCATTGGCTATCGCAACTTCTGCGCAGGCAATGATGGCTGCGCCGATAACTCCAGCGGAAGGTCTGACGACCCATGTCGCTTACGCCTGTGGAGCGGGTAGAGTTCGGGTCAATGGCGTCTGCGTCGCCAGAACTACGGTGCGCCAGGCGCGTCGTTGTGTACGGTGGAACGGAGGAGCTTGCGCCGTGTGGCGGTGAACCACGTCGTGCCGTAGATCGATCGTACGGTGATTTCTCAGGCTGAGGAATCGGTCGGGCGAATACTTGCTCGTGTAATCTCGCTTGACATGTATCCGGCGCGCGAGACGCGCGTGGCCTTAGATGACTTGGACGAAATGCAGTCCTCGTTGGCGGCCCCCCGTTTGACGCAGATCAGTGCAATGGTTCGCGTGATGTGAATCTTCTCATCCAGTTCCTGGGGGGGTAACTTTCTCAGGAGGTTTACGATGTCGAATAGAGCTCCTGCTAAAACGAATAATACGCTCGAACTCGAAGCTCTCTCTCGCCGACAGGCGTTCTCCCTTCTCGGAATAACAGCCGCGTTAAGCGTCGCGTTGCCGGCTACGGTGCTGACCGTGTCCGACGCGAATGCCCAGACACCCGGAATGGAACGGCACGAAGACCGGCGCACAGCCGGCAATGCACCTTCGACCCCTCCCAGCACACCGCCGACCACCACAGGAACGAAGTAGCTCGCGCGTAGGCGTGAAGTTTTTAAGCCACACAGGCTCTGTGTGGGACGCAACGGCCACGTAACGAGCGCCATAAGGCGCTCGTTACGGCGTGAGATTTGGCATGAGGATCAGAAGAGCGGGCGGCAACCATGTCTGGCCATACGATTGAGGTCCCTCACTCCACAGATACCCACTCGAGCGTAGCGGCATTGAGCCTGGCGGCTCTCGGCGTCGTGTTTGGTGATATCGGCACCAGCCCCCTGTACACGTTCAAGACGGTGATCGCCGTGACGGGACGCTCGGAGCCGGCGGCAATTCTGGGCTCATTATCGCTGATCCTGTGGACGCTGATCATCGTCACGTCGCTGAAATACGTCACCATCGCGTTGCGCGTGGACAACAATGGCGAAGGCGGCATCCTCGCATTGATGGCGCTTCTGCGCAGGAAAGCCTCGGGGCGGCATCCTCTCCTGATATTCGTCGGTTTGTTCGGGGCGGCGCTCGTGTATGGCGATGCCGCAATCACACCGGCCATATCGGTCATGTCGGCGGTCGAAGGCCTGGAGATCGTGGCTCCACATCTGGAGCGCTATGTGCTGCCGATAACCGTCGTGGTCCTGGTCGCGCTGTTTTCGGCGCAATACCACGGCACCGAGCGCATCGGCCGGCTGCTGGGACCGATCATGTTGGTCTGGTTCGCGACGATCTCGCTGCTCGGGCTGTGGGGGATATTGCAGCATCCCTCCGTCTTGTGGGCTCTCAATCCGGTTGTGGGCTTGCGTTACCTGTTTTCGGGCGGCGGGATCACCACTCTGCTCGTCATCGGCGGCGTTTTCCTGTGCGTCACCGGGGCGGAGGCGCTTTACGCTGACCTCGGTCATTTCGGCCGGATGCCCATCCGGCTCGCCTGGTCCGGCCTGGTTTTCCCCGCACTGCTCCTCAACTATGCGGGACAGGCAGGCTACGTGCTGGCGGGCGCGCCGACCGAAGGCAATATCTTCTATCACCTCTGCCCCGCACCGCTGCTGCTGCCGCTCGTCATCCTCGCGACGATAGCCACCGTCATCGCCAGCCAGGCCGTCATCACCGGCGCCTTCTCGATGACCCGTCAGGCGATCCAGCTCAGTTTGTTGCCACGACTGCAAATCGTGCAGACCTCGGCCGCAGGGCATGGCCAGATCTATCTGCCGGCGGTGAACTGGCAGCTCATGATCGTGACGCTCGCGCTTGCGATCATCTTCGGAAGCTCCAGCAATCTCGCCGCTGCTTACGGGATCGCCGTGTCCGCGACGATGCTGGCGACCACCATTCTTTTGTCGATCGCCATGCGCGAGATTTGGCATTGGCCGGTGCCCGCGGTGGTCGCCATGGGAATCGGCTTTGCCCTGGTGGACGGAGGATTCCTGACGGCCAATATGCTGAAGATCGCCGAAGGCGGCTGGGTGCCGCTGCTGCTCGGGGCTTCGATCTGCTGCGTGATGCTGATCTGGCAGGCCGGCACCGCAGCCGTCCAGAAACAAGTGGACGAAATGCAAATTCCGATCGGCGATATCGCGGCGCAGATCGAAAGCGGCGGCATCGCCCGCGTACCCGGCACCGCGGTGTTCGTGGCGCGCCTCTCGCGCGACGTCCCGCCCATCGTGGTCTGGCATCTCAGACGCATCCGATCGCTGCACGGCTCGATCGTGATCGTCAACGTCGTCACCGCCATGGTCCCTTACGTTCGAGAGCAGGACCGTACGGAAGTGCACGAGATCGCCCCGAAGGTTTGGCGTGTCCACGCCCATTATGGCTTCATGGAGCAGCCGGACCTCCCGGCCTTGCTCCAGCGTGCCCAGAACAGAGGCTACCCGGTGGATCCCGCCAACGTGACCTATTTCATTGGACGCGAGACGGTGGTCCCACGCGAGGATCGGAAAGGGTTGCCACGCGTGGTCGAAAGCATCTTCTCGTTCCTGCTGCGCAACTCGAGCGAGGCGATCGAGTATTTCCAACTACCGAGGGATATGGTCGTCGAAGTCGGACGCCAATTCGCCATCTAATCTCCACATTCGATCGTCCAGCGAAGGTGCGCCCGGGGCGGGGCCTGACCTAGGTTGAAATGGCCCAAAACCGGCGTCGATCGATTATCTCGTGCTACGATCGAATAGGAATGTCACGCCAAGAACTTCGGAATGCTGAGAACTGGCGGCCGGATTCATCGGCACGTACGCGCTCGTGCCGTCTGCGGCGCGTGCAACCGTTCTGAACCTCTGTATGTCCCCCCCAAGCATGTCCCGGCGGAGTTGCGAGAGCGCTTCTTTCCTCGATAACACCAGTTCGATCCCATTTCGCCTGGAATCCAATCGTAAAGGCTTGCCCTGCCGTTGACTTATATCAACAAAATCGAACGCCCGTTTGAGTTATCATCCGATGGGGATTACTGATGCAACTAAAAACAATTGCATGGAGAATCTCATGAGAGCCACATTCATTCTCTCAATTTTTCTGCCACTATTTCTTGTAGCTTCCGCCGTTCACGCGCAGACAACAATCGATGTCGAAAAAATTACTTGCCGACAATTTTTGCTTGGACATTTCGGCGCCAGCACACGATCCGTCGCAAATTGGTTGAGCGGTTACTACAATGGCAAGCGTGGCAATACGGTAATTGAGGTTGGGTCCATGCAAAAGAATGTGCGTGCTTTAGAGCGCTACTGCCGAAAGAATCATGAAATGCCGGTCATGGATGCCGCGAAGAATGCGCTTGGCGCTGAGAAGTAGAGCCGCCACCCACGAATGTGACCAAAGCTCTTCACCGTTGGTGCGCCGGATCGGCGCGATACGAGTTTCAGTGGAGAGGATTTCAATGCGATCGGGGAAGTACGTTTCGCTGTTGAGTAGCGGCACTCCTGACGGGTTTTTGTGGCTGCGTGCCGGTATCTGCATAGCTCCGGTGCTGCTGTGGTTGTGTGCTCTTTCCGCTGACGCTCAAGAGAAAGCAGCGCCAGTCGGCACAGTCTATGCGCAGCGGCAGCAAGTCACGCAGACTCGCGATTTCGTTGGGCGGGTAAACGCCACTAATCGCGTTGAGATTCAGGCCAGAGTAAAAGGTTATCTTGAAGCAGTTCTCTTCAAGGAGGGAGACGCCGTCAAGAAAGACGATCATTTATATCAGATCGAGAAGGGCCAATACCAAGCAGCCGTAGAACAGGCCAAGGGTGCTGTGGAGCGGAGCAAGGCCGCAAAGGCTTTGACGGCAATTCAGCTGCAACGCGCCGAAGAGCTGCTCGCGAAGAGTGCCGGCACGGCGGTAGCGCGCGACCAGGCCCTTGCTGAAGACCAGCGAGCTGCAGGCGACATAATGTCCGACCAAGCAAGGCTGGATAATGCAAACATCAATTTGGGTTACACCGATATCGTATCGCCCATTGCCGGGAAAATCAGTAAAACCAATGTAACAGCAGGAAACGTCGTCGGCCCTGACAGCGGCAACCTCACACTCATCGTCAGTCAAGATCCGATGTATGTGAGCTTCCCGGTGAGCCAGCGTGAATTTTTGACGTTGCGTGCCAACCCCAAGGATCTCAAAATAAAAATCCAGTTCGCCGATGCCACAACGTATGATCAAGTAGGAACGATCAACTTTGTCGACGTGTCCGTGGACCGCTCGACTGATACGGTCCTCGTGCGCGCTACCATGCCGAATCCGAACGGCAAGTTGGTCGACGGTCAACTGGTCACTGTCGTTGTCGAGGCTGAACACCCGCAGGAGAGAGTTACGATCCCGCAGGCCGCGCTCATCGCCGACCAGGAAGGCACTTATGTATTCGTAGTCGAGGACGGGAAAGCGGCCATCAGGCGCATCAAGCCTGGCGGCGAAATTGGACCTGATGTGATCGTCAACGACGGCCTTAAGGGCGGTGAGCAGGTCATTGTGGAAGGGATCCAGAGCGTTCGCCCAGGGCAGCCGGTCCAGGCCGCTCCAATGCCGGCAAACCTAAAGAGCGGTTGACCCATGTTGTCAGCCATTTTCGTCGATCGTCCGCGGCTTGCGATCGTCATCGCCATCGTCACGACGATCGCCGGTCTATTGGCACTCTATGCTCTGCCGCTTGCGCAATATCCGGATATTGTGCCGCCACAAGTGTCGGTGACCACGACTTACCCCGGCGCCAATTCTTCTGTCGTTGAAGCGACCGTCGCTCAAGTCATTGAGGCGCAAGTCGTCGGCGTCGACAAGATGATTTACATGAAAAGCACGAGCGGTGATGACGGCAGTTACGCACTCACCGCTTCGTTCGAACTGGGAACCGATCCAGATATCAACACTGTTAACGTCAATAATCGCGTCCAGGTGGCGCTGGCCAACCTGCCGACGGAGGTGCAACGCCAGGGCATCACCGTCAAGAAAAAATCATCTGCCTTGCTCGGCGTCATCGCTGTTTATTCGCCGAAGCGTACGCATGACCCGCTATTCCTATCCAACTACGTCACTATCAATCTGCTCGACCAGATCAAGAGCACACCTGGAGTTGGTGACGCGACATTGTGGGGGCCGCAGGACTATGCGATGCGAGCCTGGGTGCGCACTGATCGGCTGACCGGGCTGGGGCTCACTACTGGGGATATCATCAACGCGATCCAGGCACAAAACGTACAGGCTGCTGTCGGCCGCATCGGCGCTCGCCCGATTTCCGACGACCAACAGCTGCAGCTCAACCTTCAGACCACGGGTCGCCTCAACACGGTCCAAGATTTCGAGAACATCGTGATCCGGACCAATCCTGATGGCTCGGTACTTCGGCTTAGCGATGTCGCGCGAGTGGAGTTAGGCGCTGCGAATCTTGACCGCTCCACACGTTTCAACGGCGGTCCTGCGGCGGCCATCGCCATCTACCAGTCACCGGGAGCGAACGCGCTCAAAACGCTGCAAGCGGTGAAAGATAGCATCGCCGAAGCGGAGAAAAGATTTCCCGAGGACCTGGCCTGGAAGGTCACGTACGACCCGACGCAGTTTGTCAAGGACACGATTCACGAGGTGATAAAGACGCTGGGCGAGGCGTTCATTCTCGTAGTCATCGTCGTTTTTCTGTTTCTCGGCAGTGTGCGCGCGACTTTGATACCGACCTTTGCTGTGCCGGTCAGCCTGATTGGAGCGTTCGCCGCGCTGCTGGCCGTCGGTTATTCGGGCAATACAGTATCGTTGCTGGCCGTCGTGTTAGCGATCGGCATCGTAGTCGATGACGCCATCGTGGTGGTGGAAAACGTCGAACGCGTGATGGAAGAACATCCCGAGCTCACACCTGGCGAGGCCACCAAGCAAGCAATGCGCGAAATAACCGCGCCGATCCTCGCGATTACGCTGGTCTTGTTGTCAGTTTTCGTGCCCGTCGCATTTATTCCCGGCATATCCGGCGTACTGTTCCGGCAATTCGCGGTGACGATCGCCGTCGCTATGCTCCTCTCGGCGATCAACGCGCTGACTCTATCGCCTGCACTGTGCGCCATCCTGCTGCGGCCGCATCACGGCCCGCGTCGCGGCATCATGGGCTATGTGATGCGTGGCATCGATCGCGTTCGCGATTTATATGGCGCGACCGTAGGGCACATCGTGCAATTCTCAGTGATAGGCATTGTGATGGTCGCCATCGCGATGGCCGGAATCGTTGGAGTTGGAAAAGTGACGTCGACCGGATTCCTTCCGGAGGACGATCAAGGCGCGCTGTTTGTCGTCACGCAACTGCCCGGCGGCTCTTCCGTGGCGCGAACGACTGACGTCGTCCAGCGAGCCGAATCAATTTTGCGGGATGAGAAAGAGGTTGAAGATATTACGTCTGTTGTCGGTTTGAATTACATTGACAACTATTCACAGTCCAATGCGGCCTTTATGGTCGTGACGCTCAAGCCTTTTGAGGAGCGGCAGGGGCGCGATCACAGCGTCGAGGCGCTTATTGGCCGGGTTGGCCAAAAATTTCGCCAGATCGAAAATGCTATTGTACAGCCGCTCGCTCCGCCGCCAATTATCGGTCTTGGGACCGGCGGGGGCTTTACCTACGTGCTGGAAGATCTGCGCGGCGGCGATCCAAAAGCGATGGCGCAGGCATTGCGTGGCCTAACGGTCGCGGCAAACCAGAATCCGCAGCTTACCCGCGTGTTCAGCACATTCTCGGCGACCAATCCCTCGATCTATCTCGATATTGATCGGGACAAAGCGCAAATCATCGGCGTGCCTCTGAACTCCGTCTTCCAGGCGCTGCAGGCGTCGCTTGGCGGTTACTTCGTCAACAATATGAATCTGTTCGGCCGCACCTGGCAGGTTCAGGTGCAGGCAGAAGCGGCCGATCGAGCGAAAATCGATGACATCTATCGAATCAATGTGCGCAACAACGAAGGAAAAATGATCCCGCTGCGGAGCCTGGTCGAAACACGTGTCGTTATCGGCCCGGCAGCGTTGATACGATACAACAATCGGCGCGCCGTCACCGTTCAAGGGGGCCCGGCACCCGGCGTATCCTCGGGCCAGAGTTTGGCTGCGATGGAAAATGTCGCCGCCAAGACGCTGCCGCAAGGCTACACAGGGGAATGGACTGATACTGCGTTCCAAGAAAAGCGCGCCGAGGGTAAAGCTCCAATCATCCTCGGTTTTGCTCTCTTGTTTGCCTATTTGTTCCTTGTAGGGCTATACGAAAGCTGGACCATACCGGTGCCGGTACTATTGTCAGTGTCCATCGGAATTTTGGGTTCGTTTCTCGGAATTCTTCTTGGTGGACTGACACTCAATCTCTACGCGCAAATTGGTATGATCGTGCTGATCGGACTGGCAGCCAAGAATGGAATTCTCATAGTTGAGTTTGCCAAAGAACAGCGAGAGAAGGGAGTTCCGCTGTTGGAAGCCGCTACAGAAGGCTCACGGTTGCGCTTCCGGCCAGTGATGATGACCTCGTTTGCCTTTATCCTCGGCCTTTATCCGCTGGTCGTTGCGTCCGGCGCGTCGCAGCTCGCGCGCCGCGATGTTGGCACTCCAGTTTTTGGCGGCATGATCCTCGCCTCCTTTATCGGAATTTTTGCGATACCGCCCCTCTACGTGATGTTTCAGGCAATTCGCGAAAAGCTTAGGCCGTCAACTCGGCCTGAAAAACATTCCGAGCCGACCGATAAACCAAAGCCGGCGCCGACGGTGAACGAGAGTGCTTCCGGCCAAGTGCGCGACAACCGGCCGACAGCGTAGTTGGGGAATGGACTACCGTAAAAGCGTTGGAAGTGTAGCTGCAATTCTGTTGGCTAGTGGATGCAACGCAGCGCGTCAGTCATAATTCTCCTCTTCCCGGTCACGACAAGCTTTGCCGGCAGTTTCATTCGCTTTGCGGGCGGCTGATCCGCGCGGCGAACCCGCTCGGTCGAGGAACGGAAGACAGCAAAATGCGGAGAGTGCTCAAAAAGGAAAAAGGTCATGACATTAAAAGGTGAAAGCTCGGTCTCGGACGAAATGCACGCGAAAGGCGCTCGTGCAAACGGCAAGATGAAGCGGAAGGCTTATGAAAAGGAGTTGCACAAGCTGCAGGTAGAGCTTTGCCAACTACAAGAGTGGGTCAAAGAGACGGGCGCTCGGGTCATCGTCCTGTTCGAAGGGCGCGACGCTGCGGGTAAGGGTGGGACGATCAAAGCTATTACCGAGCGGGTGAGCCCGCGAGTCTTCCGTGTCGTTGCGCTGCCGGCGAGATGAACTTTGCAATTATTCCGGCGACAAAACCAATGAATTGCGTGCCCCACGCTTACGCGCGGCGCGCGGTAACTGCTGCGGGTGAAAAAGGCGGCTACGCGTGAACCGCCTCGTTCTTCGCGATTACTTGTTCGGCGCGGAGCCAGTCGTCTGCTGTTGATAGTCCTGCTGGTGTTTGGCGGCTTTGTGCGCTTGACGATGGCCGATGTAACACCCTGCTGCAGCGCCTATTACCCCATGCCCAGCTGCGTGGCCGGCAGCGGCGCCGACTGCTGCACCTTTTAAGCAGCCCTTTGCCTCAGCCCCAGTGGACGCTATCGCCAAACCGGCCGCAATCGCTGCAACCATGACGAATTTCATATTCACCTCCAACGAGTAGTACGGCGGCCCCGTCCTCCGAGAGGAGAGCGGCTTTGCCTCGCCGGACCGCGCACGTGCGGCTATTTTGAGTCGCTATTGGTTGACGGTGTGTCGGTTGACGGTGTGCCGGTCGTGGTGGGTTGGTCGGTGCCACCCGTTTGCCGGTCTTCACGCCGCTCTACCCGATCGTCGCGTCGATCTTCGCGGCGTTCTTGGCGCTCTTCGCGCCGATCTTCACGCCGTTCCATCCCGGGCGTCTGAGCGTTTGCCTCCGGTGCGGTCAGCACCGCACCCGGTCCAACGATGCTCAGTGCGGCTGTCAGTCCGAGAAAGGAAAACGCTTGTCGGCGCGAGAGTACTTTCAGTTCAATTCGCTCTTCAGTAGATGCAAACACTCTATTCGACATCGTGACCTCCTGAGAAAGTTACCCCCGGGACTTCGCCTCACTTGCGCTCAGTGGCGCTTCCCCGCGCCGGATGATGACCGGCGCGGCGGTTCTTCGACTGCATCCTCGCCCCTATTGGCACGTCGTGGTTATGCGACCGTGCGTGCCACACGATTCAGGGCGTTGCGGTCGCGTTCCCCATCACCTGTAGGCCCAGCCGGCGTTGTAGTAGCGGGGCAACAGCGTCGGCCGTCCGGTGACGTAGCTGCGATTGGCGTAGCCGCCGTAATAGCCCGCGGGGTAGGCAGAAGCATACCCGCCGTAGTTGGCGTAGCCGCCGTAGTAGCCGGCAGGATAGGCAGCCGCATACGAGCCATAGTAGCGCGGAAACACCGTCGGCCGTCCGGTGACGTAGCTGCGGTTGGCGTAGCCACCGTAATA
>Ga0207824_1000193_pt1 | contig 11803 bp, 12 predicted proteins | sample LuqExpMetageno73_FD_187830 | JGI IMG/M metagenome (GOLD analysis project Ga0207824, IMG submission 187830) | Tropical forest soil microbial communities from Luquillo Experimental Forest, Puerto Rico - Sample 73 (SPAdes) | ecosystem: Environmental > Terrestrial > Soil > Tropical forest ... | reverse complement strand
CATGGCGGCGAAGCTCAGCGATAAGCTCGGGCAGCAGGTGGTGGTGGAGAACATGCCGGGGCCGGGTGGTATCGCCGCTGCGCGTGCCGTCGTGAACGCCCCGCCCGACGGCTACACCATGGCGCTGGTTACCAACGGCACCGCGATTAGCGTCGCGGCCTTCAGGAAGCTGCCATTCGATCCTGTGAAGGATTTCGAGATGGTGTCGATGGTCGGCACCTTCGATCTGGTGTTCGCGGTCAAGGCCGAATCCGAATTCAAGACCCTCGGCGATTTCATTAAGACGGCGCAGGCCAATCCAGGCAAACTCAACATCGGTACCATCTCGGTTGGCGGCACGCAGAATCTCGGTGGCGAGCTGTTCAAGATTCTGACTGGGCTCAACGTGCAGATCGTGCCCTACAAGAACTCGCCGGACATTGTGGTCGCATTGCTGCGCAACGACGTGCAGATGATGGTCGACTTCCCACCGGCGGTGCAGGGCCAGGTCAATGACGGCAAGCTGCGGCTACTGGCCTCCTCATCGCCGAAGCGCTCGGCGCTGCTGCCGAACGTCCCGACCGCCGACGAAGCTGGCGTGAAAGGCTATGAGGTGATCTCGTGGAACGGCGTCGGCGCGCCCAAGGGTACGCCGAAGGAGATCATCACGGCGATGAACAGGGCGATGCACGAGGTGCTGGCGGTGCCCGACCTGAAGACGCAGTTCGAGAAGGTCGGTGTCGAAGCGCACGCCTCGACGCCGGAGGAGCTGCTAGAGCGGCTGAAGGGTGATATCACCAAATGGGATGACGTCATTGTCAAAGCGGGCATCGATAAAAAGTAGCGCGGAACTGAATCGGCAAGTTCTGGTGATAGGGACGCCGGCAGTCCAAGCCAGCTGCCGCGTGGGGGAGGTGCCCATGCGCCGTTTGCTTTCTCGATTGCAGGTATAGCCACCCTCAGCGCCGCCGCCGTGCAGACAGCGACCGCGCCTGCATTTTACATGGTCGACTGCGCCTAGCGGGCTGCACATTCTGGAACTGACCGGCGCGGCAAAAAAGGTTGGGGGCTGCCCTAAGCTTCATGGCCCGCCGTAGAGCCAGGCGATGCCGTCGTAACTCTGCTGCGGCGTGCGGCCGGAGAGGGTGATGTCGCGCAGCTCGGCGGTGACACCGCGCGCGTGATAGAAATCGCCGTAGACCCGCGCCATGATCTGCACGCGCGCGGTGCGCAGATAACGATCCTGCGTGTAGGCATTGAAAGCGGCCGGCAGATCATCAGGATGTGCCCTCGCTTTCTCGGCGAGCAACACTGCGTCCTCCGTCGCCATGCAAGCGCCCTGCGCGAGGTATTGCAGCATCGGATGCGCGGCATCACCGAGCAAGGTGACGCGGCCCAGCGTCCAGTTCTTGACCGGCTCGCGGTCGCACAAGACCCACATGCGCCAGGTCTCGATGCGCTCGAGCATGCGCAACACCTCGGGGCGCTGTCCCTTGAAGTGCTGCCAGAGCAGGTCTTTGCTACCTTCGACGTTCCAACCTTCCTCGTAATGGTCGGAATGGAAGACGGCGACCAAGTTGTAGAGTTCGCCACGCCTCAACGGGTAATGCACGAGGTGCGTGCGCGGGCCGGCCCAAAGCACCACTTCCGGTCGCCACAGATCCTTCGGCACGTCCTCGCGCTTGAGCACGGCCCGGTAGGCGATGTGGCCGGACACGCGCGGTTTGCCGTCGCCAACGATGCGTTCGCGGATCTTCGACCACATACCGTCGCAGCCGATCAGGGCACGGCCTTCCGCCTTTTGGCCGTCCTCCAATGTGACGGTGACCCCTTTGCCGGTGTCCTCGAAGCTGTCAACGCGCCGGCTCGTCTCCAGTGTGACGAGGTTGCTATTCTGGCACGCCCTCAGGAAGGTGCCGTGGATGTCGGCGCGGTGGGTGACGGCGTAGGGCTCGCCGAAGCGCTGGAAGAAGGCTTCTTCGAGCGGAATGCGCACGATGAGCTTGCCGGTAAGCGCGTCGCGCATCTCCTGCGCCGGCGGCCGGTGTGCGTCGGCGAGCACCGCGTCCTTGAGGCCGATTTTCTCCAGCACACGGAAGATGTTCGGCCCGAGCTGGATGCCGGCGCCCACCTCGCGAAATTCCGGCGACTGCTCGAACAGGCGCACTGGGAAACCTTGCCGCGCCAGTGCATAGGCGGTGATCAAGCCGCCAATGCCGCCGCCGGATATCAAGATCGGTGCGCTACCATTCGTGCCGGCCATGCTCGTTCCCCAGACTGTTCTAATAAGCTTGTGAGCTCAGATTAAAACGCCACCCCGCCACAGGCCAAGTGCACCACCGCTGCAACAGCCATGAAGAAAACCCGCCGGTCGGGGACAGGCGGGTTGGCAATTGAGACTGAAGCCCGAGATTATTGCTTCAACTGGCCGCGGATCTCACCGCCCGGATTGGCTGCGGTGTGGACGTTTGCATACAAGTCGCCGTCCATCAGTGCCTTGGCCTGCGCGTCGTTGAGCGTGGCCGAGCCTTCAAACGTGGCGTCGTGCGGATTGATCGGCACCATGACGCCGGCGTTTTTGCCGGAGGGCGCTGGGCCGTGGAAGTGCGCGGCGGTGGCGGGGCCGGTCAGGTCCTTGTAGCTGCCTTTCCAGGTCAGCTTCTTGCTGCCAGTGTCATAGGTGGCCGTGACCGCGCCGGTTGCCTTGCTCGAATTTGGCGGCACTTCACTAGCGGCATTCATTTCGGCCGTGAAATTGACCATCGCCGCCATCGACGGGCTGACAAAGGCCACGGCACCGGCCACGGCGATCGCGTTCAGAACGGTCTTCGTCATGTTTGTTCCTCTCCTAAGTCGGGCGTTGGTAAGCCTGTTCTTGTCAAACACCACACCCTACCACGTATTCCGCGCATGGTCCGTCAACCCAGGAGACGGATCATGGTCGAGCAGGATTGGCTGCAGGCTCGCAGTCTCGATCGCGGTGGATTTCGCCGCCCTCGACAAACTGAGATGAGTAAACGCAATCATCCAGTCACTGGATGCGGACCGCGCACCGGCGCGGAGAAGGAAACACACCGTGGTGAGCTTGGACACGCGGCCACGGCGCGGTATTCGAGCGCACGGGCGTGGTATATTCGGCTCTCAGAAATATGGTGCGGCACTATTAGGCCGCAGCTTGCAGCTCGAGCCTCATGCGTTTCTGTGTCGATTTCGCGCCCAACAATTGCTGAAAGGATTTTGGGCGGATCTTGGATGAAGGGCGGCTGATACGCTGCGCTCAAGCGCCGCTAGATCTTGATTAGTCCGTGTAGCCGGAGCCGTTTGGCCTCTCGAGGGTTTCGACGTGGCCGCAGGCGGGGCATTGGTAGGTGACCAACTCCGGTATTGCGCCGATGCCTGGCACGGGGGCCATGCCTTCGCCACCGCAGCTGCAATCGTAGGGCAAATCGCGAAACTTGGGTAAATCCTGATTCATGCCGAAAGGATAGGAACCAAAGCGGGCCGACAAGTACGGGGAATCCCGTAGGCGAGATCCGGTTCCGCGCGTGATGAAACAAGGCGTAACTTCGACTGACAAAGGCTGGCTGCGAGCGGCGGCCCAATCTAGAATGCTGACAGTACTTGCGCGATCAATCTCCGCGCCTCTCCAAGCCGACCGGCGAGTGCGTGGCCAGCGGCGGCACCTCGCATCGCAGTGAGGTAACTTGGGCGTGCTCCAAGCGCGGCGAGGTTTAATGCGTTTTAGGCTTTCTTTTCAACATGGAGGAAGGCCATGCTCAAGCAATTGCTCCTTTGCTCAGTTCTTGTTCTGACAGTCGCAGGCCAAACCCCAGCGGCCAGCAATGAATTCGGCAATGCCTACGAGGCAAAGGCCATGCTGGACCGAGCTATCGCCAAGGTAAAAACGGACAAGCTCGCAGCGATTGACAGTTTTAATCACAATGACCTGCCGTTCCGGGACCGCGATCTATTCGTGTTTTGCTTCAACGGCAGCGATGGAAGATTCACGGCGCACGAGGCTTTCGTTACACGCGATGTGCGCAACCTTCGCGATTCAAACGGAGCGCCATTCGGCGCGGAAATGTACAACACCGCTCAGGAAGGTCGGGTTACTGAGGTCACATTCGTCTCGCCTCTGCCAGGATCGACTGAGTTAGCTTTCAAAAGCGCTTATGTGACGCGCATCGGGGATCAGGTTTGCGGGGTCAGCGCCTATCAAGTCGACGGCCCTGACGAATCAATAAAGATCGCGCAGCATCAACGATGGTGATGTCCGCTATGTTGCAGTCATTGAACAGAAGGTCACAAGGGGACGTAGATGCCACGTCCGCGTCACGTGTTCGCGTCGCCCGAAAGTGAATGAACGCGGTTGAACGCGATGAGCATCGTCGCGCCGCTTTGTTTTGCCTCCGCATTCGATTGAAGCTTTAGTCCAGCCGCTTGGGCCGTTTTCGCGATTCCAAAAATCACAAAACGAAACGGCTACTTATAGCCTCAAAAAACTCGCCTAGAAATGTTGCAAAATAGCCAAAGCCATTTGCTGTACGGCAGCGGTATATCTGCCGCCAAAAAACAGGATGTCGAGGCTGACCGTAAAGGCCAGCGTGGCCAATACGCGAAACAGCATGCGTTTATGGTGGAAACAGAGTTCTTAGAACTGCTTAAGGAAGTCGGGTAGAATTTTATCGATCTTTTCAACCTTCAATTGGAACCGCTGCTTCATAATTTCCCCCATGCGGGCATTTAAACACTTCGTCGGGGTCTTGATCGCGGCAATCCTTGCGGCTGCATGTACGGTTGCAGGCGGTTCAGCCGCACTGGCTCGCGGGCTGGGCGGCGATTTCGGAGACGGGGGCCCGCCCGCGTGGAGCGGTTCGCATCCTTCCGGTTTTGGCCAACGCATGAAAGTCGGTTGGCATGGCGAGTCCGTGCCGCCCGGATGGTCTAAAGGCCATAAGAGCGGCTGGAACGGACATCACGTGCCGCCAGGCTTGTACGGTCGCCGACCTTGGCATTGGTGAAGCAACAATGACCGACGAGGACAGCGTTCGACGTGCAACCATGCTGCTCAGGCGTGCGCAGCAGCTGACGGCCGCTGCTGATCGCGAGTCGGCTAATCGCCCGTACCTGCTTAGCCTCGCGAAAACCTATCGAACAGCCGCCGACGAATTAGCGCCTGGCATACCCGATCCGGCGGCGGAATTGTTTTCGATCAGCGCCGCTAAGCAAACCCAATAGAACGGCGCACAGTCGCGCCTTGGAAATCCTATAAGCCGAGTAAAGCCTCAATCAACGCATAACGCGACAAAGCGACGATGCGCGGGCGACGTGACTTTGCAGCGCGGACCTTTGCGGGCAGATGTCCGCTTACCGTCAATGGCGAAAATTTCCCCGTCAATAAACTGTTAATTATTTTAATTTCTTCGACGTTAGTTTGTGTGACCTATGTTCGCTTCGTGGAATGAAGTGTTCTACCTGCCTGATATTCCAAAGGTGTTGTTTGCTTAACCCGTCAAAACGTCCTTTTGCCATATCTGCTTCGTCTATGCGGGAAATCACCGACGCCTCGGTGATTATCTCCATTGTTTTTCTTGTGTATATGGTGGTCGCCCACTGGGGTGAAGTTCTGTTCCCGGAAAGGGTCTTCGGGACGCAGTTTGAAAAGTCATCATTCTTATATTTCTTGAGCGTCGCGTTGATCGTCTTCAGTGTCCGCCGCATTGTAGATCAAAGACGTGAACGAATAAAACGTGTTGCTGCCGAGGAGCATGCCTACGTAGTTTCTACCCGCGATCCGCTGACCCAGCTGCCAAACCTACGCCATTTCCAAAGTGATCTGAATGCCGCGGCGAGTTCAAACAATATTATTAGCGTTTTGTTGCTGGGCCTCGATCAGTTCAAAAAGCTCAATCAGGTATATGGGCACGTCGGATGCGATGAGGCGCTGTCGCAAATCAGTTCGCGGTTACGTGATTGCACGAAATCGGGTGACATCCTCGCGCGGGTTGGTGATGACGAATTTGCATTTTGTTTGGCAGGGGTAGATCCCGAAACCGCGCATAGAATTGCTCGTTCACTCGTTGAGATTGTCAAGAAACCGGTTCAAATCGGGACAGAACATCAGGTCATCAGTGCAAGTGTCGGCATAACGCAGGCGAGTCGAGGGCACATTACCGGCGACGAACTTCTTAGATGTGCCCAGGTTGCACTGTCTCGGGCCAGAAATACGCATAGTGATTGCTGCTTCTTTGATCCAAAAATGGACGCGTATGTCCGAGAGCGGTCACTTTTAGAAAGGGACTTGAGAGCGGCGATTGGAAGCCATGATATTCGCCCGTATTATCAGCCGATCGTTGACCTGAAATCGAGGCGCATTGTTAGCTTTGAGAGCTTAGCTCGTTGGCACCATCCTGTGCGTGGCCTATTATTGCCGGATGTATTCATTCCGCTTGCGGAAGAGTTGGGTCTTATCGAAAGGTTGTCGCCTCAACTTCTCAGCGAGGCATGCCGCGATGCTGTGTTTTGGCCGGAGTCTATTTCTTTGTCGTTCAATTTTTCGCTTACTCAACTCAGCGATAGGAATTTTGCTCAAAATATTCTTGCTATCCTCAGTGAGACTGGGCTGCCGACGCGCCGCTTTGAGGCGGAAATTACCGAAACCGCACTCGTGGCGGATTTCGAAACAACGCGTCACGCCATACAGACACTTCGCAATTCGGGCGTTCGTACCGTGATTGACGATTTCGGTACAGGATATAGCGGTCTATCTCACCTGTACGAATTGCAGTTCGATAAGCTCAAGATCGACAAGCGTTTCGTTAAGGAACTCGGCAAGAGCACCGAGAGCGATGCTTTCATGCGCGGCATTTTTGGTCTCTGTAACGGGCTAAATCTGTGCATTACAGCCGAAGGTATTGAGAGCAACGCACAAGCCGGTGCAGCCTTTCGGTACGGCGCTCACTTGGGGCAAGGCTTCCTATTCGGCGAAGCTATCCCCGGCAGTGCAGTCTCGCAGTTTCTCTCGGGTTGGCGGTCGCAGCCTGTCGCAGAACAGCTAAATTGGCCTCAGAACGCTCGCTTTGGATCCTCACGATAAATCGTCACTTGCGACGTCGAATCCATTCTCGCGATCACCCTGGCGTTTTCGCGATTCGCGCGGATCTCAATAGTTGCCGCCATCGCCGTAGGCTGCCCTGCGCTAATAGTTAGCTGATATGGGGTAACGAGATGTACAAGTTAGCTGGTCCTAAGGGTGAAGCGCCGACAACTTCTTATCAGATGCGCTCACCTTTTTGGGAGAACAAGGCATCCGGCAAGCAAACGCAGCGCGATCAGGCCTGCCGAGCGACGGCGATTACTTCAGCATTGGGCGTGTCAAAAGCCTGTCGGCCCGCTCACGGCCCGACGACGACTCTCAAAGCACCCTACCAAGCGGCACTGAAATCATAAAAAGATGCTCACGCGCGATGCCGTTCTTCTCGGGGAGTATGCGATGGTGACTCCAACGTGCTGGAGAGGCCGCCTAGGTACTCGTCGGTCTTATGCGCTTTATCTGCACTCTTGCAACGTTCGCCAGCGTCAAAATGTCCGAGCGACAGTGCGATGTCTCTTGCGGCTTCGCGTAATTCATCGGCGAGCGTGCGATCCTCAATCGAGCGCGCCAAAACCATGCCGCCAACGCACAACGCTGCAATTGCATGGGCCCGGTTTCGAGCCGCGGGTCCGTTGCGCTGTAATGCTTGTTCGAAAACGTCGATCATGACCCGCAGCACAGTCTCGAATGCTTGTCGGACGCGCTGCTCATTGTGCAAAAAGTCAGTGGGAAAAGCGATCAGGGGACAGGTTCCATCGATATCCTCGAAGTGCTCAAGCGAAAGATAGTCGCGAATGAATTGCGCAGCGTTGTCGACAGCATGCGGATCAATGCTGATTCCGTCACTGCTCAGAAGTTGCTTTTCATTCAGAATATGCGTCACCGTTTCGGCATACAGGTCACCCTTGCTCTCGAAATAGCTATAGAAGCTACCTCGCGTTAGTCCCGCGTCAGCCATGACGTCGTCGATTGACACTGCATCGAAGCCATGCCGATTGAATAGTCGCCGCGCGCTCCGGAGTATTTTCTGCCTAGTAAGGTGGCGGTGATCGGTGGGATACGGCATCGATTTCCTCCAATAGGTGTTACGATACCTCACGTCAGAAACGTTCCATCACATCCGCAACTAACAGTGCGCCATGGTGATTATTCCATGCGGCGCACTGTGGGGACAAAATGGTCTCGGTGACGACCACTCGTCTAATAAGAGCTGCTAAATTGTTCGCGGCAAGCCGAGGCCGAGACCGATCGGCGATCATTTCCGCCTCAATAAAGACCAGGGATGAACCGCCATGTTCTTATGCGCGCCACGAGCGGTGGAACAATGAGCGCCGCCGCCGAGCGACCGAAAAGCGAATGCCCATCCCAGCGGAGAGCGCCACCGACGCCGAATAAAACGACACCGAGCCAGCGAATTGTGTTCCCATCGACCGTCCAGTAGCCAACCCGGTCGGTGTATGCTGGCAGATAGGCGGCCAACAATCATCCGACGAGCGCGAAGGCTCCTATAACCCAGCGATTGGAACGGTCTTCGCGTTCGCCGGGGCTGAGGTTTCCGCGACTAAGGAGTGCTGCGCCAGTCAACACGAAAGTTGCAATCACAAGGGCAATTAGGGCCGGGTGCGAGAAGAAGGGCGCAAAACCACCCCAACCAAGCATCGCCAGTCCAATATAGCCGAAAGTCCCAACCAAGGTGAGGATAGCTCTAGACATAAATTTAATCGTCACTCGTTGAATCGTGATTACGTTTCAATGGTCATTCAACCTCTTAACACGCAAAGGTATGCTGAGATGAATAACTTGAGTGAGCAAATGACTCTTTCATCGGAGTCGATGGCATGGTAGCCGGACGGCAGCATACAGGTATGCGATACAGATGTTCCTGCCGGCGCAGCGCGGCATTGTTGTAGCGGACATGGCTTTCGCCGAGCTGCTGGCGGCCAAGAGCGGCCATGCACCGTAGCAAACAGCACCTTTATTCAATCACCTCATCGGTGCGGACGAGGAGGGGTCGGCGGCAGGGCGATGCCGCAGGTCGCTGACATTGTTTCCTTTGACACGCGGAGCAGTTTGGAAAAGTTGGGGCCAAAAGGAGTGCAAGCGACCAAACATGAAAGAAAAGAAAATGGCACCAAGATAAATCTTCACCAAATTGGCATTCCAGCTCGCGAGTACTGTTTTGTGAAGCAAAGCATCGGAGCCTGTCGAAAGTCGTGGCCCAATAGTCAAGATTTCCGATGTCATTCTTAAGAATCCAGCAGCGGCCAACGATGGAATTAGAATGACTAGCGCGACAAGTAAGGGCTTAATTCTTTGCATGGCGCGGAATCTCCGCAGCGTAATCCAGAGCCCGAGACATCCGTGGAGCCAACCGGGAGCCAAGAGCGCGAGTTGCATGCCCTGCCTCCCTGCCGCGAGCAGATTCGCGATAATCAGCGCGTATGATGGCTTTATCCCAAAAAGCGCATCGCCGAGCCGCGTTGTCACGGCATGGTTGATGAGCAGTAGCGGAAAACTAAAGCCGGAAGCTAGCCGGAGAACCTCGACCCACGGCAGCCTCCAAGAAAGACGACTGTACAGGGTCCAAAGTGCGAGCGAGAAATGGATCGCCACCGCCCCATACAGAAGAAGTGTCATTATGGGGGTCCGCCAGAACGCCATTTCAAAGCTTAGGCCCCTTTCCGCCAGGGCGAGCGAAACGATGCCGAGCCCATGGTTGAGAAGATGGATCGCGATGTACGCAAACATGACGATGCCCGATAGCAGGCGCAGTCGCCTAAGCGTGAAAAAGCCATACACATCCATCATAAATATATCTCTATATTCTAATCGGGATCCTACTTCTCGATGCCAACTAGCGGCTTTTCCCTGCCCTTCGGCGGGGCCGAAGGACAGGTGCGGGGCGACGACGTTCCGTGATGCCTCCTGCGATGGCGCCGGCTAGTGTAATTCAGGAGGCTATTTGACATGCGTGCCTCCAATCTTTGAGTTTCATCAGTCTCAGGCTGGGCAAACAGACAGGCCAGTGCAAGCTCCGAGTGTAAAGTTTCCTACGACTTCATTCCCTCCCACGGTTTCCAGTGCCTCATCGGATATGTCGAGAGTGAGAAGGTCGTCTTCCTCGTTCAAGGTGCTTTGAAACTTCATCATGTGCTTCTCCTGGGTTGGAACCTACGCAGGAGTAGACTGCAAAGCATCTTGCGCTATTCCGGATAGTTGGAAGCCAATGCTTCACTTCTGGATAACGAAATTGCGATGATCGCTCGGGAATAAATCTCGCTGATGCTACTCGTTAGTCGCTGCCGGACACTAGGCTGCGCCATCGACTCATCGCGGTGCGCCACGCAGCCACGATATGCGTGATCGTGGCCGAGGCGGGTGAACAACTCTCGCACGGCGGGAGATGACTCGACCTGAATTGATCGGATTGCTGCCCAATGTCCCCTATTGATGCTGTGGACGGCTCGTCCACCGGCACGTGAGTGCCATGAAAGTGGTGTTTGAGGCCCACGATTTGGAGGAGCTCCATGCAGTCGGTTCGGACAATCGGTCTCGATATCGCAAAGTCGGTTTTTCAAGTTCACGGGGTTGGCGCAGAAGGTCAGGTAGTCATCCGCCGGCGATTAACGCGAGGCTGTGTCCTTTGCGTTCTTTCGGAAGCCGTCGCCCTGCTTAGTTGGTATGGAGGCCTGCGTGACATCGCATCATTGGCCAGGCGAACTGCAAGCTCTTGGCCGTACCGTGCGGCTGATGCAGCCGGCTTACGTCAAGCCCCATGTTAAGCGGCAAAAGAACCACGCCACTGACGCCGAGACAATCTGCGAGGTGGTCCATAGGCCAACAACAGTCACTCGTCAGTTGGCTGCGGACCGTGATAACCTTCCGCGATAATGATGTCGGCTATGGCACTGCCCTTACGGACTTCAATTGCTTTGGCGTACTCGGGTGATCGGTAGCATTCAAGCGCGGTTGCGTAGTCCCTGAACTCGATCACCACAATACGTGACCGCCCTTTGCCTTCAACTACCTCGGATTTGCCGCCACGTATGAGGAAGCGAGCGCCATACTTGCGAAAGGCGCTGCGGTTTTCGGCAATGTACATTTTGTAATTCTCGGGATTGCTAATATCGACTGATACGATCCAATATGCCTTTGCCATCACGCGTCCTTTCAGCAAAACGGCAATCATTATAGGATACAGACTGGCGTCCGTGCGACCAGGCGTCAATCCGTGACAGCCGCGCTTCAGGAATTAAACGTCCGCATTCACCCCACAAACGAGCACTTCGCGCAATGGTTCGCTGGCATCGGTTACAAAGAGATAAACCCCGCGAGACCGGAGCGGTTTTTTCGGTTCTGATCTGGCGAAGACCTGCTGCCCAAAACGCCCTACAGCAACGGGTCGCAACTAGTCTCTCCACCGCTGGAATCGCGCGCCTTTCCCTCGCAGCTTTCGCGCTTGTCGTTTGGGCCTCGTTTGGATAGGCAACCGGCGCTTCCTCTAACCGCTCGCTCGACAATCGTCGATTTGGTCGGCGACCTCCTCACAAACGGCTGCCAATTCTAAGTATTCTTGCTTCGTAGCAGCATCTTCGGCTGCCTCAGCAAGCGCTCGATATTTGGTCGCTTCCTCTCGATAATAATCGGAGTTGTGCATGGGACGTTCGCCCCTCGCGATTTATTGTACAGCGAGATATAAAAGAGACAACGCCAATGTATTGCATGTCGGCA
>Ga0207824_1000189_pt1 | contig 11918 bp, 11 predicted proteins | sample LuqExpMetageno73_FD_187830 | JGI IMG/M metagenome (GOLD analysis project Ga0207824, IMG submission 187830) | Tropical forest soil microbial communities from Luquillo Experimental Forest, Puerto Rico - Sample 73 (SPAdes) | ecosystem: Environmental > Terrestrial > Soil > Tropical forest ... | reverse complement strand
GCCACCACCTCCACCGGTCTTGACGAGATCGCCGAACCAGTCGATTTGCGTCAGCCGCCCGGTGAAATCGTGGTCCTCTCTTTCGCCGACAGCGATCTTTCCGGCCTCGCGACCGCTTGGGCAGAGGATTGCGACATGCTGCCAACCGTACGCCTCGCGCAACTGCGCGACCTGCGGCATCCAATGTCGGTCGATATATGGATCGAGCGCGTCGGGCAGCACGCGCGTATTATTGTCGCGCGACTGCTCGGTGGCGCCGACTGGTGGCGTTACGGTGTCGACCGACTTGCCGCGCTTGCGCGCGAACGCAAAATCGCACTTGCTCTGCTGCCGGGTGAAGATAGAGACGATGCGCGTCTGGCGGAAGCCTCGACGCTTCCGGCTGCGGAGCTTAGCGAGCTTCTTCGCTATTTCCGCGAGGGTGGGCGCGAAAATCTGCGCGCGCTGCTCCGCCGGCTGGCGCGCCACGCGGGCGTCGAGCTCGAATTTCGCGCGCCCCAAGCAGTGCCACCAGTCGGCGGCTATCTTCCTGCGCAGGGTCCGATCGATCTCGATCGTCTAGCCGCAGAGCTGATGCCCGGCGCGCCGGTGATCCCGATCATCTTCTACCGTGCTATGCTTCTTGCTGAGGATATTGCGCCAATCGACGCGCTTTGCAGGTCGCTCTTGGCGCGTGGGCTAGCGCCGGCGCCGCTGTTTGTAACCACCCTCAAGGACGCAAGCGGCGCGGAGTTCGTTCGCACGGCTCTGGCGCGGCTCAATCCGGCGGTAATTCTCACAACGACAGGGTTCGCCGCCGTCGCCGAGTCGGGCAAGCCGACGCCGCTCGACGGCCCCGGCATGCCGATCCTCCAGACTGTCATCGCTACTACCAAGCGCACGGCTTGGCGCGAAAGCGCGCGTGGCCTCGGGCCGTCTGACCTCGCGATGAACGTAGTACTGCCAGAGCTCGACGGCCGTGTGCTCGCGGGCACGATCGCGTTCAAAGAGACCGTACACCATCTCGACGCCCTCGCCTTCACTGCGTTGGCCAACCGGGCGGAACCGGATCGCGTCGATGCCGTCTGTGATCGGGTTGCGGCCCTGATCCGCCTGCAAGCAGCACCGCGCCGGGAGCGGAAGATTGCGATGTTGATGCCAGATTATCCGGGCGCTGGCGGCCGTAGCGGCTACGCTGTCGGTCTCGACGTGCCTGGCAGCATTCTCGCTCTGCTGTCCGATCTTACTATTGCGGGCTATGCAGTCGAAGGCGCGCCGCCCACGTCACGTGCACTGCTTGACCGAGTGGAGCGCGGCTCACCTGAGGCAACGCTGTCCCTCGATCGATACGAGAAACTGCTTGCGAAGATGCCTGCGGATGTTTATGAGCGCGTGCGCGTGGCCTGGGGCCGTCCCGCTGACGATCCCGAGCTTCGGGAAGGTAGCTTCCATTTTCGCGCTTGCGCCTTTGGCAATATCATCGTTGCGCTGCCGCCAGACCGCGGCGGCAGCGACAACCGGCGCGCCGAATATCATGATGCGACCCTGCCTCCACGCCATGCGCTGATCGCTTTTGCCTTGTGGCTGCGCAGCCGCGCCGACGCGTTCGTGCATATGGGCGCCCATGGCACAATCGAATGGCTGCCCGGCAAGGCGGTGGCGTTGACTTCGTCTTGTTTTCCCGAAGCGCTCATCGGGCCGCTGCCGGTGTTCTATCCTTTCATCGTCAGCAATCCAGGCGAAGCGGCACAGGCGAAGCGCCGGATCGGCGCTGTCACCATCGGGCATCTCCCGCCAACTCTTGTGAGGGTTGGACTGTCGGGCGCGGCGCGTGACCTTGAACGGCTGGTCGACGAGTATGCTCAGGCCGACGGTCTCGACCGAAGGCGGCGCGAGCGCTTAGCTCGACTTATTGTCGACACCGCTCAGGCAAGCGGACTCGCGCGCGAAGCCGGCCTCACCGACGCGCTCGACGCCGACGAAGCGTTGCGCCAAATCGATGCTTGGCTTTGCGATCTCAAAGATCTGCCAATCAAGGACGGATTGCATGTCTATGGCCGATCCGACGCGCAGGCCGATGACGCGGAGTGGACAGCGAGCGCAGAAGCGGAGCGCCTAGCGCTACTCGCCGCTCTGGACGGACGCCATGTGCCGCCCGGACCGGCTGGCGCGCCGACGCGCGGACGGCGCGACGTGCTCCCCACCGGCCGCAATCTATTCACCGCCGATCCGCGAATGCTGCCAACGCCGACCGCTATGGATCTCGGCCGCATGGCCGCAGACGAGGTGATCCGCAGCTACCTACAGACGCATGGCGAGATGCCGCGTTCTCTCGTCATAGACCTCTGGGGCAGCGCCACGCTGCGTACCGGTGGAGAAGAGATCGCGCAGGGACTCGCCTTCATGGGCTGTCGCCCGACATGGGATCACACCACTGGACGTGTCACAGGCGTCGAGGTCCTGCCAGCGGCAGCGGTCGGCCGGCCCCGAATCGATGTGACTTGGCGCGTGTCAGGACTGTTCCGTGATCTATTTCCGGGGCAGATCGCGCTCATCGATGCCGCCGTCCAGACGATTGCCTCCCGCGAGAACGAAGGCGATGAAAATCCCCTCGCCGCGGCACGCCGTGTTGCAAAGGGAACGCGGATGTTGGCACGCATCTTCAGCACAGCACCCGGCTCATACGGCGCAGGCGTCGAACGGCAGCTCGACGGCACACGCGAGCGTACTGAGATTGGGCTTGCCTATTTACAGGTCGCTTCTCACGTCTATGGCGGTGGTAATGGCGATGGCATCGCTCTTGCGGGTGCCTTCGCAGACTGTATAGCCAGCGCCGATCTGCTCGTGCACGCTGGCGACGATCCAGCCCGCGATCTCCTCGAAGGAGAAGCCGATGTGAATTTCATCGGCGGCTTCGCCTCGGCAGCTGCCGCCCTCGGACGAAAGCCGGACTTGATCGTGCTTGACACCAGCGATCCACAGCATCCGCGGCCTCGGCCGCTCGCCGCCGCGCTGGCGCGCATTGTGCGTGCACGCGCTGTTAACCCGGCCTTCATTGCTGGGCAGATGAGGCACGGACCGCGCGGCGCCGCCGAGCTTGCGGAGACGGTCGACAGGTTGGTCGGCTTCGCCGAGACCACCGATGCGGTGTCTAGCGATCTGATCGATCTAGTGCACCAAGCCTATCTCGCTGATCTGAAAGTGCGTGACTTCCTGCTGCGGGAGAACCCTGCAGCCGCACGCGCAATTACTGAACGGCTTTTGCAGGCGCGCCGCCGAGGATTCTGGCATCCGCGCCGTAACGATGTCGACGCCGACCTCGCTGCTCTTCACGCCGAGATAGTGTCATGATTGCGCACCTCATTCGCGGCGCCTGTCCCGGCTTGTCCAAGTCAATGCAGACCGGCGACGGGCTTTTGGTCCGGCTGCAGCCCAAAGACACGATCTCCGTCGACGCCTTCATCGCGCTATGCACGCTGGCACGCCGGCACGGCAATGGAATCATGGAAGTGACCGCGCGCGGTAACGTGCAGCTGCGCGGTTTATCGCCGCAGTCGACGCCCGAGTTGGTCGCCGCGGTGACAGAGCTCGACGTCGCTGAGACCTGCAGTGTGCCGGTGATCAGTGATCCTCTGCCGGACGACCCGTCCGCGTTGATCGAGTTAGGTCCTCTTGTCGCCACGCTCCGCGGAGCCATCGGCGCGATGCGATTAAAACTGGCGCCCAAGGTTTCGATCGTCATCGATGATGGTGGCCGCCTGCACCTTGATGCGATACCAGCCGATATACGGTTGCGCGCTCTCCCAACAGTGCAAGGATCACGTCTGCATGTCGCGCTCGGTGGTGATGCACGATCAGCAGCGTCTCTCGGCGTGATCGCGTTAAACGATGCCGTTGAAGTGGTTATCCGCCTTCTGAGCGTGATCGCGAAGTGCGGATCGACCGCGCGAGCAGCGAGCATTCTAGCTACTGATGGCATCGCTGCATTCCGTTCAGCTGCAGAACCTCGTATCGATCCTGTCCCAGGCCTGCCCCCGCGACCCTCCGTAGAGCCTATTGGTCAACACCGTTTGCGCGGCGATGCCATCGTGCTCGGCGTCGCGCCCGCCTTTGGGCAGGCCGATGCCGACACGCTAGAACAACTACTGCGCGTCGCCGGCAGTCATGGAGCAAGGACGGTACGGCCCGCCCCTGGACGCGCGCTGCTGCTGAGCACATTCGACGAAGATCGCACCGCGGGGGTGTTGGTAGCAGCCAAACAACTCAACTTCATCGTTAACGCCAATGATCCGCGCCGCCGGATTGCCGCCTGTCCCGGCAAGCCCGCTTGCTTGTCCGGATGGATCCCGGCCCGCGTAGTCGCCGCCACCGTCGCACGGGAGCTTTCGTCAAACTCGGGCGACATCGATATTCACATTTCCGGCTGCGCCAAGGGTTGCGCACACCCGGCGTCTGCCAGAGTGACAATCGTTGGCGGCGCGCGAGGATACGGCATTATCCGTGAAGGCTCGGCGCGGGCCAAGTCGCTGCGTCATATCGAACAGGAAAATCTCGTCGCGGAGATCACACGCGCACTCAAACTCAGTGAGCCTAGCCATGCGTGAAGCTTACCTGCGCGACGCAAATGCGATATACGAACGTTCCTTCGCCATCATCCGTGCCGAGGCCGATCTCTCGCGCTTCTCGGCAGACGAAGCGGATGTCGCTGTGCGAATGATTCATGCCTGCGGATTTGTCGAGGTTGCGCGCGAAATCGACTTCGGCAATGACCTCGTCGCGACAGCTCGCAGGGCGCTCGCACGCGGCGCGCCGATCCTTTGCGACACCGAAATGGTTAGGAACGGAATCACTCGAAAGCGTCTGCCTGCGCGAAGTGATGTCATCTGTATGCTACATGACCCGCGCGTGCCGGCGCTCGCCGATAAGCTTGGTATAACGCGTTCGGCGGCGGCACTTGAGCTTTGGATGGACAAGTTGGCTGGCGCGGTTGTCGCGATCGGCAATGCGCCGACCGCCTTGTTTCGTCTGCTTGAGCTCATCGAAGCCGGCGCGCCTAGGCCCGACGCTGTGCTGGGCATTCCGGTCGGGTTCGTTGGCGCTGCGGAATCCAAGGACGCGCTCGCGGCAAACCCTCAAGGTTTGCCATATTTGATCGTGCGCGGCCGCATGGGTGGAAGCGCAATGACAGCGGCCGCGGTCAATGCGCTGGCAAGGCCGGGACTATGAGTATGCCGGGGACACTCATTGGCGTCGGCGTCGGACCCGGCGACCCCGAGCTTATCACGCTCAAGGCCGTGCGTGTGTTGCAGGTCGCCGACGCCATTGCCTATTTCGCCAAAGCCGGCAATCAGAGCCACGCGCGCGACGTTGTTGCGGCGCATCTGCAATCGAGCGTCCGGGAATTGCCACTGCTCTATCCGATAACAACGGAAGTTGCCAAGGATACCGAGGAGTATAGGAAAGCCATCGAGGCCTTCTTTGAGCGCTCGACCGCAAATATTGCGAAGGAGCTCGATGCCGGACACATGGTTGCGGTCATTTGCGAGGGTGACCCGATGTTCTACAGCTCGTACATGCATATTCATGTGCGGCTGGCGGAGCGTTACAGAACCGAGGTGATTGCCGGCGTGACCGGCATGTCTGGATGCTGGTCGTCTGTGGGTGTGCCCATCGCACAGGGCGACGATGTCCTCACGGTGTTGCCGGCGACGCTGTCCGAAGCGGAGCTAGAACGCCGAGTCGCTGATGCCAATGCCGCGGTGGTGATGAAGATGGGACGGCATCTGCCGAAAGTGCGCCGTGCGCTCGAACGTGCTGGCCGACTCAGCCGCGCCATCTACATCGAGCGTGGCACAATGAACGGCGCCAAGGCGATGCCGCTTGCCGAAAAAAACGATGACGTGGCGCCCTATTTCTCTATCGTGCTGGTGCCGGGGTGGGAGGCGCGCTCGTGAGCGGACGTCTCGCAGTGGTTGGAATCGGTCCAGGCAACGCCGGTTATCTGACAGCGGACGCAGAAGCCGCGCTAGTTGCCGCCGACGCTCTCTATGGCTATGGCCCTTACTTGGCGCGTGTGCCGGAAAGGCCCGATCAGAAGCGGCACGCATCCGACAATCGCGATGAAGGCGCGCGCGCCAAAGCGGCTCTCGCATGCGCGGCCGAAGGGGCAAGTGTCGCGCTCGTCTCCGGCGGCGATCCTGGCGTGTTCGCGATGGCGGCGGTGGTGTGCGAGGAAATCGAAGCGGGTCCTGCCGCTTGGCGCAGTCTTGATGTTACCATAGTGCCTGGCGTCACCGCGATGCTCGCAGTTGCCGCCAAGGTCGGTGCCCCGCTCGGGCATGACTTCTGCGCTCTGTCGCTATCCGACAATCTGAAGCCCTGGGCAATGATTGAACGCCGGCTCGACGCGGCAGCCGCTAGCGGCTTCGTCATCGCCCTCTATAATCCGGTATCGCGCGCGCGCCCGATACAGCTCGGTATGGCGCTCGACCGACTGCGTCGGCAGCTACCGAGGTCGACGCCGGTGGTCTTCGGTCACGCCATCGGACGCGCCGATGAGCGCATAGCGGTGACTGCGCTAGGCGATGCCGATGCCGCCGAGGCCAACATGGCAACACTCATTATTGTCGGCTCGCCGGAAACGCGAGTGATCGATCGTCTGGACCGTGGGCCGCTTGTCTATACGCCACGAATGGCGTCGGGCAGGCAGCCATGATCGAGCCACGTGAACACTTCTTCTACAGTCTCGACAAAACTGACTGGCGGCAGTGGCGGCCGTCGCAGGATGATGACGCTGAGTCCAAGTGCGCGCGCCGCACCGATCTTGCCGTAGCTGGCGGCGCCGCCGCTGTTCTTGGCGACGACCGTGTCGATGGCATGCGTCGAGAGCAGCGTGCGCTCGTCGATTTCTCGAAACGGCCCTCGCGCCGTGACATAGTCGGCCTTTGGCAAGGCCAACGGCGGCCAAACAGGATCGACGCTTCGGATAAGATAATGATGCTGCGGCGCTGCCTCAAAGGGCACCAAATCCTTGCGGCCGAGCGCAAGGAAGACGCGCCGCGGCGTAGCGCCAAGTGCGCTTACCGCTTCGGGCATGGTCGCGACGTCGAGCCAACGATCTCCGGGCTCTGGCAGCCAAGGCGAGCGCCGCAGTGCGAGGAACCGCACACCGGTCGCCTGCGCGGCCTGCGCGGCATTCGCGGAAATGATTGTGGCATAGGGATGCGTCGCGTCGATCAGGACATCGATGCGCTCGGATTTGAGATAATCGGCAAGGCCGGCTGTACCGCCGAAACCGCCGGTGCGAATTGGGACCGCCTGAGGCGCCGGACTCGCTGTGCGCCCGGCGAGCGACAAGGTGACGGCGGCTCCCGCGCGGCACGCCAGCCGTTCGCCAAGTTGTCGTGCTTCCAACGTGCCGCCGAGAATGAGGATACGCATGTCGCTTGCTGATCCGCTAGCGTGTGAGAATGCCGCGCCACGGCGGTGGCTGTCCATCGTCGGCATCGGGGAGGACGGTGTCGAAGGCCTCACCCCGACCGCACGCGGTCTGATCGCCGATGCCGAGCTCGTGTTCGGTGGCAAACGCCACCTCGCCCTAGTGGGGCCGCTCATTCGCGGCACTGCGCGACCTTGGCCTAGCCCGTTCGAGCACGCAGTCGATGCGGTGCTGGCGCAGCGCGGACGAGTTGTCTGTGTGCTCGCCTCTGGTGATCCCTTCCACCATGGCATCGGCGCGGTGCTCGTGCGTCACCTCGACGCGCACGAGATCGTGGCAATTCCGGCCCCGTCGGCCTTCAGTCTCGCCGCTGCGCGACTCGGCTGGTCTCTGGCCGAAACGACACTCGTTTCACTGCATGCACGCTCGATCGAGCTCTTGCGACCGAATCTGCAGCCAAACGCGCAGGTGCTCGCTTTGACATCGGACGGCAATGGGCCGGCCGTGATCGCGCGGTTCCTCGCCGATTTGGGTTTCAGCAACTCGCGCTTGACCGTGCTGGAAGCGCTGGGCGGTCCGCGCGAACGTGTCCGAACGAGAAGCGCTAGAACGTTCGATCTCACTGACGTCGATCCGCTCAATACTGTTGCAATCGAGGTCAAAGCGGGCGCTAGCGCCCGCATTATCGCGCGAGCGCCCGGCCTACCCGACGCCTGGTTTGAGAGTGACGGCCAGATAACCAAGCGAGAAATCCGGGCGATAACAATATCATCGCTTTCACCGCGGCGCGGCGAGCTCTTGTGGGATATCGGCGCTGGCGCTGGCTCAGTTGGTATCGAATGGATGCTGGCCGATCCGTCCATGCGTGCGATCGCAATCGAAGCGCAACCAGATCGGGCAGCGCGCATCAGGCGCAATGCTGCGACATTTGGTGTTCCACATCTCGACGTGCGTGAGGGCGCAGCACCTGAAGCGCTGCGAGAGCTTACGGCGCCTGACGCGATCTTCATCGGCGGCGGCGCCAGTGACCACGGCGTGATTGAGGTTGCCATCGCGGCGTTACAGTCGGGAGGCAGGCTCGTCGTCAATGCCGTCACGTTGCAGACCGAGGCACTGCTCATCGCCCGCCACAGGGCGCTTGGGGGCGAGCTCACGCGCATTGCCGTCGAGCGCGCGGGCCCGCTCGGAAACTCCACCGGTTGGCGTCCTGCCCTTCCATTGACGCAATGGGTCTGGGCAAAGCCATGATCATCGGAGGCATCGGATGTCGGCGCGGCGCGTCCGCGGCCGACGTCACTGCGGCGATCGAGATGGCCTTTGCGCGTACGAGCGCAGCCAAAGACCGGCTTCGGGCTATCGCCACGGCGGTGAGTAAAAAAGACGAGATCGGCATCGCGACGGCTGCGGCGATATTGGGGGTGCCGCTCGTTCTTTTAAGCCAAAGGGACTTGCAGGCTGCAAGCGAGCGCACGTTGACGCGTTCGGCGCGGGTTATGGAGCTCTTTCGCGTATCTTCGATCGCAGAAGCGGCCGCGCTCGCCGCCGGCGGCCCAACCGCCCGCCTTCTCGGCGCGCGAGTTACGGTCGGATCCGTGACCTGCGCTCTTACCGAAACGGACCCTGCTCCATGACCGTGCATTTTATCGGCGCCGGGCCCGGCGCCGCCGATCTGATCACTCTGCGAGGACGCGACCTGCTGGCGCGCTGCCCAATCTGCCTCTATGCCGGTTCAATTGTGTCGTCGGAGCTGCTGGCACATTGCCCGGCGAACGCGCGCATCATCAATACCGCGCCGATGACGCTCGATGACATCGAGGCGGAATATGTCGCGGCCCATGGACAGGGTAAGGACGTGGCACGATTACATTCAGGCGACCTATCGATCTACAGCGCGCTAGCGGAGCAGATCCGAAGACTTGATCGACGTGGCATTCCCTACACGCTGACGCCCGGCGTGCCGGCCTTCGCTGCGGCAGCAGCGGCGATCGGCTGCGAGCTCACCATTCCCGAAGTGACACAAAGCCTCGTCCTCACCCGCATGCCGGGTCGCGCGTCTCGCATGCCCGAGAGCGAAAGGCTCTCAACGTTCGCCGCAGCGAGGGCAACGCTCGCGATCCATCTCGCGATCCATATGATCGGCGCCATTGTCGAGGAGCTGATGCCGTTCTACGGCGCCGATTGTCCAGTCGCCGTCGTGGTGCGCGCGTCCTGGCCGGATCAGCGCATTGTGCGCGGCACGCTCGGCAACATTGCCGAGAAAATTGCAACTGACCCGATCGAGCGTACCGCACTGGTGCTGGTCGGGCACGCGCTCGGGGCTGATGAATTTCGCGACAGCGCGCTCTACGATCCGGAGTATCGCCGCCGGTTCCGTGGAGGCTCGTGGTGAGCAGATACGAATGGGGCATGGCCGACGAGCCGGCCGTCACGGTCGAACAGCGCGACCTCGACTGCAATATCGCAGCCTTCGACTACGCCCAACGCTGTCGCTTGGGCCGCGTGGGCGACGGTATTGCCGAGCGCAACACCTTCGGCCTGCGCCTCTACGAAAGCCTCAGCTGCGATGTTACTAGTGATAATTCGGGTGCACAGCGTCGTCGATCCGCCGGCCTTCTTCGCGAACGCAGCCAGTGCTCGGAAATCGAGCGAACCGCGCTGCGAATGCAGATCGAGCAGGCCTTGCGCGAGCTTGGTCATCTTTGCAACGCCGCCGGCGATGGTGACGTGCGGAACCGGATGTGTGCGCAGATATTTGAGCATGCCGCCGACGAAGTCGCCCATGTCGATCAGTGCCTGCTCCCCGAGCGGATGCAGCCGCATGACTCCCTGTTCCGAGGTCCGACCCGTTGCCCCAGCGACGTGCGTAAGTCCGAGAGCGCGAGCGACATCGATCCCTTGGTGGATACCGGCGATCCACGCGGAGCAGGAATACGGCACCACGACGCCCGTGGTGCCGAGGATCGACAGACCGCCGATGATGCCCAGGCGCGGATTGAGCGTGCGCGCCGCAAGCGCTTCGCCATCCGGAACTGCGATTTCGACTTCGATGTCGGCAGCATAGCCGGTCAACGCAGCCAGCTCCATTATGGCCTCGCGGATCATCCGGCGCGGAACCGGATTTATCGCGGGCTCGCCGACCCCCAGGGGCAGACCCGGCCGTGTGACCGTGCCGACGCCTTCGCCTGCTCGGAAAATAACACCACTGCCGGAGGCACCTTTACGTACGCTCGCAAGAATAAGTGCGCCATGGGTAACGTCGGGATCGTCGCCAGCATCCTTGACCACACCCGCGGTCGCGCCGTCGCGCCCTTTGTGGCTGACGGCGAGAGCGAAGGATGGCCGCTCGCCTCGCGGCAGTACGATGTCGACGGGATCGAGAAACGCGTCGGTGAACAGCGCCGCGCAGGCAGCCTTGGCCGCCGCCGTGGCACAGGCACCCGTGGTCCAGCCACGCCGAAGTGGACGCGCTCGCGAGGTCATGGCCTAACCTATAATCTGCCGGGTCGCGGCCGTCACGACAGGAGCCTGCGATGACGGCCTGGGACGCGCTGGCCGCACAGCGAGATGGCGTGCCGGTACTGCAGTGCGGCCATGTGTGGCTGGCCGGTGCCGGGCCCGGAAACCCTGGCTCGCTCACGCTCGACGCCCTCGCTGGGCCTCGCCAAACTGACTCCGCTATGAACGCGACCACCATGTCGACCACGGGCGTGCTGCCGGGCGCCATCACTGAAATGTTGCTGGTCTAAGCGATGTCCGCTTCTCTAATCGGCCGTTTGAGGTCAAGCACTTTCAGACTATCCGCCACTGCAGTGTCGATGTCGCTCACGGGCTCGTGCTTCTCTTCGGAATCGGCACCAAGGGCCCTTCCATCATGGGATTCGAAGACGAGGCGGAACAATCTTTTGGGCGGCCTTGCCGTCAATCGAACGGCAGGAACCAAGCGGACATACGAACTCACCTCATCCATCGTCCCGCGAGGGACATCCTTCCACCGGTGGATCTCAGGTTACCTCCTGGCGCATTGATCTTAGGTGCCCTTCATGCTGCTGCGGTTTCCCTGGTCCAGTGGAATTCGGTGCCGTCAATCCAGATGCGGTGCAGGATCACGGCCAACCGGCGTGCCAAGGCCACAATCGCCTTCTTCATCCCGCGGCGCCTGGCGATCTGCATGGCCCAGGCCTTGAGCCAGGACCATTTCTTCGAACGCAGCATGCTCTGCGCCGCTTCGTAGAGCATCACCCGCATCATCTCATCGCCGCAGCGCGATATTCTGCCGCTCCAATCGATCTCGCCCGATTGATACTTGGAGCACGTCAGCCCAAAGACCGCCCCGACCGACTTGGATTTTCGGAATCGGGCAGGCACGTCGACGGTGGCGCGATAGGTCAGCGCCACCACCGGGCCTGATCCCACGTCATAATGCCCATCTCACTACGTTATTGAAAGACAAAGGTCTTTTGATTTGGATTTGATGATGACGGGCTTTTGCAGCACGCCCTAA
>Ga0207824_1000186_pt1 | contig 12026 bp, 10 predicted proteins | sample LuqExpMetageno73_FD_187830 | JGI IMG/M metagenome (GOLD analysis project Ga0207824, IMG submission 187830) | Tropical forest soil microbial communities from Luquillo Experimental Forest, Puerto Rico - Sample 73 (SPAdes) | ecosystem: Environmental > Terrestrial > Soil > Tropical forest ... | reverse complement strand
CGCCTGGATCGACGCTGGCGGCGGCCAAGCACTGTGGGACGAACTCTATGCCCCGTTCGGGGTGAAGCCCTTCATGGGCGGCAATACGGGCGTCTGCATGGGTGGCTGGTTCCGCCGCGAAATCGCCAGCCTCGCCGATCTGCGCGGCTTGAAATTGCGCTCACTCGGCCTCGGCGGCGAGGTCTATCGCCGGCTCGGCGCCACGCCGCAGACCACGCCGCCAGCGGAGATCCTCACCAGCCTGCAATCCGGCGTCATCGATGGGGCCGAGTTCGTCGGCCCCGGCACCGACATCGCGCTCGGGCTCTACCGCGTTGCGCCGTTCTATTATTATCCCGGCTTCAACAAGCCGAATGGCACCGGCGAATGCATTGTCGCGTTGAAGGCGTGGGATGCGCTCTCCGCCGAGCTCAAGGCGATCGTCACGCATGCCTGCGCCACCGAAGCAAACTACGCACTCGCGGAGATGGAACGGCTCAACGCGCAGGCGCTTGCTTCGCTAGTCAACGAGTCCAACGTCAAGCTCACCGCCTTCCCTAACGACCTCGTCGCTGCCGCGCACAACCAAGCCGCCGACGTCGTCGGCGAGATCGGCTCGCGCAGCGAGATTGCCGGGAAGGTGCACGCGTCGTACGTCGCTTTCCGCGACCGCACTGCGGCCTGGTCGCGCATCTCAATCGAATCGGTGTTGCGCGCCCGCGGCGTCTGAGTCTTTTTAATCAACACGGTCGCGCTCCGGACGCCAGTCCGTTACGGTTAGCCCAGGTGCGAAATCTAGGACTTATTTCAGTTTTCCAGTCTTCTTCAATTTTTGAGTTTTTCCTTCGCGCGGGGCTGTTGAACAGTGTCGCCGTCTTTGGTAGCGGCATGTCCGGCATCTCCCATTTCGTGGGCCGTGTCACAAGAGGCGATCATGCGTATTGCAGCGGTGCAAGACCCAAAGGGCAAAATTTTCGGCGCAATCGAAGGCGACAGTTTTCGCCCCTTTTCTGTCGGCGGCGCCTCACTGCGCGATCTGCGCCATGTCATCAAGTTGGTGGGCGAGCGAGCGTCGGCGCCGGAATACGGCACACCGATCGCGATCGCCAAAGCCAAGCTCGCCGCGCCGCTAGGTCCGCTCATGAAGAACGTGATCTGCGTCGGCAAGAATTATTATGACCACGCTAAGGAATTCGCCCAGAGCGGCGTTGATCAGTCAGGCGACAAGCAGGAAGCGCCGGCCGACCCGGTCGTCTTCACCAAATCGACTTCGTCAGTCGCCGATCCGGGGCAGAAGATTAACATCTCGGCGGACCCGACCCACACCGCTGATTACGAAGGCGAGCTCGGCGTCGTCATTGGCAAGCGCTGCAAGAAGATCACGCACGCCGATGCGCTGAACTATGTCTTCGGCTACACTATCGTCAACGATCTCACCGCGCGCGCGGTGCAGCAGAAGCATAAGCAATGGTTCCTCGGCAAAAGCCTCGACGGATTCTGCCCGGTCGGGCCCTACCTCGTAACGCGTGACGAGTTCGGCGTGCCGGCGGAACAGGAACTGGCGACGTATGTGAACGACGAACGGCGGCAGTTTGCCAAGTTAAAGGATATGATTTTCGACGTGCCGACCTTCATTGAAACGGTCAGCGCCTATGTCACATTGGAACCGGGCGACCTATTAGCGACTGGCACGCCGGCCGGCGTCGGGATTGGTTTCGATCCGCCACGTTATTTGCAGCCCGGAGACGTAGTTCGCATATCCATCTCCGGGATCGGCGAGCTCACTAACCCAGTAGTCTGAAGCGCCGGCAGGCCTTAAAAGAGCTTTGAGTAAGAAGAATTTCGGCCGGTCTTGCGAAATATCAATGCTGCTATGAACGGACGGGGTTCAGTCGGCCGATCGTTCCGACTTGGCCGGCCCTGAAAAACGCCGCACTATCATTCCTATAAACCCTGCGAGAGGAGTAAACGGATGGCCACTGCAACACCCTGGAAAACGAACGATTGGTTCGTTAGCGAATGGAATTACGCGCCTGAAGTCACCAAGGACTTCAAGTTCGCCAAGAACATCAAGGTCCACGACGTTACCTTGCGCGATGGCGAACAGCAGACCGGCGTCATCCTGTCGAAGGACGAGAAGATCCGCATCGCGGAAGCTTTGGCTGAGGCTGGCGTGCACCGCATCGAAGCCGGCATGCCGATTGTGTCACCGTCCGACCGCGACGCCATCAAAGAAATTGTCAAACGCAATCTCGGCCCGCAAATCTTTTCCTTCGCCCGCTGCATGAAAGAAGACGTGCAGCGCGCGATCGACACCGGTGTTAACGGCGTCGTGATGGAAATCCCGTCCTCTAAGCACATGGTCGATCTCGCCTATCGCTGGCCGATGGAAAAGGCGATCGAGACTTCAATCGAGGCAACCTCCTTCGCGCACAAGAACGGCCTTGAGGTCGTGTTCTTCCCGATCGATTTCTCGCGAGCCGAACTGAAGTGGGCGATCGACCTGATCGAAAGAGTCGGCAGGGAAGGACACATGGACGCGCTGGCGCTAGTCGATACCTTCGGCGTGCTGTCGCCCCATGCGATGAAGTACTTCGTCACCGAGGTGCAGAAGCGCATCAACAAGCGGCTCGAAGCTCACTTCCACCAGGACTTCGGCATGGGCGTTGCCAACACCATCATGGCGCTGTCGCTCGGCGTCGAAGTGATGCACACCACCGTGCTTGGCATCGGCGAACGCTCCGGCAACACGCCCATGGAAGACGTGGTGATGGCGCTCAAGACGATGTATGGCGTCGACGTCGGCGTCGACACCACTAAGCTCACGCCGCTGGCCAATCTAGTGCAGCGCCTCACCGGCGTGTTCGTGCCGACCAACAAGGCGATCGTCGGCTCGGGCCTCTACCAGATCGAGTCAGGCATCATCGCCTCGTGGTTCAAGAACTGCGGCGAGAAGAACGCGACCGAACTGTTCCCGATCCGCTGGAGCGCAGTCGGCCAGCCGCCGGCTGAGGTCGTAATGGGCAAGGGTTCGGGCATCGACTCGGTGAACATGTGGCTGCAGGACGTCGGCATGCAGGTGTCGGAAGAGGACGCCATGAAGATCCTGCAGGCGACCAAGCTGCATTCGCTGAAGAACAAGAAGATGCTCACGCACGCCGAATTCCGCGATCTCGCGAAGGGTGTGCTGAGTCGCACGCAACAGCAGGCGGCTGAGTAGGCTTCACTGCTAAACGCTAACGACGAAGCCCCGGGCAAGACCGGGGCTTTTTATTTTGCGCTTGCGTGGCTCACGCCTTGAACGGCACGATTTTCTGTTTCTGCGTGCCGAGGCCGTCGATTCCGAGCTCGACCACGTCTCCCGGCTGCAGGTATTGCGGCTGCACCTTCCGCCCCAAGCCGACGCCGGCGGGGGTCCCGGTGACGATCACGTCGCCAGGCTCGAGCACGAAGAACTGCGAGCAGTACCAGACGATGTGGCGGCAATCGAAGATCATGTTGGCGGTGGTCCCGTTCTGCCGCAGCTCGCCGTTGACCCTCGTCCACATCTTGAGGTTCTGCGGGTCCTTGATCTCGTCCCTGGTGACGAACCATGGGCCGAGCGGGCCGAAGGTCTCGGCGCCCTTGCCCTTGGAAATGGTCTGCCCGTGCTCTATCTGGAATTCGCGTTCGGAGACATCGTTGCCGATGCAATAGCCGGCGACGACATCCATGGCCTTCTCTTTCTCAAGGTAGCGCGCGCGCTTGCCGATGATGATAGCAAGCTCACATTCGTAATCGAGCTTGGTCGAATTCTTCGGCACCATGGTGTTGTCGTTCGGGCCGCAGATGCAGCTCGGGGCCTTATTGAACACCACCGGTTCCTTTGGGATCGGGTTGCCGCCTTCCGCGGCGTGGTCGGAATAATTGAGTCCGATGGCGAGGAAGTTACGCACGCGCCCGATGCAAGGTCCGAGGCGCGGTTTGCCGGGAACGACCTTCAGCCGCTTCAAATTGGCCTTCTTAATCTTAGCGAGGCCACCTGAGGCAAGCATGGCGCTATCGATGTCGGACACGATGCGCGACAGGTCGCGAATCTTGCCGTCGGCGTCGATGATGCCGGGCTTCTCGCGGCCAGCCGCTCCATAGCGAACAAGCTTCATGGTTTCTCCCTGACGTCTGTCTTTGAAAGTTGCGCACAGGCGGGTCGGGCCGATCATGCGCCGGCGGTGATGGAGGAGCAAGATGTAGGTCAGCGCTCGTCGATTGTTTGAGGCCCCAGGTTGTCCGCGCCTGCGGCGTCTTTGCACGTATCCTCATCTTTGCGATTGGTGCCGCAAGTGGGTAGCGGGGTGTCGGGCAGCAGCCACTGCCAGATGTGCTTAAGGTCTGAATTAGTACGGCAGGGTCGTTCGACCATGCGGCAAAGTATGGATACTGGCGGGGGAGCGCGCCAGAGGCCGCGAGCAAACGCGTAGAGCCCTGCCGCCGGCTGATCCGAGTCCCGCGACGTAGAGAAAAAGCCCGTCGACGACGACCAGCATCCGGCTCTGGGCGTTCGGGCCGAACACGTGACAGTATCCAATGAGCTAGCTCAACACCATATGCCGGTCGGCACCGTCCTTGCGCTCGATTGCTTAACTGAATTTACGGTGGGGCACCCGTGACATTCCGTAAACTGAAATGAAATACGCGGTAACAGGCGCAAAAAGTCGTGTCCGCGTATCGCCATGGTTAGGCAAAGTTAAACGCCCACTGCTGGATTTCGAAATTCAGTTTCACCATGGCCTAAAGCCAGGCTGGGTAAGATGCGCTGCGTGGTGCCGAACCGGGCGGAGAATCCATGGACATGGAAGAAAGACGCAAGGGCGGGCGCCATCGCACGCTGAAGCCGGGAAAAATCAACTTTAGTCTTGCGAGCAGCATCAACTGCGGCGTGCGCAACCTGTCGCGGGGCGGCGCGTGCCTAGACGTGGCGAGTCAGATCGGCATTCCGGATGATTTCGTGCTGGTGGTCGAGTCCGATCACGTGTGGCAGCGTTGCCGGGTGATCTGGCGCACGGCGACGCGGCTCGGCGTGGAATTCGCAGCCTAAACGTTGCTTGGTTGGGGGGCATCGAATTGCTCCCAGGCTATCAACACTCTCATTTCTCCTTCCTTCTTACTGATGTTTCCTTCGGTGGGCCGGCTTGTCGAGTTATGTGGCAGTAAAGCAACAGTATCCTAAATAATGTGCAATTTACCCATTCCCGCCAACTCGTTGGCATTGTCGGCGGGCGACTCCACAGGCACCATGTAAGCATTCCGCTACATGCGTTCGTTCTCATCCGTTCTCTGCAACGCGGTAGCAAATGGGGGCTTCATCATGTTGGTCCGGGGACTTAGGGCGTTGCTGCTCGCATGCGGCAGCGTTGGGGTATTGATTGCAGCGAGCCCTGCGGCAAACGCCGGCGGTCTCGGGATTCGCGAACAGAGCGCCTACGGGGAGGGCACATCGTACGCCGGTGTCGCTGCGGGCGGAGACCTGTCCACGATGTTCTGGAATCCGGCGGTTATGACGCAGTTTGCCGGCATCCAAAGCTCGTCGACATACGCTGGCATTTTGCCCTATTCGTCACATTTTCCGAGCGCAGGCAGCACTTTTGCTGGACCACCATTTCCGGGCCCACTCAGCCCATTTCCGGGCTCTGTGCCGCCGCAAGCCGGCACCGGCAACACTAGCAACGCTGCGCTGGTCCCAGGCACTACCTTTTCCTACCAGCTCAACCAGAATCTTTGGGTAGGCCTATCATTCAATTCGCCTTTCGGCCTTTCGGTCAGCTTTCCCGAGAATTGGGTTGGCCGCGATTACGGGGCAAGTGATTCAAACCTGACGACTTACAACGTGACGCCAAGCGTTGCCTACCGCATCAATGATTGGATCAGCATCGGAGCGGGCATGCAGATTCAATATGCCAACTTGTCTTTTCAACACGGACTGAGCGCATTCGCACAGGGGGTCCCAACACCCATCCCCGGTTTTTTTGTTTCCGGCTTAGCTGCGTCGCCGGTTGATGCAAAATTGTCGGCCAATGGATGGGGTTACGGCTTCACAGCGGGCGTCACTTTGACACCGACGCCTGCGACGGCCATCGGTCTCGGTTATCGTTCAGGCATCGACCAAAAGTTCTCGGGGACCTTAACATTGCCGCCCCCGGCTTTAGGAGGTCCAGGCGCTCTTCCAGCAAACCTTACGGTCAACGCGCCTAGTATCCTGTCCCTCGGTCTCCGGCAGCGCATCGATCCACAATGGACACTGCTCGGGACGGTCGAATGGACCAACTGGAATCGCATTGGCACCTCGGTCATATCGACGCCGCTGCCGCCGTCACCGTTTTTGACCCTGCCGTTCCAATGGAAGGACGGTTGGCTATTCTCAATCGGCGCTGAATATAAAGCGTCCGATCGGCTGAGCTTGCGTACCGGTTTCGGCTATGAAATTTCGCCCGTCACCGATCAAGTGCGTTTTCCGGTAATACCCGATAATGATCGGTTCTGGGCATCGATTGGCGCAAGCTACCAGATTTGGCGGGGCTTAGTAGCCAATTTGGCTTACTCGCACATCTTCATCCGAGACACGTCGATCAATATATCGGCGGCCTCCGGCAATCCATGGTTCGCTACATCAATAACACCCTTCAACCCCTTTGGCGTCGCCTATATCGGCAGCGTGCAATCGCATGTTGACATCCTTTCGATTGGTGTGGCGTGGCGCTGGGATGAGGTGTTGGGAGCGGGAGCGGGACCGCAAAAATAAGCGCTTCGCTTATCATAATGAGGCCGGCGGCGACGGCGGCCTTTTTGCCAATCGCGCTGGGTCAGAACGCGCCGTTGAAATTGCCGCCGTCGATTAGCAAATTCTGGCCTGTTATGTAGCCGGCCTGTGCCGAGCATAGGAATGCGCAGGCCGCGCCGAATTCATGCGGTTGGCCGAAGCGCTTGGCCGGAATGGTGGCGGCGCGCGTGGCGGCGGCCTCCTCGACGCTTGTGCCTTTTTGCTCAGCCCATTTCTTCAGCGTGCCGCGCAGACGATCGGTTTCGAAGGCGCCAGGCAGCACGTTGTTGATGGTCACGTTGTTGCTCGCGACAGTGCGCGCGACGCCGGCGAGAAAGGCGGTCAATCCAGCGCGCGCGCCAGATGACAGATCGAGGCCGGGCAGCGGGGCTTTTACTGACCCCGAGGTGATATTCACAATGCGGCCAAATTTGCGCTCGGTCATTGGGCCGATCACCTTCTGAATCAGTTCGATTGCAACGATCATGTTGGCGATCACACCGTCGATCATCTGCTGACGGGTGAGCTCACGGAAATCGCGCAGCGGCGGACCGGCATTGTTGTTGATTAGGATGTCCGGGGCAGGGCAGGCGGCGAGCAGCGACTTCTGTCCAAGCGGCAAGGCGACGTCGGCGGCGACCGTGGTGATCTTGGCACCGGTCGCCTTGCCGATCTCGGCCGCGGCGGTCTCCAGCGTCTTGGTGTCGCGGCCGTTCATCACGACTTCGCAGCCGGCCTCAGCCAGCGCGCGCGCGGTGGCCTTGCCGAGCCCGCGGCTCGACGCGCAAACGATGGCCCTGCGGCCGGCGATTCCGAGATCCATAGGAGCACCTCGTGGACGTGATGTTTTTGTGAGCAGCGAATGTCAGGCTCGGAGCTTTGGGCGTCAACCCCTCTCGCTTCGTTGTCGCACTCGGTTGCTGTCTCTCACGGATCGAATCGCGTTCGACGACTAGGCGAAGGCTGCGAGATCACTGACATCGATCTTTGGCCTCTACACGTTGACGCGTTTCCGGCGCAGCGAAATGCAATCGCCGCGTAAAGTTAATATAGGTAAACAACACCGTCATAAAACTGAGACGCCGCACTGGTAATGCTGGCAAGCATGGATCTCACATCGGAAATCGTCGCACCGTGACGTCAGACGACACGCGACGCTTTCGCGCGCTGTTCATTTCCGACGTCCACCTCGGCACGCGCGGCTGCCAGGCCGACAAACTCCTCGACTTCCTACGCCGGCACGAAGCCGACACCATCTATCTGGTCGGGGATATCGTCGATGGCTGGGCGCTGCGCTCGTCGTGGTACTGGCCGCAGGCGCACAACGACGTGGTGCAGAAACTTCTGCGCAAGGGCCGCAAGGGCTCGCGCATGATTTACATTCCCGGCAATCACGACGAATTCCTGCGCGGCTATTACGGCACGCATTTCGGCGGTATCGAGGTGGTGGAGAACGCCATTCACGACGGCGCCGATGGCCGCCTCTATCTGGTTGTGCACGGCGACATGTTCGACATCGTGGTGACGCAGGCGCGCTGGCTGGCACTGCTCGGCGATAAGGCCTACGAATTAGCACTCACCGCCAACCGGCTGTTCAACGCGCTGCGCCGCGTGCTCGGTGTACCATACTGGTCGCTGTCGAAATGGGCCAAGTTGAAGGTAAAAAACGCGGTGAATTACATTGGCGCGTTTGAGAAAGCGCTGGCGACTGAGGCGGATCATCATCAGGTCGACGGTGTGATCTGCGGCCACATCCACACCGCTGCGATGCATGACGATTTTGGCGTGCGCTACATGAATTGCGGCGACTGGGTGGAGAGCTGCACGGCGATAGCCGAGCGCTATGACGGCTGCTTTGAGATCATCAGCTGGACCGAGATTGGCCGCGACGCTGAACCGGAGCCGGCTCTAACGCAGGCAGCTGTACGGGCACAAGCCGCATGAAAATTCTGGTCGCTACCGACGCGTGGCACCCCCAGGTCAACGGCGTGGTGCGCACGCTCGGGCAAGTCGCGCGCGAGGCACGCGCGCTCGGCGCGGAGCTCGAATTCCTCACGCCGGGCGATTTCCGGACCCTGCCGCTGCCGAGCTATCCGGAGATCCGCCTGGCGCTGCCGGGGCCGGGAGAGATCGCGCGTCGTTTCGACCGTTCGCGGCCGGACGCCGTTCATGTCGCGACCGAAGGCCCGCTCGGTCATGCCGTGCGGCGGCTTTGCACGCGGCGCCGCCTGCCGTTTACCACTAGCTTCCACACACGCTTTCCGGATTATCTGGCGGAGCGACTGCCGGTGCCTGAACGCTTGACCTGCGGAGTCACCTGGGGCTGGCTGCGGCGATTCCATTGCGCAGGCGCCGCGGTGCTGGCGGCGACTCCGACGCTCGCCGCGGAACTTAGCGCGCGCGGCTTCACGAACGTGAGGCTATGGCCGCGCGGTGTCGACGCGGATTTGTTTCGACCCCGGGGTCGCGGGGTGCTGAACCTACCGCGTCCGGTTTTCCTCACCGTTGGCCGCCTCGCGGTGGAGAAGAACATCGAAGCCTTTCTCAAGCTCGAATTGCCCGGCAGCAAGGTCGTGGTCGGTGACGGACCGGCGCGCGCTCAGCTGGCGAAGTCCTACCCGGACGCGGTGTTTCTTGGCGCGCACCACGGCGAGACGCTGGCCGACATCTACGCGTCCGCTGACGTGTTCGTTTTCCCGAGCCGCACCGATACTTTTGGACTGGTGCTGCTCGAGGCGCTCGCAAGCGGCGTGCCGGTTGCGGCGTTTCCGGCTACGGCGCCCCGCGACGTGATCGGCGAGGCGCCGATCGGCGTGCTCGACGAGAATCTGCGGTGCGCCTGCCTGGAGGCGCTGGAACTGTCGCGCCACGACTGCCGCGACTTTGCTGTGGCCATGACATGGCAAAAGAGCGCCAACAAGTTCCTTGAGCACGTGATGCAAGCGACACGTTGCAAAGCTACGCCGCTGCCTGAGGACCCTTGCGGCCGTACGTTGCGCGGCGTTAGCCTTGCAGCATGGGCGCCATCGACAAGATCAATCCCTCCATCGCCGACATAGACGCAGCGGCTAAGCAGTTGGCCGGCGTCGCGGTGCGCACGCCGCTGATCAATGCGCCGGCGCTCGACGATCGGCTCGGCGCACGTGTGTTTCTGAAAGCCGAGACTTTACAGCGCACTGGCTCTTTCAAATTCCGCGGCGCCTACAACAAGATTTCCTCGATACCCGTCGAGCGGTGGGCGGCCGGCGTGGTGGCCTATTCGTCCGGAAACCATGCACAGGGTGTTGCGGCGGCCGCAAAGCTGCTTGGCTTGGGCGCGACCATCGTAATGCCGAGCGATGCGCCGCACCTCAAGCGCGAGCGTACCGCGGCACTCGGCGCCGAGATCGTGCTCTACGACCGCGAGAAGGAGGACCGCGCAGCGATCGCCAAGAAGATCGTGAGCGAACGCGGCGCGACGCTGGTGCCGCCCTATGACGATCCGCTGATTATTGCTGGGCAGGGCACCATCGGCCGCGAGATCGTAGAGGATCTCGACCGATTGGGCGTGAAGCCGGAGACCGTCGTGGTGGGCGCTTCCGGCGGCGGGCTTGCGGCGGGCATCTCCCTCTACGTCAAGGCGCGAGTGCCTTCGGCGAAGTTCTACACGGTCGAGCCGGAGGGTTTCGACGACACGCTCCGCTCGTTCAAGAGCGGCCAGCGCGAGCACAATGAGCGCATGAGAGGCACCATCTGCGACGCGCTGATGACCAACACGCCGGGCGAATTGACCTTCCCAATTAACCGCGAGCTGATCGGCGAAGGCCTCATTGCCAGCGACATCGAGGTCGCTGCCGCGGTGCGCTATGCCTTCAACGAACTCAAGCTCGTGGTGGAACCGGGCGGTGCCATCGGTCTCGCGGCGCTACTCGCCGGCAAGCTCGACGTGAAGGGCAAAGTGGTAGTCGGCGTGCTGTCGGGCGGCAATGTCGACGCCGAGCTGTTCTCCAAGCTGATTACGTAGACAGCGCCAGCCGCTCTTGCTCGCTTAGCGCCAAGATGGAGTGAGCGGATCAGACCCCGGCGTGGCCGGCGCGCCGGGAGGCGCGCTCGGAGTCTTGGACTCGGCGACCACGGACTTGTTCTCAACGCAATCGATCGCCCGCATGATCGCGGCGCCCGGCACGACGGCGATGGCGGGGTGCTTGCGCGTCCGGCGCTGAGATTGGCAGCTCTGGTTCATCCGGCCGCGGCACTACGGCGAGGTGCCCGCGTGCCGCCCCCGGCAGGGCGGGCGCAGTTTTATCAGTCGGGGCCGCAGCCGCGACTGCCGTCCCGGCCAGAGCGTCGAGACGCCGCTGGAGCAGGTCGAGCAGCGGCTTGAGCTTGGTTACCTGCGTCACCGGGCCTGCGGTGTCGATCTCCGGCCGCGCCATGCGGATTGCGACCAGCAGCATGCGCAGGTCGTCGCGCAGCCGATGCGCAACGGAAGCATCGACTTTGAGCCGCAACTCGATGCGCATGATGGCGGCGAGCAGCGATTCGGTGTCGGCCTGGCGGGTGCGGCGGGCATGTTCGGCCAGCAGCCTGCGGCCACGCTCGCTCTGCGAGAGCAGCGCGCAAAATGCCCGGTAGTGCTCTTCGCTTGGCGGGCCCGGCGCCGGCACTAGCGGCTCGGTCGGCATGTGTTATCCGTGACTGGCCGTTTATGAAGGAGGCCGCTTGATTCGGCCAGCAAAGGTGGTGCCATGCGGCCCCCCGGTCCCCTGCAAGTTGGCTTTGCCCCGCGGCTCGCAGCCTTCTACGCCGGCCTGTTCGTCATGGGCGGCATCCAATTGCCGTTCTTCCCAGTCTGGCTGAAGGCCAAGGGACTGGAGCCGCGCATGATCGGCCTAGTGCTGGCGATACCAATGATCGTACGCGTATTCGCAATTCCACTGGCGGCAGGCACCGCCGACCGGCACGACGCTCTGCGCGCGGTGTTAGTGGTGGCGAGCTGGCTGACGGTCGTAGGCTATGTCGCGGTCGGCTTGGTCGAGGGCGCAACTGCGATCCTGATCGCCTACGCGTTGGCCTCGCTGGCGCTCACGCCAGTAATGCCGCTCACCGAGACTTATGCGCTGAAGGGTCTGTCTGCGCGCGGCCGCGCTTATGGGCCAGTGCGGCTATGGGGTTCGGTCGCCTTCATCGCTGGCAGCTTCGTTGCAGGGCTCGCCGTCGATCTCACTCCGGCGCGGCATCTCATCTGGCTAATCGTAGCGGCGAATGTGATCTG
>Ga0207824_1000184_pt1 | contig 12042 bp, 9 predicted proteins | sample LuqExpMetageno73_FD_187830 | JGI IMG/M metagenome (GOLD analysis project Ga0207824, IMG submission 187830) | Tropical forest soil microbial communities from Luquillo Experimental Forest, Puerto Rico - Sample 73 (SPAdes) | ecosystem: Environmental > Terrestrial > Soil > Tropical forest ... | reverse complement strand
TCTGCTTCTTCCCGATCTTCGCGAATTCACCTTCGCTTTGAAGATTTATCTAAAGGCGATCAAGCATGACAATTGTCGATCACGTTGACTCCGCGGCGACTTTGTCGCCGCCGCCCCCGCTCTCGCCCGTCCGGCTCCGCTTCATCGGCCAGCGCGGCGACTACTGGCGGCTGATGATCCGCGGCGCGTTCATCGGCGCATTGTTCGTCGGCATGGTCGACACGCTCGGCCGTTCTTATTTCCCCGATATCTTGCGCATGTTGCTCTCGCAGAACGCGGCGTCGACCGCGGCGCCGGCTCTCTCGTCGATGCTAATCTATCTGCTGATGGCCGTCGTGCTGGTCGTGAAGCCGGAAGGCCTGTTCTCGCCGGGTCATCGATGAGTCTGTCCTTCCGCAACATTGTACTGAGCATTCTGTTCATCGCGCTCGCTTTGTTGCCCGTTTATGCGAAGCTGGCGGGCGACGGATTCGCGCTGACCTTGTTCACGCGTATCATCATCCTCGCCCTTGCTGCCGTCAGCCTAAATCTCATTCTCGGCTTCGGCGGTATGATGAGCTTCGGCCACGCCGCCTATCTCGGCATCGGCGGCTACGCGGTCGGCATGCTCGCGCACGAAGGCATCTTCAACGGCTTTATCCAGTGGCCGGTCGCGCTGCTCGCGAGCGCTGTGTTCGCCCTGGTGATCGGCGCGCTCAGCCTGCGCACGCGCGGCGTCTACTTCATCATGATAACGCTCGCCTTCGCGCAGATGGCCTATTACGTCGTGTCCGGCATCGCGCGCTACGGCGGCGACGACGGGTTGACCATTTACGACCGCAGCCACTTCTTCACGCCGCTCAATCTCAGCGACAAGGTCCAGTTCTATTATCTCTGCCTCGCGCTGCTCGGCGGCACGGTTTATCTCACATGGCGCATCGTCAATTCGCGCTTCGGTCTGGTCATTCAGGGCTCGCGCTCGAACGATATGCGCATGCGCGCGATCGGGTTTCCGACCTATCGGTATAAGCTCGCCTGCTTTGTCATTGCCGGCATGCTGTGCGGCCTTGCCGGCGCGCTGCTTGCGAACCACAACGAGTTCATCAGCCCGGCGACGATGTACTGGACTCGCTCGGGCGATCTCATCGTGATGGTCGTGCTCGGTGGGATGGGCAGTGTCGCGGGACCGGTGCTTGGAGCACTGGCGCTGCTGCTGCTCGAGGAGGCGCTACCGACAGTCATTGCAGCCGCGCTCTACCCATTTCTCGGCGTAAACGCATCGGTCTATGGCGAATATTGGCAGATCGTCCTCGGCCCGTTGCTTCTCCTCATCGTGCTGTTCGCGCGTGGCGGCATCGACGGGCTGTTGCAGGACCTGAGCGTTCGCTTCACGCGCAAGCCGCGGGTGCTGTCCTCATGAGCGCGCCGCTGCTGCAGATCGAGCATCTCGCCAAGCGCTTCGTCGGCATCGTCGCCACCGACGATCTCACCCTGGCCGTGAACGAGGGCGAACTGCACGCCATCATCGGTCCGAACGGTGCCGGCAAGACGACGCTGATCGCGCAACTGAGCGGCCAGTCTTTTCCCGATCAGGGCCACATCCGGTTTGCGCAGACGGAGATCACCCATCTGCCGTCCTATCAGCGCAGCCGGCTTGGGCTCGCGCGCTCGTTCCAGATCACGTCGCTGTTTCTCGACCTCAGCGTGCTCGACAACGTCGCGCTCGCTGTGCAGGCACATGCCGGGCATTCGTTCAAGCTCTGGCGCAATGCGCGCAGCATCCCTGAACTGCGCGAGCCGGCGCTCGCGGCTTTGCAGCGCGTCGGCCTCGCCGCGCGGGCGCATGCGCGTGCGTCGGCGCTCAGTCACGGCGAGCACCGGCTGCTTGAACTGGCGATGGCGCTCGCCGGCCAGCCGCGGATGCTGCTGCTCGATGAGCCGATGGCAGGGCTCGGGCCGGAGGAATCCGCGCGCATGGTCGCGATGCTGACCGAACTCAAGCGACAGTACACGATCCTACTCGTCGAGCACGACATGGAAGCCGTGTTCGCGCTCGCGGACCGCATCACCGTCCTGGTCTACGGACGCGCGATCGCGACCGGTCTCCCGGCCGACATTCGCGTCAATCCGCAGGTGCGCGAAGCCTATCTCGGCGACGAGAGCGCGGAAGGGGCCGTGCATGTCTAGCCCCGTGCTCGAGCTCGAAACAGTCGAGACCTGCTATGGCCTCAGTCAGGTGCTGTTCGGCATCTCGCTCTCCATCGCGCCCGGCGAGATGGTTACGCTGATGGGCCGCAACGGTATGGGCAAGACCACTACAATCCGTTCGATCATGGGGCTGACGCATGCGCGCGCAGGCCGCATCCGGTTCCGCGGCGAGGAGATCCGCGGGCTGCCGGCGTATCGGATCGCGCAACTTGGCATCGGCCTGGTGCCGGAAGGCCGTCAGATTTTTCCAAATCTGACAGTGCGCGAAAACCTGGCCGCGACGGCCGTCGCGCGCAACGACGGCGAGTGGACGCTCGCGCGCGTGTACGAACTGTTCCCCCGTCTCGCCGAACGCGAAACAAGCATGGGCAATCAGCTCTCGGGCGGCGAGCAGCAGATGCTCGCCATTGGCCGCGCGCTGATGACAAACCCGCAACTTCTGCTGCTCGACGAGGCGACGGAAGGCCTCGCGCCGCTGATCCGGCAGGACATCTGGCGCTGTCTCGCGCGGCTGAAGCAGACCGGATTGTCAATTCTGGTGATCGACAAGAACGTCGGCGCGCTGACGCGCGTCGCCGACCGGCATTTCCTGATCGAACGCGGGCGCGTGGTGTGGACCGGCGATTCCGCCGCACTCGCGGCGGCACCTGACGTGCAGCACCGCTACCTCGGCGTCTAGGCGACCTTCCGTCCCCACAGCCGGGCGGACGCGATATCGGCGCCTTCGCGCAAGGAGCGCAGCTTTAGCCACACCGCCGGCTCGATCACCCATTCGCGGTTGGTGAAGGTGCCGAAGCCGCAATCGGTCGACGCGATCACGCGTTCGCGCTCGCCGACCGCGCGCACAGCGTCTTCGATGCGGCGCGCGACCACCTCCGGATGCTCGACGAAGTTCGACGTCGTTTCGATGACGCCGGGGACGAGCAGCATGTCCTTCGGCAACGGATGCGTCTTGAACGCCTGGTATTCGTGCGCATGTCGCGGATTAGAGAACTCGATCGACAGCGCCCCGACGTTCGCCTGGTAGAGCGCGGGCAAAATTTTCGCCAGCGGGATGTCATGGATGTGCGGGCCTTCCCAGTTGCCGTAGCAGATGTGCAGACGCACGCGATCGCGTGGGATGCCGGCGATGCTGTCGTTGACCGCCTGCACGTGCCGCTCGACCGCTTTTACAAAATCGGAATCGCTGAGGTCGCGGTACATCATCGTGCGATCCATCGCGAGGTCGGGCGCGTCGATCTGCAGAATCAGCCCCGCTTTATGGATCGCCTGGTACTCGTTCTTCATCTCGCGCGAGAGCGCGGTCAGATATTTGTCCTGCGAGCCGTAATAGGCGTCTAGCATGGTCGAAGAGACGATGCCCGGCGACGGTGCGGTCATGAAGCATTCGGCGAACTTGTCGCCGGCAAGGCGCCTGAAGCGCCCGATCTCGCTCTCCAGCGGCTTGATATTCAGGTATTTCAATTCGCCCTGGCATTCCGGCGCGTTCTGCTGCTTGCTCACGTGCGGAAAGCGCCGCATCAGGCTGGCGACCAGTTCCGGGAATTCCTCGAACTCGCGACCGCGCCGCCGTTTGGAGACGCCGCCGAAACCGGCCATGCGCTGTGGTACGTAGGTTTGGAACCCCACCCGCTGCTGCTCGCCGTCATTGCCGATGTCGATGCCGGCAGACGCCTGCTTCGCGATCACATGCGCGACGGCCTTGTCTATCTCGGACGCCATTTCGGCCGCATCGAACGGTTCGCCCGCTTCGCGCCGTACCAGCAGGTCGGACAGCTTCTCGTTGCGCGGCAGGCTGCCGACATGGGTGGTTAGGATGCGATCCAGGCTCGCGCGCATCGAGTGTCTCCCCGCTTGTCTTTTGTCATTGCCGAATGGCCGTCATTGCGAGCCACTCGCAGCCTCTGCATAATACGCACGCTCCTGGGAGGAAATACAATGACCAACGGCGTATCGGCGAACGGTGCGGCCCACGGTGTGGGCAGCGTCCCGCGCGACTACAACTTCGCCGCCGACGTGCTCGCGCGCAATCTCGCGGCCGGCCGCGCCGACAAGCCCGCTTACATCGACGGACGCCGCACGCTGACCTACAGGCAACTGGCCGATCGCGTGGCGCGCTTCGCGGCCGCGCTGCGCGGACTAGGCATCCATCGCGAAGAGCGCGTGTTGTTGGCGCTGACCGATACGATCGACTGGCCGACGGCGTTTCTCGGCTGCCTGAAGGCCGGCGTCATCGCCGTTCCGGTGAATACATTGCTGACCGACGACGATTATCGCTTTATGCTGCAGGACAGCCGGGCGAAGTGCCTCGTCGTCTCGGAAGTGCTTTTTACGCGCTTCGCCGGAATCATCAAGGAATGCCCAGATCTCGAGCACGTCATCGTCTCGGGCGAGAATCCGCACGGCTATCGTCTGTTCGAGGACGTGATCGGAGCGGACGAACCAGAGCCTTACACGGCACCGACGACCTGCGACGACATAGCGTTCTGGCTCTACACGTCCGGCTCGACGGGCAAGCCGAAGGGCGCTGTGCATGTGCATGCGAGCCTTAAGCTTACCGCCGATCTGTACGGTACGCCGGTCGTAGGTTTGAGAGAGGACGACGTCGTCCACTCGGTGGCGAAATTGTTCTTCGCCTACGGTCTCGGAAATGCGATGACGTTTCCGCTGAGTGTCGGCGCTACGGTAATCCTCAATCCGGAGCGCCCGACCCCGGACGGAGTGGCCGCGTTGTTGCGGCAACATCCGGTGACGGTGTTCTTTGCGGTGCCCACCTTCTACGCCGCGTTTCTCGCGAGCTCGAATGCACCGCGGCGCGAGGAATTGAAAATTCGCCGCTTCATCTCGGCCGGCGAGGCGCTGCCGAAAGACATCGCGCTGCGCTGGTACGAACGACACGGCGTCGAGATTTCCGACGGTCTCGGCACGACCGAGATGCTGCACGTTTTCCTGACCAACCGGCCGGGCGACAACAAATACGGCACGACCGGCAAGGGTGTGCCCGGCTATGAGATCCAATTGCGCGGCGAGGACGGGATGCCGGTGCGCCAGGGCGAAATGGGCGAACTCTACGTGCGTGGACCGACCAGCGCAGTCATGTACTGGAACAACCGCGAGAAATCGCGCGACACATTCCGCGGCGAGTGGACGCGCTGCGGCGACAAATACATCCAGGACGAAGACGGCTTTTATGTTTGCTGCGGTCGCGCCGACGACATGCTGAAGGTCTCCGGTATTTACGTCTCGCCGTTCGAAGTGGAAGCGGCATTGTCGTCCCATCCGGAAGTTCTGGAAGCTGCGGTGGTCGGCTGGTTCGACGACGAACGGCTGGTCAAGCCGAAGGCCTTCGTCGTGCTGAAAGTGCCTGAGAAGGCAACCGAAGAACTGGTGACAGCGTTACAGGAGCACGTGAAACTGACGCTCGCGCCCTACAAATATCCGCGCTGGATCGAATTCAGGAGCGACCTGCCAAAGACCGCGACGGGCAAGATCCAGCGTTTCAAATTGCGCGCGGAGGGGCAGGCGTAGCCGGAAAGCCGCCTCTCGCAGCGCTCCTCATCATGAGGCCGTGAGAGGTGGTCGACGGGGTGAGAGTGCATGCATTTGAAAGATTCCGGCTTCCTCCAAATCGGCTCGCACAGTCTCGAATACCGCATGATCGGTCCGCGTCCGGACCGCGCGCCCACCATCGTCATGCTACATGAGGGATTGGGCTGCGTTGGGCTTTGGAACGACTTCCCCGACAAACTGCAACAGGCGACCCGCTGCGGCGTGTTCGTTTATTCGCGCCCGGGTTATGGACAGTCGAGCCCGGTTGGACTGCCGCGCCCGCTCAGTTACATGCACGACGAAGCGCGCGATATGCTTCCTGCGCTGCTCGATGCGATCGGCTTCCGCCGCGGACTGTTGCTCGGTCACAGCGACGGCGCGTCGATCGCAGCGATCTACGCGGGAACGCATCAGGATCACCGTGTCGGCGGCCTGGTGCTGATCGCGCCGCATTTCTTCACCGAGGATTCGGGGATTGCGTCGATCGAAGAGGCACGCAAGGCGTACGAGACCGGCGATCTGCGCCAGCGCCTCGCGCGCTGGCACAAGGACGTCGACAATGCCTTCCGCGGCTGGAATGGCGCGTGGCTCGATCCCGAATTCCGCAAATGGGATATCACCGAGCAACTCGGCTACATCCGCGTACCGATCCTGATCGTGCAGGGCGAGGACGATCAGTACGGCACTGTGAAGCAGATCGAAGAAGCGGAGCGCGATTGCTATTGCCCTGTCGAGGTCGCGCTGCTTCCCGGCGCGAAGCACTCGCCGCAGCGCGATGCGCCCACGGCGACGTTGAAGGCGATTGCGGGGTTCGTCGCCGATGTGCTGCGCTTGAACGAGTGGGAGCAGGCGGCGTAAATCCCGCTCAGGGGTGCACTGTGCTTCCCAAAACGAAATGGCCGGGACGAGCCCGGCCATGACGTATCAATTTATGTTTGGACGAAGCGGCTTATTCCGCCGCCTGTTTTGCCGCGGCGCCGCGCTGGCCGACGAAATAGTCCATCGCCGCCTGCACGCCGCCCTTCTTGAACGGAATGCCGGCGAGCGACATTGCCATCTCGGTCGTGCCGAGGGCGGCGATCATCGCAGACTCGTTGACATCGCCGAGATGGCCGATGCGGAACATCTTGCCGGCGAAACGGCCGAAGCTCGCGCCGTAGGAGATATTGAAGTTCTCCAGCGCCAGCGCGCGGAGCGCGTCCGCGTCATGCCCTTCCGGCAGCAACACCGCCGAGAGCGTCGGCGAGTAGTACTTCGGATCGCGGCAGATCAGTTCGAGACCCCAAGCCTTGACCGCGCGGCGCGTGCCTTCGGCCAGCCGCTCGTGACGGGCGAACACGTTGTCGAGGCCTTCCTCGTGCAGCATGTCGATCGCCACCGCGAGGCCCTGCAGCATCTGCGTCGCAGGGGTGTAGGGGAAATAGCCCTGCTTGTTCATCGCCAGCATCTCGTCCCAGGCGAAGAACGACTTCGGCAGCTTGGCGTTTTTGTTCGCCGCGAGCGCTTTGTCGCTCACCGCGTTGAAGGACATGCCCGGCGGCAACATCAGGCCCTTCTGCGCACCGCCGACGGTGACGTCGACGCCCCATTCGTCATGCCGGTAGTCGGCCGAGGCCAGCGAGGAAATCGTGTCGACGAGCAGCAACGCCGGGTGGTTGGCGTTATCGATCGCCTTGCGCACGGGCGCGACGGGCGAGAGGCAGCCGGTCGACGTTTCATTGTGCAGGAAGCAGACCGCCTTGATCTCCTTGGCCTTGTCTTCCTTCAGTTTCGCCTCGACAGTGGCCGGATCGACGCCGGTGCGCCAGTCGGTCGGAATGACCTCGACGACGAGGCCGAGCCGTTCGGCCATCTTCTTCCACAGTAAGCCGAACTGTCCCGTCTCGACGTACAGAACCTTGTCGCCGGGGCTGAGCGTGTTGACTAGCGCTGCTTCCCACGCGCCGGTTCCCGTGGCCGTATAGATGACCACCGGATTGGTGGTCTTGAAGATCGTCTTGATGCCGTCCAGGCACGTCTTGGCCAGCTTCGCGAACTCTGGCCCGCGGTGGTCGATGATCGGCGTGTCCATGGCCCGCAGGATGCGATCCGGCAGCGGCGACGGCCCCGGGATGTGGAGGAGATGACGTCCGACCGTGCGCGACGAATTCTGAGCCATTGGCAGAGCTCCTAAACGGCTGAAAAAGGGGGTTTTGGCCATGGGCGAAACCACGGCGCCGCCCGTCTCAGGCGGTTCTGACCCGGGTTGAACACTGAATGCAATATTGCGGTCAAGCGCTTTCGCGGGCATCAGATGCCTCGGTTCGGCATGGCCCGAACGCGTGCGAATAGAGGGTGCCGTGGCGGTTGTAATGCCCGGGCTGGAGCGCCGGCTCAGAGCGGAGGTGAAGGGCGACATCTGGTTCGACCGGTTCACCCGCGGCCGCTATTCGACCGACGCCTCGCATTACCAGATCGAACCTTTAGGGGTGGTCGCGCCGCACACCGCTGAAGACGCCGATCGCGCTATCTCGATCGCGCGGGCGGAGGGGGTTACCGTCCTCCCCCGTGGCGGCGGAACTTCGCAATGCGGCCAGACCGTCGGCGCCTCGCTGGTGATCGAGTGCTCAAAATACGTTAATCGCCTGGTCGATCTCGATGTCGCCGGCCGGCGCTGCGTGGTCGAGCCGGGCATCGTGCTCGACGAGTTGAACCGGCGGCTAAAACCGCACGGCCTCTGGTTCCCGGTCGACATCTCAACCGCATCGCGCGCGACCATCGGCGGCATGGCCGGCAATAACTCCTGCGGCGGCCGCTCGCTTCGCTACGGGACGATGCGGGACAATGTGCTCGCCATCGACGCGGTCCTGCCTGACGGTACGAAGGCCCACTTCGGTCCGCTCGGCGGCAGCGAATTATCGCCCGCGATCCGGACCCTGGTCGACGACCTGCTCGCGCTAGGGGCGCGCGAGGCGGACGAGGTGGCCGCCCGGTTCCCGAATGTGCAGCGGCGGGTCGGTGGCTACAATCTTGACGCGCTCGCGCCTGGCAAGAACGACATCAATCTCGCCCATCTCCTGGTGGGCTCGGAGGGCACGCTCGCCTTTTCGACAGCTATCGAGCTGAAGCTCTCGCCCGTGCTCGGTCGCCGCACGGTCGGTGCATGCCACTTCGGCAGCTTTTACGAGGCGATGAGTTCGGCGCAGCATCTCGTGCGCCTCAAGCCGATCGCGGTCGAACTAATCGACCGCACCATGATCGAGCTCGCCGGCGCGATCCCGATCTTCCAGCCGACGCTCACCCAATTCGTGCGCGGCGCGCCGGAGGCGATCCTGCTAGTCGAATTCGGCGAGGAGGAGCAGGACGAGAACATGCGCCGGCTCGCGCGGCTGCACGAGGTCATGGGCGATCTCGGCTTCGGCTGGGACCAGAGCGGCGCGAAATGGGGCGGCGTGGTCGACGTGCTCGAACCTCCCTTGCAGTCCGCTATCACCGATCTGCGAACGTCCGGCTTGAACATCATGATGTCGATGAAGGAGCAGGGGAAACCCGTCTCCTTCGTCGAGGATTGCGCGGTGCCGCTCGAGCACCTCGCCGAATACACGGCGCGGCTGACCGAAGTGTTCGAAAAGCATGGAACGCGCGGCACCTGGTACGCGCACGCCGGCTCCGGCTGCCTGCACGTGCGGCCGATCTTAAATTTGCGGCTAGAAAAGGACGTGCACGCTATGCGCGGCATCGCCGAAGAAGCGTTCGCGATGGTGCGCGAGTACAAAGGCTCGCATTCCGGCGAGCACGGCGATGGGCTTTTGCGCTCCGAATTCAACGAGCCGATGTTCGGTGCGCGGCTTGCGCGCGCATTCGAGGAAGTGAAGGACCGGTTCGATCCGGACGGCCTGTTCAATCCGGGCAAGGTCGTGCGTCCGCCGAAATTCGACGACCGCAGCCTGTTTCGTTTCAAGCCGGGCTATCGCGGCATCGAGGTGAAGACCGAGCTCGACTGGTCGGCCTATCCAGGCTCGGGCGGCGGGCTGCAGGGCGCGGCCGAGATGTGCAACAACAATGGTGCCTGCCGAAAGCTCGCCGGCGGTGTCATGTGCCCGAGCTATCGCGTGACGCGCGATGAACGCGACGTCACGCGCGGACGCGCGAACACGCTGCGCCTCGCCATCACCGGTCAGCTCGATTCGGATGCGCTCGCAAGCGACGAGATGCTGGAGACGTTGAAACTCTGCGTCTCATGCAAAGGCTGCCGCCGCGAATGCCCCACCGGCGTCGACGTCGCGCGCATGAAGATCGAGGTGCTGGCGGCGCGCGCGCGCAAGCACGGCTTTTCACTGCGCGACCGGCTTGTCGGGTGGCTGCCGCGCTATGCGCCCTATGCCGCGCGCGCGTCTTGGCTGATGAATTTGCGCAATCGCAGCGCCTTCTTGCGCCGCGCGTTGGAGCAGGTAGCGGGCCTTTCGGAGAAGCGAAGTCTGCCCGTTTGGCGCGCAGATATTTATCGGGATCGCGTTGCCCCGGCCGCCGCCGGCGAGAAGGAGGTCGTGCTGTTTGCCGACACCTTCAACCGCTATTTCGAGCGTGAGAATTTGGATGCGGCGCATCGCGTGCTGACGGCCGCCGGCTATCGCGTGCGTGCGGCCGTTCCGCCGAACGGCGGCCGGCCTTTGTGCTGCGGACGAACGTATCTCTCCGTCGGCGCCGTCGAGGAGGCGCGGCAGGAGATGCGGCGCACGGTCGATGCGCTCGCACCGTTTGTTGCGCGCGGCGTGCCTATCGTGGGGCTCGAACCGAGCTGCCTGATGACTTTCCGCGACGAGCTTCCCGCGCTCATGCAGGGCGAAGCGGTCGAGGCGCTCGCTTCGAACTCGCTGCTTTTTGAGGAATTCATCGCGCGCGAGCGTAACGCCGGGCGCTTCGAACTCCCGCTCAAGCCCGTCGCGCAGAAGGCGCTACTGCACGGCCATTGCCATCAGAAAGCTTTCGCCGCAATGAGCGCGGTCGAAACGACGCTACGGATGATTCCGGAGCTGGCGGTCGAAACCGTGGACTCGAGCTGCTGCGGCATGGCCGGAGCTTTCGGCTACAATGCCGACACGATCGACGTCTCCTTCGCCATGGGCGAGCTGTCGTTGTTGCCGACCGTGCGCAAGGCGGAGAGCGATACGCTGGTCGTTGCTGACGGCACCTCGTGCCGGCATCAGATTCATGACGGCGCCTCGCGCGGCGCAATGCATGTGGCGCGACTGCTGGAGATGAGCCTCGACACCGCGGGCATTGCCAACACGTAAGCCTGTGCCATCCTCCGGTTTGTTGCTGAGGAGGACAGCGAAATTCCGGCCAAGCTATTTGCAACCACGCTCGTCGGCTCCTATCCGCAGCCGGATTGGCTGATCGATCGCGCTCGGCTGTCGAAAATGGTGCCGCGCGTGCGCATGGCCGATCTGTGGCGCGTGCCCGTTGCCGAATTGCAGGCCAAACAGGACGAAGCGACGCTGCTCGCGATCCGCGACCAGGAGCGCGCAGGTTTGGACATCATCAGCGACGGCGAGCAGCGGCGCGAGAGCTATTCAAACCGCTTTGCCACCGCACTCGCCGGTGTCGACACCGATAATCCCGGCACCACGATCAATCGCTCCGGCAAGCCGATCCCGGTGCCGCGCATCACCGGTAAGGTCGCGCGCCATCATCCCATCCTCGTGCGCGACCTCGAATTCCTGCGCGTCAATACATCAAAGCCGGTGAAAATGACGATGCCCGGGCCTTTCACGATGTCGAAGCAGGCGCAGAACGACTATTACGCCAGCGACGAAGAGATGGCGCTCGATTTCGCCGTCGCGGTCAACGCGGAAATCAAGGATCTGTTCGCGGCCGGCGCGGATATCGTGCAGGTCGACGAACCCTGGATGCAGCAGCATCCGGACGCCGCGCGTGCCTATGGTCTCAAGGCGCTCGACCGCGCGCTCGACGGCGTTACGGGCACGGTCGCGGTGCATTTGTGTTTCGGCTATGCGGCCGTCGTGCACGAGAAGCCGAGCGGATATTCTTTCTTGCCTGAATTGGAGCGATCGAAAGCCGCGCAGGTGTCGATCGAGGCGGCGCAGCCGAAGCTCGATCTCGCCGTATTAAAACAGTTGCCATCCAAATCGATCATTCTCGGCGTGATCGATTTGTCGAGCCCGGCTATCGAAACGCCCGAGGTTGTCGCCGCCCGCATCCGCAAAGCGTTGCCTCATGTTTCGGCGGAACGGCTCATCGTCGCGCCGGATTGCGGAATGAAATATCTTCCGCGCGACATCGCCTTCGGCAAGATGCAGGCGATGG
>Ga0207824_1000177_pt1 | contig 12223 bp, 10 predicted proteins | sample LuqExpMetageno73_FD_187830 | JGI IMG/M metagenome (GOLD analysis project Ga0207824, IMG submission 187830) | Tropical forest soil microbial communities from Luquillo Experimental Forest, Puerto Rico - Sample 73 (SPAdes) | ecosystem: Environmental > Terrestrial > Soil > Tropical forest ... | reverse complement strand
CAGTTTCATTTTTCGCAGTCCAGCCGACGCCCGGTGCCTATCTGCTGGTGGACGATCTCAACAAGGTCTTCATCATGCTCACAACCCTGGTCGGCTTCACCACCAGTGTGTTCAGCGCGAGTTACATCGAGCACGAGATCGAGATCGGCAGGCTAACCCCGACTTTCGTGCGCTTCTATCACGCCATGTATCAGACGCTAATGTTCGCTATGAACCTCGCGCTCGTAGCGAACAATATTGGGCTGATGTGGGTCGCCATCGAGCTCGCGACGCTCACCACCGTGCTGATGGTCGGCATTTACCGAACACATGAGGCGCTGGAGGCCGCCTGGAAATATTTCATCCTCGGCAGCGTCGGCATTGCGCTCGCGCTTTTCGGTACCATCCTCGTTTACATGGCGGCACGGCCCGTGCTGGGCGAAGGTCTCTACGCTATGGTGTGGACGGTGCTAATCACCCGTGCGGGACAGTTCGATCCGGCGCTGCTGAACCTCGCCTTCGTGTTCCTGCTGCTTGGCTACGGCACCAAAGTAGGTTTGGCGCCTCTGCACGCTTGGCTGCCCGACGCGCATGCCGAAGGCCCAACGCCGATCTCTGCGGTGTTGTCGGGTCTGCTGCTCAACGTCGCGCTTTACGCTCTGCTCCGCTTCAAGATGCTGCTGGCGCTCAACCCGGCGGCGCTGGCGCCAGGCCCGCTGATGGTGACGATGGGCCTGATTTCTTGCGTGTTCGCAGCCTTCATGCTGTACCGGCGGCGCGACATCAAGCGGCTTTTCGCCTATTCCTCGATCGAGCACATGGGCATTATCGTGTTCGCCTTCGGCATGGGCGGCGCGTTGGCGAACTTCGCGGCTCTACTGCACATGACCATGCATTCGCTGACCAAGTCGGCGATCTTTTACGCGGTCGGGCACATTTCCCAAGTCAAGGGCACGCAGAAGATCGCCGATATGGGCGGGTTGACGGTTACCAATCCCGTGCTCGGCTGGGGCCTGGTGCTTGGAGTTGTGGCGATCGCCGGACTGCCGCCCCTCGGCATCTTCATGAGCGAATTCTTGGTGGTGAGCTCAACCTTTGCGCGTCAGCCGTGGCTCGCGGCACTGCTGGTGCTCGCCATCCTGGTCGCGCTCGGCGGCCTATTCTTGCGCCTCAACTCAATCGTGTTCGGCGAGCCGCGCGGCCCGACTGCGCCGACGGAAGCCTCCTACGTGCCGATGTTTGCGCATCTCGCCATCGTCTTCATGGCGGGCATCTATATGCCGCCGGCACTGGTTGCCGGCTTCCAGAACGTCGCGCGGCTATTGGGATAACGCCATGGCCCTGCTCGATAGCATTGCGCACAAGGACACCGCCAAACGGCATCGCCCGTGGCCACGCGTCGGCGTGAGCGATGAAGGCTGGCGACAGGCGATTGACCTGCTCGCAGGCGGCCGTGCGACGCTGCTAGGGCTGTGGGGCGATACTCCGGACGTCCACATGGCGCTGCTGGGCGAGAAGTTCGACAACATCGCCGTGCTCACTTACACCTGCAAGAACGGAACCTATCCCAGCGTCGGTGCGCGCCATCCGCCGGCGATACGTCTAGAACGCGCGATCCGCGACCTGTTCGGGATAGAGGCAGCCCGCGCGACGGACGCGCGCCCATGGCTCGATCTCGGCTTCTGGGACGTGCGGCACCCGCTTGGGAAAAAACATGCGGCGAAGAAACACGCGCCTTACACCTTTCTGGCGGCTGAGGGCGAAGGCCTGCATCAGATTCCGGTCGGCCCGGTGCATGCCGGAATCATCGAGCCGGGGCACTTCCGTTTTACTTGCAATGGTGAGCACGTCGTGCGGCTCGAGCAGCGGCTCGGCTACGTCCACAAAGGCATTGAGTCATTGATGGCTGGCGCCTCGCTCGACGATGCAGCAAAGCTCGCATCTCGGACTTCAGGCGATAGCACAGTTGCTTATGCCTTTGCTTTTGCGCAGGCTGCCGAAGCAGCGCTGCAAATCAAGGCGCCCCCGCGTGCGACCTATCTCCGCGTGCTGATGGCGGAACTGGAGCGGCTCGCCAATCATGTCGGCGACATCGGCGCAATTTGCAACGACGCGTCGTTCGCCCTGATGCATGCGCAATGCAGTGTCCTGCGTGAGCGCACGCTGCGCGCAGCTGAGGCTTGTTTCGGCCATCGGCTGATGATGGACGCGATTGTGCCTGGCGGTAATGCGCGGGACATCACCGCCGACGGCGCCAGTCACGTGCGAAATCTGCTGGCCGAAATTCATCGCGTGTTCCCGCGCCTGGTCGAGCTCTACGACAACACCGCCTCGCTGCAGGACCGCACCGTAACGACCGGCATCGTGAAAGCCGATTACGCGCGCCAGTTCGGCACCGGCGGCTATGTCGGGCGCGCGTGCGGTCGCACTTTCGACGCGCGGCGCATGCCAGGCTATGCGCCCTACGATGCCCTGCAATTCGAGGTGCCAGTGCTGGAAGCCGGCGACGTCAACGCGCGGGTGTGGATCCGCATCCGTGAGGTCGAGCAAAGCCTTACCCTGATCGAGCAGGTACTCGGACGGTTGCCAAAAGGCGATGTGAGGACCGCGGTCAAATCGAAGGGCGAACCGTGCGAAGGGCTGGCGCTGGTGGAAGCCTTCCGCGGTGACGTGCTGGTCTGGCTGCGGCTCGACGGCAAAGGCCGCGTCGAGCGCTGCCACTTGCGCGATGCGTCGTGGTTCCAGTGGCCACTCCTGGAATCGGCGATCGAAGGCAATATCGTCGCCGACTTCCCGCTTTGTAATAAGTCATTCAACTGCTCCTATTCCGGACATGATCTATAGGGCTGCATGCGCAAGACGCTGTTCGAAAGCTTTACTCACGGCCCGCTCACCGAGCCGCCGCCCCCCGCCGACGAGGCCGGCCTCGCCGAACTGGTGCAAGCCCTGAATCGCACCGCGCGCGCCAAACTCGGCCGATCGCTGTCGATCCGGCAGGTCGATGCGGGCTCCTGCAACGGTTGTGAACTGGAAATCCATGCGCTGAGCAACGCCTTCTACGATCTCGAGCGCTTCGGCCTGCATTTCGTGGCGTCGCCGCGCCACGCCGACGTACTGATGGTGACTGGACCAGTCACCAAGAACATGCGCGAGGCCTTGCTGCGCACGTATGACGCGACGCCCGATCCCAAATGGATAGTCGCGGTGGGCGCCTGCGCCGTCGATGGCGGGGTGTTCGCCGGCAGTTATGCGGTCGAAGGTGGCGTCAAGGACGTGGTACCAGTCGACCTCACGATCCGCGGCTGCCCACCCAACCCGCGCCAATTGCTGGCCGGCTTGCTCGCACTGTTGCAGACCGCCTCCTAGCTGCCTCGCAAAGGATATGATGTATTTGCGGCCCCTTTGTAGGAGCCGCTCGTGAAGCTTGTGTTGTTCAAGTCCGCGGCAGGCGCAGGAATCTTGCCGGGCCTGCTCACCGAACGCGGCGTGGTCGATATCTCAGCGGCGGTAAAGAAAAGCTACACACCACAGCTCACGATGCAGGGTACTATTGACGATTTCGAGCGCCTCCGCCCGGCGCTGGAAGAGCTCAGCGGCGAAGGCGCCGCTGTGCCGCTCGAAAGCGTACGGCTCCGCTCGCCGTTGCCGCGGCCAGGCAAGATCCTCGCCTGCATCGCTAATTATTGGGAACATGCCCAGCGCGAACCTCGCCCACTCAACATGTTCATGAAAAATCCGGATGCGGTGATCGGCCCCGGCGACACCATCATGCTGCCCGAGTTCACAGTGCCGTGGATATTCATGCACGAAGCCGAGCTGGCCGTGGTGATCAAGGGGCCTGCCAAGATGGTGAAGGCGAAGAACTGGCGCAGCGCGGTGTTTGGCTATACCGCGATGATTGACGTCTCCGCGCGCGAGCAAGGTCGCCGTACCTGGCCGGCAACTCCGCTCACCAGCTGGCTCGGCAAGTCGTTCGACACCTTCGCGCCGATCGGCCCCTGCATCGCCACCGCCGACGAGATCGTGGAGCCGAACGACCTGATCGTACGCTTCTGGAACGACGGCCAACTCCGCCACAACTACAATACCGACGACATGGAGCATCGCGTGCCCGAACTCGTCGAGTTCGCCACCACGGTGATGACAATGAATTCCGGCGATCTCGTTGCCTGCGGCACCAACCACGAAGGCCTCGGTGCGCTGCAAGACGGCGAGACGGTCGAGATCGAAATCCAGAATATCGGTAAGATGAAGCTGAAAGTGTCCGACCCGCTCAAACGCAAATGGGAGCGCGGCATCTACGTGGGCGCGGATTCCACCAATCCCGACGCGGTGAAGCGTCGCCGGCCGCCGGAGCCAACGCATGAACAAGAAAAGTGAAATCCGCGACAACATGCAAATCGATTGGGACGCGTCGATCCGCATGGACGACGGCGTAGTATTGCGGGCCGACGTCTACCGGCCGGTCGGCGGCGGCAAACATCCGGTAATCCTGAGCTACGGGCCATACGCCAAGGGGTTGTCGTTCCAGGAGGGCTACAAAAGCCAATGGTCACGCGTTATCAAGTCGGCACCCGAAGTGCTGCGAGGCTCGAGCAACAAGTACCAGAACTGGGAGCTGGTCGATCCGGAGAAATGGGTACCAGACGGCTATGCCTGCATGCGTGTGGACTCCCGCGGCGCTGGTCGCTCGCCGGGCTACCTCGACGTATGGTCGGCGCGCGAGGCGCGGGACCTCTATCAGTGCGTCGAATGGGCGGGCACACAGCCTTGGAGCAGCGGCAAGGTCGGCATCAACGGTATCTCCTACTACGCAATGAACCAGTGGAATGTGGGCGCGCTGAACCCGCCTCACCTCGCCGCACTTTGCATCTGGGAAGGTTCGTCTGACTATTACCGCGAGCTCTGCCGCCATGGCGGCATCTTGTGCGACTTCCTCAACAGCTGGCATCCGCGCCAAGTGGCGAGCGTGCAGCATGGCGTCGGCGATCGCGGCGCCAAGAGCGTGGTGACCGGTGAGCCAGTCGCGGGGCCAGAGACGTTACCGAAAGAAGAGCTGGCCAAGAACTGTGCCGATACCCCGGGCGAAGCGAAGCGACACGTGTTGCGTGACGACTACCACGCCGCGCGCACAGCGGAGTTCGAGAAGATCAAGGCGCCGCTGCTCTCGGCCGCCAACTGGGGCGGCGTCGGCCTGCACACGCGCGGCAATTTTGAGGGCTGGCTGCGCGCCGGTTCGCAGCAAAAATGGCTTGAAGTACACGGCGACACCCACTTCACGCATTTCTACAGCAAATACGGCGAGACGCTACAGAAGCGCTTCTTCGCACATTTCCTCAAGGGCGAGGACAGCGGCTGGAGCAAGCAGCCGCGCGTTTCGCTCAATATCCGCCACCCCGGCGAGAAATTCGTGCTGCGCGCCGAGAAGGAGTGGCCGCTCGCGCGCACGCAATGGACCAAATATTTTCTGCAACCGGACGGCAGGCTAGATCCTGCCGCGCCGAAGAGCGAGATGGCGTTGAGCTATCAAACGACCGGCGACGGCCTCACCTTCAGCACCAAACCTTCAACAAATAGCGTGGAGATTACAGGGCCAGTCGCGGCCAAGCTGTGGGTGTCGTCGGAAACGACCGATGCCGATGTGTTCCTCGTGCTATGCCTGTTCGATCCGGCCGGCAAGGAGATCACATTCATCGGCTCCAACGACCCGCGGACTCCGATCGGGCTCGGCTGGCTGCGCGCCTCGCATCGCAAGCTCGATCCGAAACGTTCGCAACCCTACCGGCCCTGGCACACACACGACGAGATCCAGCCGCTCATTCCGGGCCAGCCGGTGGAACTCGATATCGAAATCTGGCCAACTTCCGTCGTGGTGCCGCCTGGCTACCGGCTAGCACTCACCGTGCGCGGCAAGGACTACGAATTCGACGGCACTGACGCGGCGCTACCCGACGCGCCCTATCCGATGAAGGGCGTCGGGCCGTTTCTGCACGTGGATCCGGACGACCGGCCTGCGAAGATCTTTGCCTGCCGCAACACGCTACACTTCGCCGCCGGCAAGCAGCCATATCTGCTGTTGCCGGTGATCCCGGAGGGCTAGCGTGCCGGTTGCAACACCTGCTCGAGCCAGTCCCACATATAGGCCGAGCAGATGCTCTGGTTGTCGATCTGACAGTGGTGATAGCCGCCCTCTTCGCGCGTGAAGAGCTTAAACGTCTTGTGCTTCGAGCCGACCGCATCGAAGCATTTCTGCGCCTCGGGCAATGGAATCTGCTCGTCGCCCTCACCGTGCAGCATCAAAAACGGGCACGCAATTTTCTGCACGACGCCATCGAGCTTGAACGGCTCCAGCTTTTTCAAAACCTCATCCTGCGTTTTCACGTTCAGCACCCAGGCAATGTGCTGCTGCGCCACCGACAATGACGGGGTATCGGCGTGCGCCAAGCGCTCGAAGCGGTCGCGCCAGATTTTCTGATAGTCCCACTGCGCGCCCCAAGCGAGACAGCAGGCGAAACGCTTATCGAACGCCGCTGCGCGCGGCGCGTAATAGCCGCCGAGACTGATCGCCATGACGCCAATGCGCTTGGGATCAACCTCGGGCCTCGCGGCAAGATAGTCGAACACCGGCGTCGCGTAATGCTCGGTGTCGTGGCGCAGATAGAGTCCGCGAAAGCGGATGCTCTCGCCGTTGCCCGGGCCGTCGACGATCAGACAAGCGATGCCGCGCGCGACCAAGTCGGCGACACCCTTGAAGTACTGGATTTCCTTGGTGACATCGAGGCCATCGAAGAACACCATCGCCGGTACCTTGCCGCTTTTCTTGGCCGGCTCGGCATGCACGAAAATCGCCGGCAGGCTGGTGACGCCGTAGGGAACTTCCACGTGCTCCAGCCGCGGCCGCCTGATGTATTTCGCGGCGTCGTGCAAGGCTTGGACGCCGCGCATATAGGCATCGTTACCCTGCTTGCTCTTCGGCTGCAGGAAGCGCTCGCCGACGTGGTAATAGGCGCTGGCGCGCTGCAAATATTGTGCGCCGCTAATCGTGTGCCCGGCGGCGATGCGCTCGCGGCCGCGGTCCTCTACGATGCGCGCCTCGCGTGCCCATTCACGAAACCACGCGTTGTCGTCGCCCACGCATTTCTTCAGGCGCAGGCCGACGCGGTTGACCTCGCCGATCTCGGCGCCGCCCCACGGTGCCATGTTCAGCCCGATCAGCAGCCCGTGCGACCAGCGGTAATTGTCTGGGAAATAGTTGAAGGACAGCTCTTCCGACACAGCGTACCGTCAATTCTTGTCCGGCCGGAACTTGGTCTCCGGCTTGATCCCCTTGCGCTTCTGCTTGACGCTGATCAGGCCGTTTTCCAGATAGCGGCCAAGCGCGGCGCGCTTGGCCGCCTCGTCCCATTGCGGCAGCCAGTCGCCGAGCGAGTAGCCGAACCAAGGCGGCTGCGGACGCAGCGGCTCAAAGCCTAGCTCGTCCCAGATCGCCTTCGCCCGCTCCATATATTCCTGCTTCGGCAACGCGAGCGGCGGCATGTCGCCCTTCATGGTTGCGTCTAGCAACAGCGTCGAATCTTCTTCGCTGTCGTGTTCGCGCTTGGGCCCGTGTCCCATCCCGCGATGCGGTAGCAGCTGCACGTCTTCGATCGGATTCATGCGATAGGCCATGGCCCACAGCAGCGCGTCGGCATTATCTGGTGAAATGTCCTCGTTGACCGCGATGCAGATCTTGCCGCAATCGCCCTTGAAGAACGCGGCACCGTGCAGCGCGCGCCACACTTCGGTGCGTGCGGCACCTTTTTCCATAGTGATGATGGTGACACGCAGAAGCCCAGTGAGCGGCTCATGCAATGCCACCTTCTTCACGCCGCGGATGCCCAGCGTCTTGGACAAATGCGACAGGAAAAGCGGCTCGTAGGCAACCCGCTTGATCACACTCGATTCGCTCGGTGCCACCTGGCTAATATACGACGGGATGATCGGATTTTTGCGATGGGTGATCGCTGTCACCTGCATCGGCATATTGAACTCTTCAAGCGCCACATGGCCATGCGACTCGCCGAACGGAGCTTCCGGCTCGAGCCATTCGGTGTCGATCATCCCCTCGATCACTAATTCCGATTCAGCCGGCACCAAAAGGTTGACGGTGCGCGCCCGCACCACGTTGATAGGCTCACCGGCAAGCCCTCCCGCAACGGTGAATTCGTCGACGCCGATGGGCAGTTTTTGCGGACCCAGGAAGGCGACAAAGGGGGGGCAGCCGAGCACGATAGCGCAGGGCATCGGTTCTTTACGTTTCTGGTACTTGAGATAATGCTGGTAGCCGCCGGCGCCGCCGACGCGCGTCGCCATGCGCACAACCAGCCGGTCCGGCGCCTTCAGCGCGGCGCGGTAGGTGCCCATATTCTGAATCCCGGTCTCGGGATCGCGCGTGACCACATTGGTCGCGGTCAGCGTCGGCGCGCTGTCGAAGCCCGGCGTCGAGACCGGGATCGGCAACATGTCGAGCCCATGTCCCTCGCCCTGCAACGCGGCTCCCTCGATGACGACGTCATGACAAATCGCTTCGTTCACCAGCCGCGGCTCGATCGGGTTGGCGATCGCGTGATCCCATTTGGCCTGGATGTCCTCGACCTTGGCCTCCATGCCGATACTGTAGATCTGCGGGTTTGCGGCAATGGCGCCGACCACCACCGACATCTTGTATTTGCGCCCCAGCCCGTCGGTGATGTTGGTGAACAGGAAGGCCTTGCGCTTTTCCTCATCGAGGCCGCCGACAAATTGCCAGCGCACCAGCGGATGCAATTCCGAATCCTTGTCGATCGTCCGATCTATGATGCGGATGAGATCGCGTTCGCGCAGCACCTCAAGATGCTCGTGCAGATCGCGGTAGCTTCGCGTGACTTGCGTCATTAATCGGTTCCAGCGTCGATGATGATGCGCAGAATCCGGCCCGGGTTACGCTCATATTCCTCAAAAGCGGCTGAGACTTGGGCGAGCGGGTAGCGCGCGGTGATGAACGGCGACACGTCGAATTTGCCAGACGCGACCAGGTCGATCGACGGCATCATGTCTACGGCCTTCAAGGCGCGCGCTCCAATGATGCTGATTTCCTTGATGTACAGATCGAACGCGTTGAGCCCCGTGAAATCCGAGTGTCCTAAGGAAAACGACAAGAACCGACCGCCCGGCCGCAGCATCTTGATACCGGCACGGAGGGCGCCAGTGCTGCCCACAGTATCCACGACGACGTCGGCACCGTTGCCATTGGTCTGCCGTTTCACCGGCTCCGCCGCCTCATCCACGTCGGTGCGCACGACTTTGGCGCCCATGCTTTCAGCCAGATCGATCTTCCATTGACTGCGCGAAACCGCGATCACCGGCTTGCAGCCGTTGAGCACCGCGAGGCGCGTGTGCAGCAGGCCGGTCGGCCCTTGGCCCAGAACGACGACAGATTCGCCCGGCTTGATGCCGGCGCGCACCTGCGCGTGATGCACCGTCGCGAGTGTTTCGATCATAGTCGCTTCAGCAAGCGGTAGGTGTTGCGGTAGCGGGTATACGTAACGCGCGGCCAGGCGGACGTACTGACTGAGCGAGCCTTCGAACTCGCGGCCCAAAATACCGGCATTGCGGCACAAATGCTCGTCGCCACGCTGGCAGCAGTCGCATTGGCCGCAGCTGATGACCGGATTGATGATGACATTCTGTCCCGGCTTCAAGCCCGTCACGCCCGCGCCGATTGATGCAACGGTGCCGGTCGCCTCGTGCCCGAGCACAATCGGGTAGTGCACGCCGGGATGCTGACCCAGATAAAGGTCGAGATCGGTGTGGCAAACCGCGGTGGCGGCAATGCGCACGACCACTTCGCCCAATCCGGCAGCCGGAACCGGACGTTCGTCGATGCTAAATTTCTTGGGTTGTTGAAGAACAGCCGCCTTCATGGGACTCCTGACTGGGGCATGATCGCAATCGCCTGGCGGCCTCGCAACCGCGAAAATTACTAGCATCAACGCCCGCGAGTTCGATAATCACCTATGCCGCCAGCGTGACTTCACCGCGGTCCCGCGTGTTAGGGTGCAAATGGTTGTTCGTCGAGATGCCGTCGCCGGGGAGCCCGCCTAACGTACGGTCCCAGCCCTGCGATTGGCATCAACCGCACGCTGTTCCTGAAGGTCGCCAATTTCGACTGAAGAACGCGCCGCTTATTTTTTTGCGGCTGCCTTGTCGTCGGCAATGGCAGCCGCCTTGCTGGATGATACCATGCGCCCATCCCAGCGTTTCACAAAATCAGTATCGATTCCAAACTGGTCGAGCACGCGCGCCACGATGTGATTGACGATATCGTCAACGCTTTTCGGATGATTGTAGAAGGCAGGCATGGGCGGGATGATCGTCACGCCCATGCGCGAAAGCTTGAGCATGTTCTCAAGGTGCACTTCAGATAACGGCGACTCGCGCGCGACCAGCACTAGCTTCCGCCTTTCCTTAAGAACGACGTCGGCAGCGCGATGGATGAGGTGTTCGCCAAAACCCATTGCAATACTGCCGAGGGTGCGCATCGAGCACGGTATCACCACCATGCCGTCAGTGATGAACGAACCAGATGAAATCTCCGCCGCCATGTTCGATGCATTGTGATAAACGTTGGCCAATGCGGCCACTTGTTTGACCGTATACGGCGTCTCGTGCTCGATTGTTCGGTGCGCCCACGCACTGATGATGAGATGCGATTCCACCTTGCACGCCCTGAGCGCCTCGAGCAGGCGTATGCCGAGGATCGCGCCGGTCGCCCCGGTGAGGCCAACAATCAGGCGTCGCATTTGTGTTCCCTCCAAGCCAAGCGTCGCTACGGAGAAATTTCGAGCGTCTCCTTATGGCCAAAGCCCTTGCTATTGTCGATCAAAACAATGCGCGCCGGCCGCAAGCGATAAACGGTGGTACGTGCATAGGCCTCGAGCAGCTTGGTCGGCCCCTTCGCCAATTCTCCGAGAAATGGATAGCGCGCCTCAAGTAGCGCAAGATGGCGCTTGCGTTCGTGCATCGCCACGATCGGTTGCGCCGCACCTGCGATTTGTATACCGCGTATGTCCGCGAAATCCGAATAATCCGGCGCCACCGTGGCGGCCACGCGCGGGTCTGCCGCTATGTCCCGGGAATGCCGTGTATCAGGGTCGGACACCCAAACGAGGGCCAGTCCATCGCATGCGTAGAACAGATTTGTCGCATGCGGGCCGCTCGAACCAACGGTCGCGAGCGACATGACGTGGTGCGTTGCGAGAAAAGCGGCGACCCGCTGTTCGAGCTCCGAGTTCATGACGCCCAACAATGCCATACAGGGGTGGTCATTGGAAACATTTGGAAGCCTGTGAGATTTAAGGTTAGGATACTGACATGAGACCTCTCCCAAAAGCGTCACATCTTACCCGGCAATCAGACGCGAAGGATTGGTCACGCGCCGACAACAGTTTGGACGAAGTGATCATCGTCGATGCAAACGACATACCGATCGGGACAGCCCTTAAGCTCGATGCGCATCGCAATGGACTTCGGCATCGCGCCATATCCATCGTCATTGGGGACGGCAACGGCCGCGTGCTGCTGCACCAACGTGCCGCCGAAAAATATCACTCGGGTGGACTTTGGACGAATACCTGTTGCAGCCACCCTCGTCCCGGCGAGAGCGTCCTCGATGCCGCCGTGCGGCGGCTGGAGGAAGAAATGGGCATCGTCTGCCCGCTCTCCTTCATCTTCGCGATGCCTTACCGCGCCGAAGTGTCTAATGGCCTGATTGAAGACGAAATAACGCATGTGTTCGGTGGCCATTTCACCGGTTCGCCAACTCCGAATCCGAACGAGGTCGCCGACTGGCGCTGGATGGACTACACCGAAGTCGAGCGTGACGTCGATGCGCGGCCCGAGCTCTACACTGCCTGGTTCCGCAAGATGCGCCGCGAATTCTGGAATCGTGTGCGCGCATCCTTGGGCGACTCCCCCGACTAAACGCAGCAGAAGGAGTCTCCGCACGCTGCCGGCCTTCACCCAAATCAAAGACACGCAAGCGCGCGTCGGTGGACCATTCCGCTCAATTCCAATTTGTTTGCAATCGGGCGTCCCGCTAATTTTTCAGTAATGGGCGAGGAGAGCACACATGAACATTGCCATTACCAACAACCGTCAAGCGCGCGTGGCCTATGATGATCTGCGCGAATGGATGGTGGAGGCCGACAAGCTTGGCGAGCTGGTG
>Ga0207824_1000162_pt1 | contig 12952 bp, 13 predicted proteins | sample LuqExpMetageno73_FD_187830 | JGI IMG/M metagenome (GOLD analysis project Ga0207824, IMG submission 187830) | Tropical forest soil microbial communities from Luquillo Experimental Forest, Puerto Rico - Sample 73 (SPAdes) | ecosystem: Environmental > Terrestrial > Soil > Tropical forest ... | reverse complement strand
CATTCGGTAGCGTTTTTGCCAGCGTGTACCCGCCACCGAAATTACAGCGGCGGTAAAAGACCGGCGTTTTGAAGCCGGCGCTTTTGCGTTTTCAACGCCTTCCGCCCACAATTACGCGGAAGAGCCGCCGACGATCTAGCGCGGTTGCAGACGGCGTTTTCGGCGTGAACGTAACCGCCTTAACGAGCAGTTCCCCAATCAACAAGCCATCATCGGTGGCCCGGGTTGCCGCGGTGGGTTCGTTTATCCCGAAAACGTTTTCGGTGACGAGATCGTCGTTCGCACGCTGGGCAAGGCGCGTCGCGCGCTTTGCAGACTGTGCCGCCCGCTTAGCCCGATCGATGATTTCTCGGTGGTCGATCATAACTGTAGTTTAACGTTCAATTACTTAGGTTATTTTCGTGTATTGTATAAAAATGTACGCATTACCCGCCGTCCACCGGTCGGACAATTGTCAAGTTTCAAAACGCCGGTGGGCTGGTCCACTTGAGTCGTGCAGCCCACAGTCTCGCTGCCAAGAAGGTGCAACAGTAAAACGGTTACACGCGCTCATGCGCCGCAACTGTGTCACCCCGATCCAAGCTTTAGATCTGCGACGCGCATGAGGGTGAGTTACCACCGCCATTGAATTCTCATCTGGGTTTTTGACAGATTAATCCGATAACCGCCGACATGCCGCTATGCGACGTGCCTTCGTGCATCTCCAACTCTTCTTCTGTAAAGATCATATCGTGGAAGCCGGCAAACGCCTTTTCCAGCATGGGCCTTGTGTAGAGTTGGTCGACTTGTTTCGGTCCCCCTGTCCCATAGGCAAGCTGCTTCGGGGTATAACCCTGAATGATAAGAAGGCCACCGGGCTTAAGCGCCTTGCGCATACCCGCCCACTTCAACGCTCGCTCAGCAGGCGTTGAGAACTGCGTAAAGATTTCGCATACCACGTCGTAAGCGGCCTCCGGATATGCCCAGTTGTGGACGTCGGCAAGTTCGAACATAACGTTCACGCCACGCTCCCGCGCGAGCGCACGCGCCTTGTCCTGCGCCGTCGGCGAGAAATCGATCGCGTGTACCTCGAGTCCCTGCTCTGCAAGCCAGACGCTGTTACGCCCCTCTCCGTCGGCAACGGCCAATACTCGGCCTGACGCCGGCAGCAGCGGCTTGCATTTGGCAAGAAAATAGTTCGGCTCCTTGCCAAAGATGTAATCCGGCGCACTGAACCGTGCTTCCCAACGCTTATATTCATCACTCAAATTTTGTCTCTCCCTCGCCCAGGAAACCCAACCAACATTTTCCGAGTCGCGGCGCTGTCAGCCGGGCCAAGGGGATCAAGGTTCTCCGACTAGTATAGAAACGTCGCTGTCGCTCGGCTGAGAGCGGTCCTCTGCTGGTCCCTCCTCTCGGCTAAGGTTAAGCGCGGAGTTGATCACCCCCACATGACAATAAGCTTGCGGAAAATTACCCAACATACGACCGGTCAATGGATCAAACTCTTCGGCGAGCAACCCCACATCGTTGCAGCGCAAAAGCAGGCGCTCGAACAGCTTCCGAGCCTCCTCATAGCGGCCTTGCAGTACATAATTGTCGACAAGCCAAAAGCTGCACGCCAGGAAAGCTCCTTCACCTGCGGGAAGGCCGTCGCCGGCGTGTTCGATTTCGTAGCGAAGAACGAATTCACCCTCGATCAAGAGTCGATCCTCGATCGCCCGAAGCGTTCCGCGGACCCGCGGGTCCTCGGGAGGAAGAAAGCCGACCATCGGGAGCAGCAGCAGGCTTGCGTCGAGCCGCTTGGAGCCGTAGGCCTGCACAAAGCTGTTAAGCTCGCGGTCGAAACCCTGCTCACAGACTTCGGCATGGATTTCGTCGGCGATCGCGCGCCACCGCTGCTGCGACTCGTTGAAAGTCTGAGCCTCCAGTTCGTTCGCCGCGCGATCGAACGCGACCCAGGCCATCACCTTCGAATGAACAAAGTGCTGCCGCCCTCCGCGTACCTCCCAAATGCCTTCGTCCGGCTGCCGCCACGCCGTCGCCAGATAGTCCAATACGACCGGACGCAACGCTCGGCCGCGTTCGGAGGGCTGCATGCCCGCCTTGAGCGTCTGAAACAGCGTGTCGGCAACCTCGCCGAAGACGTCGATCTGGAGTTGCTGGTATGCAGCGTTTCCAATCCGCACAGGCGAAGAATTCTCATAACCGGGCAGCCAAGGGACGATCGATTCCCGTAGCCACCGCTCTCCGCCCACTCCGTACACTATCTGGACCTGGCGCGGGCTGCCGGCGACCGCCCGAACCAACCAATCTCGCCATGCGCGCGCTTCCTCGTAGTATCCAAGATGCATCAAGGCCAAGAGCGTGAAAGTGGAGTCCCGCAGCCAGCAGTGCCGGTAATCCCAATTCCTCACGCTGCCCAGGCGCTCGGGAAGCGAGGTGGTGGCAGCGGCGACAATCCCTCCCGTTGGGGCGTAGGTCAAAGCCTTCAATGTGATCAGCGACCGTTTCACCACGTCCGTCCAAGGCCCAACGTCGGGACACCGATCGCTCCATTCGCGCCAAAACGCCTCCGTGCGCTCCAGCACCTCGAAGGGATCGATCGCCGGCGGCGGACCTTGAAAGGAGGCTCCATAGGAGAGGACAAAGGGAATGGACTGGCCGGCTTCAACCGCGAAGTCACCGAGCGTTCTAAGATCTTCGCCGTAGAGTGCGACCGGGGTTCGCAGGAGAAGACGCTCTGGGCCGGCAATCGCGTTGATCGAGCCGTCATCGAGTCGGTTGACCCATGGCACGGTCGCCCCGTAGTTGAAGCGCACCACAAGCTCGGTCTGAAAAACCACTCGCCCCGATCGACCGACCACGATCCGCACCAGATGGGCGCCGTCGGCCGGCGGCATGAAATCGACGATCGCTGCGCGGCCCGTCTCAGTCTCGAGTTCGGTTTCGAGGACCAGTGTGCCGGAACGATATCGCCGTCTCACGGCGAGCGGCGGGTCCTTCGGAGCAATGAGCCATCGGCCGTTGTCGGCTGACCCGAGCAGAGAGGCAAAGCACGCAGCCGAATCGAAACGGGGCCAGCACAACCAGTCGATCGAGCCGTCGCGGCCGACCAAAGCCGCTGTCTTGCAGTCGCCGATCAGGGCGTAGTCCTCGATTCTCAGCGCCATTGCATGTCTCTCATCTAACCGGGGCACGATGCCTTGGGTTCTCAGCGTGCGCCTTTTGTCGTTGAACGACTTCCGCCGGAATGCAGGGCCCTCGTAGTTCTTTGCGCGATAGATCAGATGAACGATATTGTACACCTTGCGGTCGACAGCGGGGCGAAGCAACTGCGCCTCTGGACTGTTCTTCAAGTCGTTAGGCAACTTATCGAGCAAGCCGGGCTTGAATGGGGGCACCCCGCTCATATTCCGGAATGCGTCCGGATCAGCTCGATCCGATTGCCGAAATTAATGGCTGGCATATCGACGATGATGCCAACAGGCAAATCAAGGCGATTCTGAAAAGCTGTATCAAGGAACCAGTCTCGCCCAGCTTCATGGCGCCGCCAGTGAAGAGGCCTGTCATACTGGATCTTTCGGCCGCTTGAACCAACGCTGAAGTCGACGTCGCGGCTGCACCCCAAGGTGAGAGCTGGTCTAAGCAGCATCGCTATGGATTTTTGGGCATCGACCTGGGTCGATGGGTTGAGGCCGTCTAGGCCGCTCGCATATATTGATTCTCAGTGATGAGTTGTTCGAGTTGCGTGCGAGCTCCATCAAGAGCTTGTTGGCGAGCTTCAGAGCCGAACCCGAGTTTTTCTGCGCGGATAAAAGTCACGTCCTTGATGCCCATGAAGCTCAAAAAGCGTCTTGAGATGCGGCTCTTGCGAATCGAGTGCGCTGGTCGCGCCCTCGCTGTAATAGCCACCGCGGCTTTCGATGACGATCGCATGTTTACCTTCGAGCAACCCGACCGGACCGGCCTCGGTGTAGCGGAACGTGACGCCCGTTCGCAGCACGTAGTCAAACCAGGCCTTGAGCGTGGAGGGATGCCGAAGTTATACATCGGCGCACCAATTACGATGGTATCGGCCGTTTTCAGCTCCGCGATCAGCGTATCCGACAGCGCCAGCGCGGCAGCTTGCGCCTCGTTCGCGGGCGCGGCGCCGCGCAACGCGGTGGCTGAGTCGGTGTTCAGATGCGGAATTGGATTCGCGCCGAATCGCGCATGACCACTTTCAGGCCCGGATCGCGTGCGCGCAACCGAGCGAGCGTATACTGGACAAGTTGCTTGGAAATAGATGCGCTGCCGAGCGCGCTACTGTTGAGGACGAGAACTTCTGACATGATGGCTCCTTGTATTTCCGGGTCTCGAAAAAGGATCGGCGAACGTCTGCCGCTTAGCGCGCAGCCGCCGTGCCGATGGCACTGAAGCGTTGTGAAGGATTGCGCGCGATCAAGTTGTCGAGACTGAAGGCACCGGAACCCGCCGCCGCAATCTGCAGGAACACGAAGCAGAACAAGATCGCCGCGTCTCCCCCGTTCACCGCCGGGTAGAAGCTCGCGGGCGCATGGACCAGCCAGTACGCAATCGCCATCTGGCCGGACGCAATGAACGCCGCGGGGCGTGTGAACAAACCTATGATCAGAAGCGTGCCGGCGACGATCTCGATCACGCCGCCGATGCCGAACAAGGAGAATAGCGGCTGTGGGCCGGGCTGTGCGCCAAGAGGAAAGCCCGCAACCTTGATGAGCCCGTGCGCGAGAAACAGCGCACCTGACACGATGCGCAGCGCGGCTTGAGTCAGCGGAACTACGTTCGTTTCGATGGTCTTGAAAACCGACATGGCTTGTCTCCCTCAATGTTTGAATCTCAGAGCGGCTCACTGCGCCGTTTCGTGCGGAAACATGCCCCTTTTCCAAATGATTGATAATCAGCTTATTTTTCGCTACTCTATTTCCAATATGGAAATAATTAGATTGGCCTAACCCATGGATCGTATTGAGGAATTGCGTGTATTCGTGGCTGTCGCAGACTTGCGGGGATTCGCCCAAGCTGGCCGGCGGCTGAGCATCTCGCCTGCGCAAGTCTCGAAGCTGATCGCGCGCCTGGAGGACCGCCTCAACAGCCGTCTGTTCAACCGCACGACCCGTGACGTGTCTCTCACTGACGAGGGCCGCGCGCTACACGCCCGTGCGCGGGTGCTAGTCGAGGAGTACGATCAGCTCGAACGCTCCGCGCAGGAAACTGCGAAACCACGCGGTCTCCTGAAGGTCAGCGCGCCGATTTCCTTTGGAATGCAGCTCGGACCGACGCTCCTCGATTTTGCCAGCACCTATCCTGATGTTGCGTTGGACGTATCTTTCACAGATCGGTTGGTGAACCTCGTTGATGAAGGATTCGACGCTGCGGTCCGTATCAGTACGCTTAGGGATTCATCTTTGATCGCTCGCAAGCTAGCGAACGTTCAGGCCGCCACGATTGCCGCTCCGCAATATCTGGCCAAAAGAGGCACTCCCCAAAAACCGGACGACCTACGTGCACACGAAGCCATCCTCGACCTGAACATGGCCGATCCCCATATTTGGGTTTTCGGCACTGGCTCAAAGCGCTTGGATGTGCGCGTGAGCGGCCGACTTCGTTTTGGCAATCCTTATATCAGCCTTGCGGCGGCGCGCGCCGGCTTTGGCATCGCACGCGTTCCAGATTTTGTCGCACCGAACAATTTGAAAAATGGAGAGCTAGTTAGACTCCTTGAGAAATACGAGCCTGCGGCACCAGTGACCATGTACGTCGTCTATCCACACACTCGCCACTTGGCATCGAAGGTCCGCGTTTTTGTCGATTTTCTCGTTGAGCGGTATGTCAAATCGAACGCCGAGAATGCTTAGCGTGGTCAATCAGGCATGCGCGCGATGCCTACCGGGCTGTGATTGGTTGAAGCGGTCATTCCGCCGATTGCTGGCAAACGCGCGGCGTGCACCTGCAAGCCGGCACCGAATCAGGCCCAGCAACGATTGGAGAAACGGTCAGCTGCGTCCGGCGGGTGCGCCAGCGTGTGGAACTTATTGGTGTTTAATTAGTTCTGACGGCGTCGTCTGTAGGGAACAGGTACATTAGAAGCCTGCCGCGCTCGACCTGATCGCACCGATTGTTCGAGCAAGTGAATCGGTTTTGGCCAAGAGGGCTGTTGGTCCTAGATCTTGGAAGGCTCGCCATGTCGCGCATTTCGATCCGCCGTATCCTCAAAACCAACAACGTCCCCGACTGCAATCGTCCTGGCACTGCCAGCGTTGCTTGTCGGCGTCGCCTTTGCCGCACCAGGACAAGGGCTTTGAGTCGATGTCTGCTTCTGGCAACATCACCCGCAAGCCAATCGGCCGGTTACGCACCACCGCACGCGAGGTAGTCATGTCGTCAGCCTTTCGCTTATCAATCATCTCGAATGTGGCAGCGATTGCGGTCGGCGCCGTTGCCGCTACAGCATATCTGACTGTCTATTCAGCCGGCCCGCAATCGCTCGCAGACTATATCTCGGCGATCTGCGCGAAGGCGTTTGGCTCCGCGCCTGCCGCGGAGGCTCCGTACCTCGCCGAGAATGTCAGGGCGATGACAAAGATGACGATCGACATGGGTATCAGGCCGTCAGGGGATGTCGACGCTGACTTTGTGGCGATGATGGTGCCGCACCATCAGGGCGCCATTGAGATGGCGCAGGCTGAGTTGCGTTACGGACGCAATGAGCCACTCCGCCGCATGGCCCAGGAAATCATCGTCACCCAGCTGCAAGAGATCACGGCAATGCGGTTGTCGCTTGGCCAGCCCTTGCCGCCGTCCGTAACATCGCCCGATCAGATCCCGCCCGCGGGGATGAACGATTCGAAATCTGATAATGCAGCCCTGGTAAAGGAGCCGTGATATGCGACACAACGTAATACTGGCCATTCTGTTGGTTGCGACAGGTCTTGTCGGTGTCCGCTATGCCTTCGCCGGACAGGCTCCCGCGGCCGCGTCCGACCAGGATATTCCCATCAGCCATCAGGATCGCGTCTACTCCGCTGAACAGTACTCGAACACCGTCTCCGTCACCGATCCCGTCGACAACAAGTTACTTGGCACCATCCGCCTTGGCGATCCGCTGCCGGCCAATCTCAGTCCGCTCTATAAGGGCCAGTTGTTGGTGCACGGCATGGGGTTTTCGCCCGATCATCGCACTATTGCCGTTGTCGCCATCGGTTCCAATGCGGTGAACTTCATCGATACTGCGACCAATAGTGTGAAGCACATAACTTATGTCGGGCGTTCTCCGCACGAAGCATTCTATACGATGGATGGCCGTGAGGTTTGGGTGGTCGTCCGCGGCGAGAACTACGTCTCCGTGCTCGATGGCACGACCTACGAGGAGAAGACGCGGATAAGCGTCCCCAGCGGTCCGGGTATGACGATTTTCTCGCCGGACGGAAAATACGGCTATGTCTGCTCCTCGTTTACACCGGAGACCGAAGTTATAACCGTCGCCGATCACAAAATTGTCGGCAAGGTCCCGCAAGCTAGCCCGTTCTGTCCTAACATCGCCGCAACACCGGACAGCAAGCAAGTCTGGTTTACCTTGAAAGATACCGGCAAGACCCAAGTGTTCGATGCGCAACCGCCGTTTGCGCTGTTGAAAACCCTCGACACCGGGCCGATCACCAACCACGTCAATATCGTGCGCAATGCCAACGGCATGTTCGCCTATGTCACGATCGGCGGGCTCAATGAAATTAAAGTATTTCGCACTGACAATTTCGAGCAGGTCGCGACCATTCCGGTGGGCAAGTTACCGCACGGCATCTGGCCATCCGGGGACGGCACGCGGGTGTACGTCGGCCTCGAGAACGAGGACAAGCTAGCGGCGATCGATACGCTGAAGAACGAAGTGATCGCGACTAGTCCGATCGGTCAGGCTCCGCAGGCTCTGGTTTACGTGCCCGACGCCGTGCCTGCTGCGAGCGGCGCCCTCAACTCGGCAATGACCAGGATGATGGTCGTCCCTGAAGGTCTCGGAACCGACAACTTGCAGCCACTCGGCATAGCTGGCCAATCCGCGGAGCTGTGGCTTGCGCCGCCTGGCGCAAAGAAGGAGGCAAAAGCGCCCACTAGCGTTTCGCTCTCTGACCAGGGGTTGGTGCAAGTGCTGGAGGCCGCGGTCACTGGTCTCGAGCCAGGAAAGCCATATGTGCTTGCGCTTGCGAGTGAGCCTTCGGGCACCGGCGTTCTAGAGCCACTGCAAGGTTTCATGACCAACCCTGCGGGCGCAGCCATCGTTAATACAATCGGACCGATCCGCCAATTGGTGCGCGCCGAGGACAAGATCCCACAGCGCTACCTAGTGATCCTTCCTGGTACCCCCGATAACCACGGCGTTCCCGTTCAAGTGCAAAGGGAACAATAAGTCCTGACGCGTCCACGAAGAGGTCTCAGGGTAAAGGAGAAGCTGGTCAAGCTGGAAACCAGAGATGCATTCGGAAGAGCGGTGAAGCACCGAAAGCAAGAGAGGGTCGCGCGTTTAGTTGAGTTGATCGCGGGGAGAGATGAGCAAAGGAGGCAATTGAAATCCATCAATAGGAACAGGAGGCCGGTCCAGTAGACGGGCGCGGCTGCAGGCGCGGGCGACGAACAGTACCGCTGTTAACCTTTGCGCAGCAGCTCCGGCAGCTTTGCGATGTTCACCGCGATCCGCCGCGCTTCATCGCAATTAGCATGATCTAGATCAAAGACGCGAAGTTGGCGTCGTGCGGAGGATATCGTTGTTGAGGGCCGATGTCTGGCGCCTCGCAAAAGGGGAGGTCTGTCGTGAGTTCAGCAATCCTGATTTTCTTTGCCATTCTGGCCTTTGCGACGACGCCGGCGCACGCTCAAGGCACGTGGCTTGAGACGAGAATGATTAGGGCGATTTGCAGCAGCGAGGCGACCCCTGTTGCCAACACCGATCGCCTGGCGAGGCGGCTTAATCTCACCGATCCTCAAAAAGCGGCGCTGAAAGACTTGACTGACGCTTCTGCGTCTGCTGCCGCCTCTGCGCAGAAGTCGCTATGCGCTGACAAGCCAGATCTTTCTACGACGCCCGGCCGAATGGCGTTCGCCGAAAAGATGGCCGATACCAGACTTGCCGGCCTGAAGGCAGCCGAGCCCAAGCTTCAGGCGTTTTATGACAGCCTGGACGCGAATCAGAAGAAAGCGTTCGATACTGGCGGGCGGATCGGCGGCATATTCGACTGGTGGAGCAAGAGATAAAGTCATACGGACTACTACCATCGCCGCAGCGATCAGCAGGACGGTAACAAGCGGATAAATCTCCGCCGCGTTCCCATCCCCAGGTGATACCAAGCCGTCTTGAGAAGTGCGCCCGAAGCTGACTGGCTGCGTCAAATAGAATGACCGCCTAGCAGACTAGTCCATTGGAAGGCTGGACGTGAACGCCCACAAGGCGGCGAACACGACGATACGCCAGATTGAGATGGACCTCTTCGCAAAGGCGCCGCTCCGAGCGGATGCCGATGCAGTCGCCGATGATCAACATTCAGATCATCAGTTCGGGATCAACCGACGGTCGACCCATCGCGCTGTAGAAGGGAGCTAACTCCCGCCTGAGCTCGCCGAGTTCGACGAACCTGTCAATCGACCGCAGAACATGGTCGGTCGGAATGTGCCTCTCAAGCGAGAACTCATAGAACAAAGTAGCCTGTTCGACTTGCCGATGTCCCATCATTATCTTCAGTCCTGCGTATCGCAGCGACTGAATCAGTGATTATTCTGCTTCGCAACTGCCGACTTTTTCAACACAATCCCCCAATAGCGGTCGGGCACCATGCCTCTTGTCACCTCCGGGTAGCCCTGGGCGATGCTACTTCGCGACGGTATTAGTAGTCGGCTAGTGGCGTTTTATTGCCGCAAGTTTTTTGCGGCGTGCTGCCTTCCTCGCCATTCTGGCCTTTTTAGTTTTGTTTTTTGGCCCGTAGGCAATGATTGCACTGATGAACTTGTTCAAAAGGTCTAGCGGATTGATCATGGTCTGTGACCTTCGCGTTCGTGCAGCCCCAACTTGGACGGGTAAATCTCGGTGGCGATAGTACTTCATGGCGGCTCTTGCGTCATGGCCACCAACTGAGGCGGTCTCAGTCGCTGATGCACAGCTCCGGCGTGGACGAACCCGTGCTGTTGCGAGATTGCTGGATGGGGACTTAGCGCGATCTCTACCATGCCGGGCGAGACGCTGCTGAGAGTCGCCCCTAACGTGGTCATCAGCCCCTGCTTGGCGAAGCTCGACCGAACGCGCTCTTGCTGTTTCTCGGGGGTCATTTTGCTAGTCCTACTGGAGTGCGCCCATATTGGTGGACATCTTGCGGAATAGGAATTGACCAGGACTGCCGGGCTTTCGGAGGATGAAAGCCATGGCCAGGCAACGAAGAGCACCTGCGGCGAATTATTGCGAAATTCTCCACCTATTATAATGGGTGGCGTCCTCATGTTTCGCTTGGGAAGGATGCACCAAACAGACGCCCGATCGAGCGCTTCGGAAACATCGTCGCACATGCAATCTTGGGCGGATTACATCACCGGTACGCACGAATCTAGTTTTTGGAAGCGACAACTGGCGGTTGGAACGACTCGCCGCCGCCGTTGCATCACAGGGCTCGCATGGCAGTTAAAATCCTTATGCGATTTTCGATTCCACCGCCTTTTCCGGCAGGACGAAGGTCGCGCCCAGAGATTCGGCCACCGCCCGGTGGGTGATGCGGCCCTGGTGAATATTGAGCCCGGCCATCAAGTTGCGATCTGCGGTGAGCGCGCGCTGCCAGCCCTTGTCGGCGAGGGCCAGCACGAATGGCAAGGTCGCATTGTTGAGCGCGAAGGTTGACGAGCGCGCCACCGCTCCCGGTATGTTAGTGACACAGTAATGGGTGACGCCAGCCTCAACATAGGTGGGCTCGGCGAGAGTGGTAGGCCGGCTGGTCTCACAGCAGCCACCCTGGTCAATGGAAATGTCCACGATCACTGATCCGGGCCGCATGCCCGCCACCATCGCGCGCGTCACCAGCTTGGGCGTGGCACCACCCGGCACCAGCGCCGCTCCCACCACCAGATCGGCGGCCAACACCTCGCGCTCGATATTTTCGATCGTCGAGAACAGGGTGTTGATCTGCGAGCCGAATTGCAGGTCGAGCGCATAGAGCCGCGCCAATTGCTTGTCGATCACGGTGACGCGCGCGTCCATCCCCATCGCGACACGCGCAGCGTTGGTGCCGGCAACGCCGCCGCCCAGCACCACTACCCGTGCAGCAGCGACGCCGGGCACGCCGCCCAGCAATATTCCCGGTCCACCCTGTTCCTTTTCGAGCCAATGCGCGCCAACCTGCACGGCCATGCGACCGGCTACCTCACTCATCGGCGCCAGCAGCGGCAGTCCGCCGTGGTCGTCAGTAACAGTCTCATAGGCTATGCAGGTGGCGCCGGCGTGCAGCAAGTTCTCCGCGAGTTTGTTATGAGCGGCAAGATGAAGATAGCTGAATAGCACCTGCCCCTTTTGCAGCAGGAGGATCTCCTCTCGCTGTGGCTCCTTCACCTTGACGATCAGTTCGGCTTTGGTGAAGACCTCGGATGGCCCGGCGGCGATCTCTGCCCCGGCATTGCGATAAGCCTCGTCGTCAAAGCCGATGCCCACGCCAGCGCCGCTCTCAACCAACACCTTATGGTCGTGATGGATCAGTTCGCGTACGCTTCCCGGCATGAGCCCGACGCGGTATTCATGGGTCTTGATCTCTTTCGGCACGCCGACCAGCATTGCCTGGTTCTCCCGCTCAGCTCAGGCCTATGAAACGCCGCTTTTGCTCTTGGCGCGTTTGGCGTTGCCGCGCTTCGACTTCGGCGCTTTGCTCATTTCGTGACACGCAGCGCCATCGAGATCGGTCATCTCTGGCTACCGCCCAATTTCCAATTGGTCACGACGCGCCGCCAATAGCCGTAGCGCCGACCGCCCCATTCATGAGGACGAAAGCCGACTGCCTCTTCGGGGGATGAAGCCGGCTATTGGGGGGCCGGCATCAACTATATAGGCGTCAGTGGTCGTAAGTATGAAGATTAATAAAAGTTAAAAAGAGTTTTTAGGTCCTAGATATTTCTGGCTCACGTCTTACGCGCCGCCTGCACCGCCCCGGCTGTCCAGGGTACCCCCGGGGGGCGCTACTGCCCGACGCGGCAAGGGCATGACCCATGTTTGACTGGCAGACGAACTCGCAACGCAGCGCACGTTAGCCGTGGACATTGACATCCCGCGAGCAATCGCGCGCAAAGGCCCAAGCCCGTCCTTGGTCTTGGCGATCTATGCAACCGCCAGTATGAGAATCCGATTGGCTTCACGCATCAAGCAGGCCCGGCCAGAGCCGTGTAATCCATACCAGCAGCGCCCGGTCACTGCCGCGCAGTCGAAGACGAGGCGGCGCACGCCTCAAGGCAACGCTGAGTTGATGACGGAGAAACATGTTCTCGGCCTCAAGCCGGCACCTCGACTTGAACAAGTCGAGAACGAACATTCCGAGCGACAAGCATCGGCCCGAATGATGCAATGATTCTGCCTCACGAGCGAATCCAGGCCGGATGACATTTTCGGAAAGGACAGGCTGCAAGTTGCCCTATCGAGGCGGCTGGCCGCGCCGGACTACGGCTATACCTGCTCCATTGATCCAATTATCGTTTCTTCTTCTTTTTCGCGAAAATCGCGTTCCAGTTATCCTTATAAGCTTTCGAAACCGGTTTTTTGGCCCTCGCCCCGACTATAAACTGAGGGTGAGTCGGCAGCTTTCTCGCCGCCCTCAGCCTTGGATAGGTCTGCGTCTGACGTGCTCTTGTCCTTCGGCTGGCCCTCGTCCTTTTTCTTCGGAGCGGTCTCTTTTTTCACAGCGGCCTCATTTTTGGGCGCGGGGAAAATTTTAGTTTTCTTGTCCAC
>Ga0207824_1000137_pt1 | contig 13824 bp, 9 predicted proteins | sample LuqExpMetageno73_FD_187830 | JGI IMG/M metagenome (GOLD analysis project Ga0207824, IMG submission 187830) | Tropical forest soil microbial communities from Luquillo Experimental Forest, Puerto Rico - Sample 73 (SPAdes) | ecosystem: Environmental > Terrestrial > Soil > Tropical forest ... | reverse complement strand
ACAACGCTTTCCCGCCGCGCCCGACCTGCCGACCATGATCGAAGCAGGCTATCCGGGCTTCGTAGCGGTCCTCTCGGTCGGTTGGATGGCGCCCGCCGGAACGCCCAAGGACGTCATCGACAGTATCTATAAGGACACGGCGAAGGCGCTCGCCGCACCTGACGTCCGCGAACGCCTGCAGAAGATCGGAACCGAGCCGATGGGCACGTCGCCGGCCGAATTCGCCGCCGACATTCAGCGCGAAGTGCCGCAATGGGCCGAGGTGATCAAAGCCGCCGGTCTTACTGGGACCGAATAGCGGGGTTACTACTCGCAGGCTTTTTCGCCGCATCAACCTGTCTGCGCACGGATTGGCGTCCCTGCCATACTACTCGCCTGACAAACATTTGTTTCCTAACAAACAATAAGGCGACTCGTGCCGAAAAATCATCTTTTCATTGCAGACGGTTGTCAGGGCGCGTTTGCAATCTCTCAACCTTTACCAATCGTTTACTAAAAGCCCCGAAGACTACGCGGACGCCGGTCCTGCGCGCGGTAGAGGCGATTCTCGTGAGCACGCGCAACGGGCACGGCCGGTCTCGAGCGGGACGACGTTCCGCCCGAGTCCAAGTGAGCCGCGGCACGGCAGCCGCAACCGCCATCCCGGGCAGGAAGCCCGCGAGAGCCTGTTGCATGCACCTTTTTCGAGTATCCGAACGAGCAAGCTTGAGGCCGGCGCCGCGCACGACCGTAGGGCATGGCGCGTCGCGCTTTCAGCGTTTGACGCACTCGCTGCGCCGGTCGGTTGTCGCGCTCACCGAGATCAAGCCGCCGCGCGGGCTCGGCTCGTCGGCGGCGGCGATGCTGATGCTCGCGAGCATCACCTACGGCGTGGTGCGCGGCGGTCATGGGCCGGAGATCGTCTCCAATCTGCAGGACCTCTGCGACGACGTCGCGAACGGTTTTGGCTTCCGCATTTCCGAAATCGCGCTGACCGGCGAGCATGAGCTTAGCCGCGATCGCGTGCTGTCCATCGCCGGAATCACCGGCCGCTCCTCGCTGCTGATTCTGGATGCCGCGAAAGTGCGCGGCCGCTTGGTCGCCAATCCCTGGATCGCTGAAGCGACGGTGCTGAAGCTCTATCCCGGCCGCCTGCGCATTGAGGTGAAGGAGCGCAAGTCTTTCGCGCTCTGGCAAAAAGACGAAAAGGTCCATCTGATCGCGGACGACGGCACGGTGCTGGAGACGTATGTGCCGCAGCGCTACGCCTCGCTGCCTCTGGTGGTAGGCAAAGGCGCCGAGCACGCCGCGCCGCAGTTGCTGTCGCTCGTGGCGCGCTATCCGCTCATTGCGCGGCGACTGCAGGCGTCGGTGCTGGTCGCCGAGCGGCGCTGGGATCTCTACCTGAAGGACATGGTTGTCGTGTCGCTGCCGGAGATCGATCCGGAGCAAGGGTTGCGGCGTCTCGTCGCGCTCGATGCGGAAAAGCGGCTGCTCTCGCGTGACATCGCCGAGATCGACCTGCGCCTGACCGACCGCGTGACAGTGCGGCTCTCGGACGGCGCCGCTGCTGCACGCGAGGCGGCGTTGAAGGCGGCGGAGAAGGCGGCGAAGAAAAAGAAGGGCGGCGAGGCATGAGCAACGTCGTCCGCTTCGGCCTAACGCCCAAGATGAAGCCTGTGTCGCCGCGCCGCGCTGCGGTCGTCGCCGCGCTCGACGTCGGCACCTCCAAGGTCGCCTGCTTGATCGCGCGGCTCGAGCCGCAGCCACCGCAGGAAGTGCTGCGCCGCCGCAGCCATGGCGTTCGCATCCTCGGCTTTGCGCATACGGCTGCGGCCGGGATGAAGGGCGGCGGAGTCGTCGACCTCGTCGAGGCCGAGCAGATTATTCGCAACGCGATCGAGATCGCCGAGAACGACGCGCGGGTGCAGTTGCAGTCCGTCGTCGTGTCGCTGTCCGGCGGACGGCTCGGCAGCGAACGCTTCATCGCCGACATCGCGCTCGCGGGCGGAGCGGTAACGGATTCCGAGATCACCCGCGTGCTGGCCGCCGCAAGCCGCCATTCCGTGCGCGACGGCCGCGCCGTCCTGCACTCGTTGCCGATCGGATACCAGCTCGATGCGGCGAGCGGCATCCGCGAGCCGCGCGGCATGCTCGGTTCCCGCTTCGGCGTCGACATGCACATGGTCACCGCCGAAGTGGCGACCGTCCGCAACTTGATGCTCACGGTCGAACGCAGCCATTTGCATGTCGAGGCGATGGTGTCGTCGCCTTATGCGTCCGGTTTGGCCGTGCTCGCCGATGATGAAGCCGATCTTGGCGCCGCGACGATCGATCTCGGAGCCGGAACCACCACTTTTGCGGTCTTTTCCGGCGGACGCTTCGTGCATGCCGACGGATTTGCGCTCGGTGCGCATCACGTGACCATGGACCTTGCGCGTGGGCTCAATACGCGCATCGCGGATGCTGAGCGAATCAAAGCGATCTATGGCAGTGTGATGTCAGGTGGGTCCGATGAGCGCGATATGATCACTGTGCCGCCGGTCGGCGATGACGAGCGCGAGCCGCCGCAGTTCGTTTCGCGTGCGGCGCTCACGCGCATCATCAAGCCGCGCGTCGAAGAAATTCTGGAAATGGTGCGCGACCGTCTCGTCGCTTCGCCGTTCGCGGCGGAGCCGCGGGGGCGAGTCGTTCTGACCGGCGGCGGCAGTCAGCTCGCTGGCATCGCCGATCTCGCGGCGCGCATCTTGAAGCGTCCGGTGCGTATCGGCCGGCCGTTGGGGCTTTCGGGGCTGCCCGAAGCCGCGAAGGGGCCGGCCTTCGCGGTGACGGCAGGCCTGCTCGTGTATCCCCAGGCGGCGCATCTTGAACACTTCGAACCGCGGCAAACGCGGCATCTCATGACAGGGACCGGCGGCTACATGGCACGGGTCGGACGATGGCTGCGCGAGAGCTTCTGACCCTTCTCACCCGCAACGAACGAAACGGCCGGTGGCGGACCGGCCCGGTTGGCGGCCTTGATCGGCCTTGGCGCCAGACGCGCGAAGTCCCGACTGCTGCCCGTGCACTCTAAGAGGCAATCATGACCATCAATCTGAAGATTCCGGACATCCACGAAATGAAGCCACGCATCACGGTGTTTGGCGTCGGCGGCGCGGGCGGTAACGCGGTCAACAACATGATCACCGCCGGCCTGCAGGGCGTCGACTTTGTCGTCGCCAATACTGACGCGCAGGCGCTGACCATGTCGAAAGCCGAGCGCATCATCCAGATGGGCACGCAGGTGACCGAAGGTCTCGGTGCCGGCTCGCAGCCCGAGGTCGGTCGCGCAGCGGCGGAAGAGGTGCTCGACGAGATCCGCGATCATCTTTCCGGTGCGCACATGGTCTTCGTGACCGCCGGCATGGGCGGCGGCACCGGCACGGGCGCTTCGCCGGTGATAGCCAGGACGGCGCGCGAGATGGGCATCCTCACCGTCGGCGTGGTCACCAAGCCGTTCCACTTCGAGGGCCAGCGGCGCATGCGCTATGCCGAAATGGGCATCGCCGAATTGCACAGCGTCGTCGATACCCTGCTGATCATTCCTAACCAGAACCTGTTCCGGGTGGCGAACGAGAAGACCACTTTCGCGGACGCCTTCGCAATGGCCGACCAGGTCCTCTACTCCGGTGTCGCATGCATCACCGACCTGATGGTCAAGGAAGGTCTGATCAATCTCGACTTCGCCGACGTGCGCGCGGTGATGAAGGAGATGGGCAAGGCGATGATGGGAACCGGCGAGGCGAGCGGCGAGAAGCGCGCGCTCACCGCTGCGGAGTCCGCCATCGCCAATCCGCTGATCGACGACGCGTCGATGAAGGGTGCCAGGGGCCTGTTGATCTCGATCACCGGCGGCAAGGATCTGACCCTCTATGAAGTCGACGAGGCCGCTACCCGCATCCGCGAGGAAGTCGACCAGGACGCCAATATCATTGTCGGCGCGACCTTCGACGAAAGCCTCGACGGCATCATTCGCGTGTCCGTCGTTGCGACGGGCATCGACAATACGGGACGCATGCGCGACCAGGGCCCGGCCGAAGCCGCGCTGAAGGAGCTTGCCGGCAAGTTGCGGACGGATGGGCGCCGCGTCGCTTCTCCGGCGCCCGCTCCCAAGCTGGTCACGATGCGCGAACCAGTCGCGCCGCCGCTGCCCAATCCGGCGGTTGTCAGCGCTGTCGCCTCGGTCGAATCCGCCGCGCACGCTGCGGTCGCTGCGGCCATCCTGCCGCAGACGGCGATCGACGATGTCTCGATCCGCCCGATGCAGGTCAAGCCGTCGCTGTTCGACCATATCGAGACGGAAGCTCAGCCACCCGCCGTCGAGCCGCCGGCCGCATTCGTGCCTCCCGCGCCTGAGCGCATCATGCGCGCTCCGCGCATGCCGCGGATGGAAGACCTACCGCTGCCCGGCCGCGCGCTGATCGAGAAGCAGCCGCAACAGCCGGTCGAGCATCACCCGGAAGAGCGGCGCAAGTCGCTGATGCAGCGCCTCGCCGCCGTTGGCCTCGGCCGACGCACCGAAGAGGAAGCCCCGCAGGCGCCGCGTACCGCGAAGGCGATTCCGCAGTACCAGCCGCCGGCGCGCCCGTCGCCGCGTCAGCCGGAAGGCCGTGGTGACGATCCGGTGTCGGAGTATGCACGCCGGTCGGGACCGCAGGGTCTTGATGGCAATGGCCGGCAAACACCTGTGCATAACGCGCCGGAAGAAGATCAACTTGATATCCCGGCCTTCCTGCGCCGGCAGGCGAACTGAGTTAACGAATGCGCTAAACGGCAGCGGCCCCGGAGCGAAAAGCGACGGGGCCGTTTTTCTTTAAATGCAAGCTAAGTGCCTGTCTCGGTTGGCGATTTGTTAGCGATCCCCACGCGACGACGCGTGCGTGCCGTCCTTAACTCATTGGCAACTAATGTAAACGGTAGAATGGTATGTCAGCGAGCGCACAAAATGCGGCGAAAAAGAGTAACAGTTGGTAAGAAAGCGTGAGTTGGAGATCGCTTTGGCTGAGCCTAAGTTTCAGCCGCGTCGAGGACTTTTCAAGTCCGGGGGGATTGCCGCCGCGTTTTTCGGCGGATTTCGACAAAGGCAGAATGATGGCCCGCTTGCGGGCGGTTGGGGCCGCATGGTCAGTATCGCCAGCGGTTGAGGGTTAATGAAGGGCGCAAAACAAACAACGCTCCGCGACCAGGTCGCCGTATCCGGCATTGGCGTGCATTCGGGCGAACCCGTGACGCTGACGTTGCTTCCCGGCGATGATGATACCGGAATTCTTTTCCAACGCGTAAGGTCCGACGGCTCCGTCGCACGCGAAGTGCGCGCTGATGTGCGCGCCGTCACCGCGACCGAATTCGCCACCGTGCTCGGCGATGCGAAGGGGCCGCTCTGCTCCACCGCGGAGCATCTGCTCGCCGCGCTGCGCGGGCTCAACGTCGACAACGTCGTCGTCGAGATCGACGGGTCGGAAGTGCCGATCATGGACGGCAGCGCCGCTGCTTTCGTCGAGGCGCTCGACCAAGCCGGTCTCACCACGCGCGCGCTGCCGCGCCGCTACATCGAAGTGCTCAAGCCGGTGCGCGTCATGCGCGACAAATCGGTCGGCGAGCTTCGTCCTTATGTACATGGATTCCGCGTCGAAGCGGAAATCGATTTCGATCATCCGTTGATCGGACGCCAGGCGATCGCGCTCGACATAGAGCCCAAAACCTTCCGCACCGAGATCGCGCGCGCGCGGACCTTCGGGTTCATGCGCGACGTCGCAAAACTGTGGAGCGCGGGGTACGCGCTCGGCGCTTCGTTCGACAATACGCTGGTGATTAGCGAAGACCGGGTGCTCAATCCGGAAGGGCTGCGCTATTCGGACGAGTTCGTGCGGCACAAGGTGCTCGATGCGGTCGGCGACCTTGCCCTCGCCGGCCTGCCGCTGATCGCAGCCTATCGTACCGTGCGCGGGGGTCACAAGCTCAATCACGCGGTACTGTCCGCGCTGATGGCCGATCCGAGTGCCTGGCGCGTTGTTGAAGCCACCGAGCACGTGCGCCGCGGTCGTGCGCACGCCCAGCCCGGCCTTGTCGCGCCGGCGTATGGGCCGGACGTGAGCTGAACGATTTCTACGGTCTAAATTGTCGTCGTGGCCGGTCCTGGCTGTCTACGTCTTTATAACGGCTCGCTCGAAAGACGTGGATACCCGGCACAAGGCCGGCACGACGGGTACGGGGTGCCGCCTTAATCCGGGCCGAATGTCGGCCTAGTCGCTTGGCGAAACCGGGCTTTTTGTCTAGACCGGCGGGCGGGGACCAATGAAGGGTAGGGGCCGAGTGGTCGGACACAATCCTCCGATGCGCCGAACTGTACGTACCTCGATGGCCGCGGCATTGCTCGCACTCGCCGTCGGGCTCTCCGGCTGTTCCAGCTTCGATGGCCTGTTCAAGAAGGACGAGCTGCCGCCGGACGAACCGGCCGATCGCCTGTACAACGAAGGCCTCTACTACCTAAACGCGCAGAAGAAGCCGAAAGACGCGGTCAAGAAATTCGAGGAAGTCGACCGCCAGCATCCCTATTCGGAATGGGCGCGCAAATCGCTGCTGATGGCGGCCTATGCGTATTACGATATGGGTTCGTACGACGAGTGCATCTCGGCGGCGAAGCGCTACATCACGCTGCATCCCGGCAGCTCCGACGCGGCCTACGCGCAGTATCTGATCGCCGCGTCGTACTACGACCAGATCCCCGACATCACACGCGACCAGGAGCGCACGGAAAAGGCGCTCGCCGCCTTGCAGGAGGTCGCAAACAAATATCCGGACAGCGAATACGCCACGACCTCCAGGCAGAAGATGGAGGTCGCCCGCGACCAACTGGCCGGCAAGGAGATGCAGGTCGGCCGTTATTACCTGCAGCGGCGCGACTACACTGGCGCGATCAATCGCTTCAAGGTCGTCGTCACTAAATTTCAGACCACGCGCCACGTCGAAGAGGCGCTGGAGCGGCTGACCGAGGTCTATATGGCCCTCGGCATCATCGACGAGGCGCAGACCGCCGCCGCGGTCCTCGGTCATAATTTCCCCGACAGCGACTGGTACAAGCACGCCTACGCTCTGGTGAAGGGCGGCGGCCGCGAGCCGTCCGAGAACACCGGCTCCTGGATCAGCAAGGCTTTCCGCAAGATCGGGTTGGGATAAGCGCCACTTGCCGCGTGCGCGCACACCCGAAAGCAAGTACAAAACGTGATCGAGAATCGCGTCCACGCCTGAGGCCATGCTCTCCCGGCTGTCCATTCGCGACATCGTGCTGATCGACCGGCTCGACATCGAGTTCGCTGGCGGTCTGGCCGTGCTCACGGGCGAGACCGGTGCGGGCAAGTCGATCCTGCTCGACTCCTTTGCGCTGGCGCTCGGCGGGCGTGGCGACCAGGGTCTTGTGCGGCAGGGCGCAGAGCAGGGGCAGGTCACCGCCGTCTTCGAGCTGGCGCGCAATCATCCGGCCAATGCTCTGCTGAGCGAGCACGGAATTCCGGCCGAGGACGAATTGATCCTGCGTCGCGTGCAATTCGGCGACGGACGAACGCGGGCTTACATCAACGACGAGCCGGTGAGCGTGCAGGTCTTGAAGGCGCTTGGCCAGTCGCTGGTCGAGATCCACGGCCAGCACGACGACCGCGCGCTGGTCGATGTGGCGACACACCGGCGTCTGCTGGATGCGTTCGGCGGACTTGAAGCCGATGCTGCGCGCGTCGAGACGTTGTGGCACGCGCGGCGTGAAGCATCGGAAGCGGCAGAGGCGCATCGGGCCGAAGTCGAACGCGCCAAGCGCGAAGGCGACTGGCTGCGGCATGCGGTCGAGGAATTGAACAAGCTCGCGCCCGAGGAGGGCGAGGAAACCGCGCTTGCGGATCGCCGCACGATGATGATGCAGTCGGAAAAAGTCGCCGGCGATTTGCGTGAAGCGCACGACGCGGTCGGGGGCTCCAGTTCCCCCGTACCGGCGCTCGCCGCTGCCATCCGCCGTCTCGAACGGCGTAGCGGCCAGGCGCCGACCTTGATCGAGCCGGCCGTAAAGTCGCTCGATGCCGCGCTCAACGCGCTGGAAGAGACTCGCGCGCATCTCGAAGCGGCCTTGCGCGCCGCCGATTACGATCCGGCCGAGCTCGAGCGCATCGAGGAGCGGCTGTTCGCGCTGCGCGCCGCGGGCCGAAAATACAACGTCGCTGTCGACGATCTCGCCGCGCTTGCGCAGAAATACAAGGACGACATCGCGCTAATCGACGCCGGCGAGGACCGGCTGAAGGCGCTCGAAGCGGCCGCTGTGCAGGCAGGGGCGAATTATCGCAAAGCGGCCGAGGTACTGTCGAATGCGCGGCAGAAAGCGGGCGCGGTGCTCGACAAAGCGGTGAACGCGGAGCTGAAACCGCTCAAGCTCGAGCGCGCCAAATTTTCGAGCGAGATCGCCAGCGAGCCGGAAGCAGCAGGCCCGAGCGGCATCGACCGCGTCGAGTTCTGGGTGCAGACCAATCCGGGCACGCGGCCGGGGCCGCTGATGAAAGTCGCCTCGGGCGGCGAGCTCGCGCGCTTCCTTCTCGCATTGAAGGTCGTGCTGGCTGACCGCGGCTCGGCGCCGACGCTCGTCTTTGACGAGATCGACACCGGCGTCGGCGGCGCGGTGGCGGAAGCGATTGGCGTGCGGCTCGCGCGGCTCGGCCGGGGCGTTCAGGTGCTCGCCGTCACGCACGCGCCGCAGGTCGCCGCCCGCGCCGACCGGCATTACGTGATCAGCAAGGACGCGCTCGAAAAGGGCAAGCGCGTGGCGACGCGCGTCACCGAGGTCGCCGCCGATCACCGCCGCGAGGAGATCGCGCGCATGCTCGCCGGCGCGGAGATCACCGCCGAAGCCCGCGCCGCCGCGGCAAGGTTGCTGAAGGCGGGGTAACAAGCCGTCATGGTCTTATGATATGCACCGAAAAGAAGACGTGGATGGTCGGGACAAGCCCGGCCATGACAAGGCATGGCGAAAGTCCGAACCGACAAAACACCGGTCGAGCTGCTCACCGAGAAACAGGCGAAGGCCGAGCATGCGCGGCTGGGCAACGAGATCGCCGAGCATGACCGTCGCTATTACCAACTCGACCGGCCGTCGATCACGGATGCCGAGTACGACGGCTTGCGCAAGCGCTACAACGCGATCGAGACGCGCTTTCCCGATCTGCGCACGCTGGAATCGCTATCGCTGAAAGTCGGCTCGGCGCCAGCGCGCGGCTTTGCCAAGATCCGTCACGCAGTGCCGATGCTGTCGCTGGACAACGCGTTCAGCGAAGACGACGTGCGCGATTTCGTCGGACGCATCCGCCGCTTCCTCAAATTGTCCGAGGATGAGCCGATTGCGTTCTCCGCCGAGCCAAAGATCGACGGCCTGTCGATGTCGCTGCGCTATGTGGACGGCAAATTGAAAACCGCGGCGACGCGTGGCGACGGCGCCGAAGGCGAGGACGTCACCGCCAACATCCGCACCATCGGCCAAGTGCCTCAGCAATTGAAAGGCAAGCACGTGCCTACGGTCTGCGAGGTGCGCGGCGAGGTCTACATGACCAAGGCCGACTTCCTCGCACTCAACGAGCGGCAGAAGGCGGAGGGCGGGCAGATTTTCGCCAATCCGCGCAATTCCGCCGCGGGCTCGCTGCGGCAGAAAGACCCGAGCGTGACCGCCTCGCGTCCGCTAGGTTTCTTCGCCTACGCCTGGGGCGAGATGAGCGACATGCCGGAAGACACGCAGAGCGGCATGATCAAGTTCTTCGAGCGCTCCGGCTTCACGACGAACCCCCTCGCGAAGCTCGTCCGCTCGGTCGACGACCTGCTGGCGTTCCATCGCGAGATCGAGACGCACCGCTCGCATCTCGACTACGATATCGACGGCGTCGTCTACAAGATCGACCGCATCGACTGGCAGGAGCGGCTCGGCTTCGTCTCGCGCACGCCGCGCTGGGCGATCGCGCACAAATTCCCGGCCGAGCGCGCGACGACTGTGCTGCGCGACATCGAACTGCAGGTCGGGCGCACGGGCGCGCTTACGCCGGTCGGCAAGCTCGAGCCGGTCGGTGTCGGCGGTGTGATCGTGCAGAACGTCACGCTGCATAACGAGGACTACATCCGCGGCACCGGCGCGAAGGGCGAACTACTGCGCGAGGGCCGCGATATCCGCATCGGTGACACCGTCATCGTGCAGCGCGCTGGCGACGTGATTCCGCAGATCGTCGACGTGCTGATAGACAACCGGCCGAAGGGCGCGAAGGAATATCACTTTCCCAAGAAGTGCCCGTGTCCCCTGCATACCGATGTCGTGCGCGAGGGGACGGCGACGGGCGAGGAGGGCGCACGCGCGCGCTGCACTGGCGAGTTCGCCTGTCCGTATCAGAAGATCGAGCATCTAAAATTGTTCGTGTCGCGCCGCGCCTTCGACATCGAGGGATTCGGCGAGAAGCAGATCGAATTCTTCTTCGAGCAGAGCTGGGTGAAGGAGCCCGCGGACATCTTCACGCTCGAGGAGCGCAACGCGAAGATCAAACTGCAGGAGCACGAGGGTTACGGCGCAACCTCGGTGCGCAATCTGTTCGATGCCATCGCCGAGCGGCGGCGGATTGGGCTCGACCGCTTCATCTACTCGCTCGGCATCCGCCAGGTCGGCGAGACGACGGCGCTCGCGCTCGCGCGCGCCTACGGATCGTGGGATGCGTTCCACGAGGCGTGCCTGAAAGTCGCGAAGGGCAATGAAGAGACGATCGCGGAGATGGACGCGATCGACCAGATCGGCGATACCGTGATCGAGAGCGTGAAGGCCTATTTCGGAGAGAGCCACAACCGTGGCATCGTCGAGCGCCTGACCAGGCAGGTCACCATTCTCGACGCCGAGAAGCCGAAGCGCGATTCTGCAATCGCCGGCAAGACGGTCGTCTTCACTGGCTCGCTGGAGAAGATGACACGCGAGGAAGCGAAAGCGACGGCCGAGCGGCTCGGCGCCAAAGCGGCGGGCTCGGTGTCGAAGAAGACCGACTACGTCGTCGCAGGACCGGGCGCGGGCTCGAAGCTCAGCGAGGCGAAGAAGTTCGGCATTCCGGTGCTCACGGAAGACGAGTGGCTGAAGATGGTCCAGTGACCCCGTCCGTCCCATCCTTAGGAGCACTCAGCTGGAGCGCGTCTCGATGGACGGGGCGGCCTCGCGCTTCGAGACGGTGCTTCGCGCCTGGTCAGCCTGATGCCGAATTACTTCCTCACCCCTGCCACATACGCCGCGCCGCAGGCGACCGTGACGGCGAGCACTATCCACGCCATCGGCAGCGCCGTCTCCGCGCCAGCGAGTGCGAACGGCACGATCTGCGTCGCCGCCGCGCCGAGCGCCATCTGCGTAAAGCCCAGGAGCCCCGACGCGCTTCCGGCCGCCTGCGGGCGGATGCTGACCGCGCCCGCGATCGCGCTCGGCAGCACGAGCCCGTTGCCGTAGGAGATGATCAGCTGCGGCCCGAAGATCACGAAGGGCCCGAGCCCCCACGCATACACGACGAACAGCAGGGAGATCGCCGCGCCGACAATCTCGATCAGCGCGCCGGCCGCGATCAGCGCCTCGATGCCGAGCCGCTCCGACAGACGCGAGACCGTAAAATTCCCGGCCATGTAGCCGATCGAGCCGAGCGCGAACCAGAGCCCGTATTCGGTCGGGCTGCGGTGCATCAGGTTTACGACGACGTGCGGGCCGCCGCCGATCACGGTGAAGAACGGCGCCGACGCAAGCGCCCCGCTGAGCACGAAGCCGTAGAATTTTCGGTGCCGCAGCAGCTCGCGCCATTCCTTCAGCAACGCGCGGGCATCGATGACATCGCCGGGCGGATGCGTCTCCGGCAGCACGACCATTGCCCAGAGGAGCACGACTCCGCTGAGGATCGCGATGCAGATGAAGATCGCCTCCCAGCCGAAGCTCGTGACCAGCACGCCGCCGATTCCGGGCGACACCATCGGCGCGACGACCATTGCAGTGGTCACGAGCCCGAGCATCGCGGCCGAGCGCTCGCGTTCGAACAGGTCGCGGATGATGGCGCGGCCGATCACGATGCCGGCCGAGGCGCCGACCGCCTGCAGCATGCGCGCCCCGATCAGCATCACGATCGAGTTCGCCGCGATGGCGGCGACCGATGCGCCGACGTTGAGCGCGAGCCCAGCGAGCAGCACCGGCCTGCGCCCGAAGCGGTCGGAGAGCGGCCCGAGTAGAAGCTGCGCGGTGGCGAGGCTGAGCAGGTAGAGCGAGAGCGTGAGCTGCACGGTGCTCGTTTCGGCCGCCAACAGCACGACCAGCTGCGGCAGCGCGGGCAACAGCATGTTGAGCGTCGCCGGCCCGATCGCCGTGGTGGCCATCAACAGCGCAAGCAACGGCCAAGGCGTATTTTTATGACTGTTCACAGCCTTTAAGAAACTCACCGGGCGAGACAAACGCCTTCTTCGCCCCACGGACAGAAAATATCTCCGAATTGCCGGAGGGCGAAAATTCGACGGTAAACGTCTTTCGGTTGCTTTTGACAAGACCCTCGATGAGCGACGACAGCGCAGTCACACCTTCCTGTCCGGTCGCCCTGAATTGGATCTCATCAAATCGGAACGGATATTTGCGAGCATCCACGATGATTTGCACTTCGATCTGCTCGCCCTTACGCGGGTGCAGTTTCTTGGATTCGAGAAACATTCCCGGTGTCGCATCGGTCTGCCCCGAGGGGCAGTAAATGTTCAGACTCGCGCCCGTTTCGTTGCGAATGATCGCTTCGAACGTTCCTTGAGCGAAAGCCATCGTCCAATGGTGGTCGCTTGCAGACGCCGTGCTGGCAAAAGCGGTGAACACGAGAAGTATGAAGAGCGGTCTCATTGGGACAAGCTCAACGTCGCACGCTCGATCCATTCGCGCGTGCCCGCATCGACCAACGGCGACAGCGTCTCGCGCACGCGCTTATGATAGCTGTCGAGCCAGTGCCGCTCTTTCTCACTCAGCATGCCCGCAGCCACGAGCCGACGGTCGATCGGTGCGAGCGTCAGCGTCTCGAAGGCATTGAGTGGCTTTTCCGCGCCGATCGGCTCGGGTGCCGCGATGACGAGCACCAAATTCTCGATGCGGATGCCGTAGGCCGCTGTTTTGTAATAGCCCGGCTCGTTCGACAGGATCATGCCGCGGCGCAGCGGCACGATGCCAAGCTTCGAGATGCGCGCGGGCCCTTCGTGCACGGAGAGATAGCTGCCGACGCCGTGGCCGGTGCCGTGGTCGAAATCGAGCCCCGCATGCCAGAGCGGCAGCCGCGCAAGGCTGTCGAGCTGCGCGCCGCTGGTATTCTCCGGAAAGACGGCCGTCGCGATCGCGATGTGGCCCTTCAGCACGCGGGTGAAGCGGTCGCGCATTTCGTCAGACGGCGTGCCGATCGCGATGGTGCGCGTGATGTCGGTCGTGCCGTCCTCGTATTGCGCGCCGGAGTCGATGAGAAAGAGTTCGTTGTTTCCGAGCGTGCGGTTGCTCTCGCGCGTGACACGGTAGTGCACGATCGCGCCGTTCGGGCCGGATCCCGAGATGGTAGGAAACGAGACGTCTTTCATCACGCCGGTCTGGCGGCGGAACGTCTCCAGCGCTTCGACGGCGTCGATCTCGGTGAGCTTGCCGTTCGGCGCTTCGCGATCGAGCCAGGCGAGAAACCGCGCGACCGCCGCGCCATCGCGCATATGCGCGGCGCGCGCGCCGTCAATCTCGGCGGCGTTCTTCACCGCCTTCATCAGTGTGATCGGATCGGCGCCGCGCAT
>Ga0207824_1000134_pt1 | contig 13839 bp, 17 predicted proteins | sample LuqExpMetageno73_FD_187830 | JGI IMG/M metagenome (GOLD analysis project Ga0207824, IMG submission 187830) | Tropical forest soil microbial communities from Luquillo Experimental Forest, Puerto Rico - Sample 73 (SPAdes) | ecosystem: Environmental > Terrestrial > Soil > Tropical forest ... | reverse complement strand
CGCCAGAACGGTCCAGAGGCGATGATCTGAAATGGACATTCATTCGGGCTTAGTCCAAGCGCTCCCAATGCATTTCCCTGTAGCCGACGCATTGCGTCAGTCATCCCGAACTGAGCGCGGCGGACCGCATCCAATGCGGCATCAATGCGAGCGGCTTGACTTTGCATAAGCAAAAGCTCTGAGGCGGGTTTTTCCCTCACGCCTCCCCTATCGATTTGTACATAAGAATGTTACGAGAGCAAAAAATATCCGCGTTGACGTGGGTCAACGCTAAGCCGAGCTGCTTGCTATTTATAGCCCCATCGAGAAAGGGTCTCAACCATGCCAATCATCGGCTTGACCTTGGCACCTCCAATTCTGCCGCAGCGGCGTTACGCGGCGGACGCCCGATTATCATTCCCAGCGCCGAAGGCATCCCCCTCGGCGGCAAGGCATTTCCAAGCTACGTTGCATTGACTGCAGATGGACAGGTGCTGGTCGGTGAGCCAGCCCGCAGACAAATGACCGTGAATCCTGAAGGCACTACCACGGCCTTCAAACGGCTGATGGGCCGTCGCGAAAAGGTGCGCCTGCGCAATCGCGAGTTTTCTCCCGAAGAGCTGTCTGGTTTCCTTTTTGGCTAACCGATCATCAAAGGCACCTGTTCGAGCAGCTCAAAACGTCGTCGGCACGGAAATCATCCGGCAAATCTTAAAGGCAAGCAAATCATAGCAATCATAAATCATAGCAATCATAGTGATGACCACCCAGATGGGCAACCGGCGCGATGTCACAAGCTGTGAAGATCGATACCGCGCGACGCTATTTGGCCCGTGGATGGTCCCTGCTGCCGTTGCGATCGCACGACAAAAGACCGTTGGTCGCCTGGGAGCCGTTACAGAGCTCACACCCATCTGCGGAACAGGTCGCCGATTGGTTTGGCCGCTGGCCGGACGCCAATATAGGGATCGTCACCGGCGAGATATCGAATCTCATCGTGCTCGATATCGATCCGAAGCACGGGGGCGATGCCTCCCTCGATCGCTTGGAGCGGCAATTCGGGCAGCTGCCGGCAACAATCGAGGTGACAACTGGCGGCGGCGGACACCACTTCTATTTCGCGCACCCCGGTGGCTTGATCCGGAGTCGCACTGGCCTTGCCCAAGGCGTCGATCTGCGTGGCGACGGCGGCTATATCGTTGCGCCACCATCGATCCATCCGAGCGGCCATCCCTATCTCTGGGCCGTGGGCCATTCTCCTGAAGATGTAGCTTTGGCGGCGCTTCCGCGCTGGATCTTGCTTGAGTCCGGTGGCATCCGCGCACGGCGCACACCCTCGGACTGGCGCCGCCTCGTCCGTGAAGGCGTGCCTGAAGGTCAGCGCAATTCAAGCATCGCAGCCTTGACTGGACATCTGCTATGGCATCAGGTTGATCCAGAGGTGGTGCTGGAATTGCTCCTTTCCTGGAATCGGATGCGCTGCCGCCCACCGCTCCAAGATGCCGAAGTTGCGCAAGTCGTTTCCAATATCGTTCGGCTTCATTTCAACGAAAACTCCAGCATGGCTTCAGACGATTTGCACAGCATTCCCGCACACCGTACGGGCGGTCGCTGAACCTGCCCGCTTGACCAGCCAATTGAAATCCGTCGTGAACGGGTCGCCGACTCACATGCCGGTGGGGGACCCGTCCACAGCATCAATCGCAGATCGCTACTTTTCCTGAATGCGATTTAGGTAATCCATAATAGCGAGAATGCGGGTACGCGCATCTGTATATCGACGCGACCACTTCAAGTTTGATAACTGCAGAGGTGCAAACAGGTCACCCCAAACAGGCATAGTGCGAGTACCGTGTGCTGGGATGACTCTTCGCCCGTCAATCATCTCGTATACGGTGCTGACGGGAAATACACCGCCATTCTTCTTCGCGAGAACGGTTACATCAGGTGGCACCACCTTGAGCTGGTCACTGAGCGGCCCTTTGCCCTTTCCATCAATGCCGTGGCAGTTCGAGCACGCCGATAAAAAAAGCGATTTGCCGAAATCACTATTACTGTCTTGAGCCCAGACTGCCGCATTTGATCCAAAAGTAAGGTTAGCAACCATCAACCATTTCACAGCAATCTTAGCCATTTTGCCGCCCGCATAGGGTCTCCATTTCAAATTGCTTTGAGATAGGTTAGTTCCTCCGCCGAAGGCTGAGGATGTAAGCGATTACCTCGTTCATCTGATAGTCGGCCTGGCTGGAGGGACTCGAATGGTTTTTTTCGCGCGCCTTCGTTTCCAATACCTTTCTAAGCGTGGCATAGGAGTTCGGCGCTGGGTACCGCCGTTGGTGCCTGATGGCTGCGCTGAGCTCAACCGCAAGTAGACAGGATGGCATCTCAATAAATAGATTAGCTTAAATTTACAAAGCTGAGACGCCGCTTCTCGGTTTTATTTAGCTTCGACCGAAACCAGTTAAGCATCAATAAGGAGTAGCTAGCATGCGTGCCCATCACACCGCGAATGATCTCAACGCCAATGCCAAGCAGATCGCTATGGAACTGCTCAATGCGCGCGTTGCGGAAGGCATCGATTTGGCGCTGCTGTGACCAAGCAGGCGCATTGGAATCTCAAGGGGCCGCAGTTCATCGCCATCCACGAGATGCTGGATGGTTTCCGAGGGCAAATTGACACCCATGTAGACACGATGGCTGAACGCGTGGTCCAGCTTGGCGGCACCGCGCTCGGTACCACGCAGACAGTGGCTAAGGCTAGCTCGCTGATGCCCTATCCCACCGATATCTATGCCATCAAGGATCATCTGGCGGCGCTGATCGAACGCTATAGCGCAGTAGCAAATGCGCTGCGCCGGAACATCGATGAGGCTGCCGAGGCCGGCGATGCGGATACCGCGGACATCTTTACCGCTGCATCGCGCGACTTGGACAAAGCGCTCTGGTTCCTGGAAGCGCATGTCCAGGAAAAGACCTGATCCAGCTCAGACGCGCTGTAGCCTGGAGTGTACAGCGTTCGACGCGCTACCATGTTGCGTCGACGCGCGCAGGAGCTCATCGCCGCCGCAGATGGCGAGCCGGCAAGCACCGATTTAGTGGGTGGAAACCTATCGAATGGCCCCCGACGATTAGACCACGCCACAGCCACCCCAGCGTTACTAAGCACGGTCGGTGGCGCGTACGTTGACGTGTAGGTTGATTTAAAGCAAGACGAACCGCCGTCCCTCATGTTCGAGTACAAAAAATAGGATGCCCTCCATGCGCATTCCCCACGAACTGCGCGATGAGTTTCCCGATCAAGCGCTGTTGATCGAGCGACTAACGAAAACGAATTACGAGTTCGAACGGCTTGCAGCCGCTTATGACGAGGTCAATCGCCATATTTGGCGCATTGAATCCGAAGATGAGCCGACCACTGACCAGGTGCTCGAAAAGCTTAAGAAGCGACGCCTCTTGCTCAAGGACGACATTGCAGTCCTGCTCACCAAAATGCAACGCCGAATGTAGCGTCGCCCAGGCGATCGGAGGCACTATGGCTCCTCAAGACGGTACGTCAGTCTCTGACTAGCCCTCTTCGACCCGTTGCTCGTTTCTGAAAGATTTGCGGGGCGCGACCGAGCGCAACTAGCTCGGGCACATCGTTTGGCAGTCGCTCGTGCGTTCCAATCACCAAATAGCCCTGCAGGCGCAGGCGTTCGAGCATGCGCGCTAGGACCTTGCGTTGCAGCGGCACGGCGAAATAGGTGAAGGCAACATATCGGCAGAGGATCAGGTCGAATATGCGCGGTGGCGTCGCCATACGGATATCCTGATCAAGAAACTCAATGCCCTCGCGATGCTCGGATTTCACACAATACTGACCCCCTACGCGATTGAAGGCTTGCTCGATCAATGGCGGCGGTAGTTCGTGCAAGCTTGTTGGCTCAAAGCAGCCCGCCTGGGAGCGCGTCAACATCGCTTTGTCGACATCTGAGGCGATGATCGAAAGGGAGACGCCCGGATATGCGTTTGCGACTTCGATATCCCAGAGTATTTTCAATGTGTAGGACTCTTCGCCGGAGGCACATCCAGCCGACCAGACCTGTACATCGCGCCTTTCGTGCCTGGCTCGCGCAGCGATATCTGGCAGCACTTGTCTGCGCACGACTTCAAATACACCTCGGTCACGAAAGAACCGCGAAATCGTAATGTGGCAGCATTCGTCCAAGATCCGCCATTCAGACGGGTCGGCTTCGAGCCGTTCCCGGTAAGCAGAATAATTATCCATGCCGAGGTCGCGCATTCGCTGCTTTAAGCGCCGGCACACCTGACGTCGCACTTTGCGGAACCCGGGCCAGCACAGACTAAGCTGCGGCAATGCCCATTGCAGGAAAACTGTGCAATCCATATCGGTTACGATATTCCGATTCGATCTAGTGACAGCTGTGGCCAGACCTGCAGGCTCAAAACTCGATCATAGCTGTTCCACTATTGCTATTTGCGATCATGCTGAAGGAAAATCGGCGTACGCTTTGATCGGAATCAAGACGCCAAGTTGGTTTCGCGGTTATTTCGCAACGAGACAACATTGGCGAAATCCCCGCGGCGAAACGTTTACATGCGCGGCGCTGCCTTCGCGATAAAGTGCTCTGGCAAAACGAACATGGCGGATGGCCGGTTTGTTGGACAGAGGGTACCGGTCCTGCGCTCTCAGGCCGGGCAATCCTCGACAAAAGTAAGTGGCCATGCCGGTCCAAGTTGAAACCTTTGCCGATGAAAACGACGCCGAAAAACTGCAAAGATTTCACCTCGATAGCAGAACGATCGAGGTGGTCGATAACATCGACCAGTGGTATGGGGCCGATTATCATTACGTCAAAGTCAGAGGCAGCGACGGCGACATCTATATTCTGCGTCATAGTGAAATTCGAGGTGAATGGGAGTTGACGATGTATCAGCGGCCCGAGGCCTGACGTAACAATGGAAACGCATCCCGGCGATGGGGCCAGCATCAGCGATGTCGAATGTGGGGCGGTCGATGGCCGGATGGTTGTAAAACGCCGATTCCATATTCCGAGACACTGAATTGATCGTGAAGGTGACAGAGCCGCTGACCGCCGGGCGTCGCAAATTGCGACGTGATCAGCCAAAGTGCGGAGCCGCGCTTACAAGGACGGCGTGCCGCGTCCGTTGATGGCTGAGTAATGTGCACGCGTGTATCGGCCGGACTGATCATCTCAGAGGGTCAGTATTTCTTAGGGAGAGCGAACGCGCGGATTGATGTATCTCAATGCGCATTTATTCGACTTCCCATAATTGCAGTTCTAAGCCCTAATTTTTATCAGCACCCCGATCCGAAACGCGATTTTCGATTAGTGATGCGCAGGAGGAACTTCGCCGTACCGGAAGAAATCGATATAGAGATCTAGTCCGCAGTATCCAAACCGAGCGCGGTGGCCTGTTTGTGATTGAGAGTAACGGTTTGTAGCAACTTTCGGAGGAGCCCATGCCAAAGTCTGATTCCGGCAGAACCGCACTTGCAACGCAAGGTGATATCACGAGCGTTCTAGGCAACCTCGATCCAGATCAGTTAGTGGCAATCATGTCGTTGCGACCAACCATTGCCGATATCGAAGCAGCCTCCCTGTGGCTTGCAGGCGATGCCGATGTCTTTGGTGCCAGTGAACCCATCAAAGGCGTGGCGTCCGAAATCGTCACGATCCTCACCAGTGATGAGGATGAGGTGGCTGCGCGCATCAGTTAACGACTGCAGCTCTAGGAGCAGTTCATGGCCATCTATATGATCGGATATGACTTGCAGCCTTCGAAAGAAGAAGATTACGAGAATCTGTTTACGGCGCTTGAAGGAATTGGAAGCGGCTATTGGGATTGCCTCGATTCAACGTGGCTCGTTATAACGGAAAAAACAGCCACCCAAATAAGGGATGAACTCAAGCAGCACCTGAAGGATGGCGATCGGCTGCTCGTCATGCGCTATGGTGAGGGCGCCGCGTGGCTTGGATTCAAGGATGAGTGCCAGACTTGGCTCGAAGACAAGCTGCAAATCTCAAAAAGTCCCCGCACTCGATTTCGCAAAAATAGCTCTTGCCAATCATAAGGTTCTTGGATTGCTGGACGCCTTGGGGCCCGCGCATAATTCTCGCTGCTGCCTTTTCTCTTGAAGGTAAAAATTGTCTAGAGCCGTTCGATTTCAAATTCCTCACACGAATAGCCCAGTGTCGCGAGACCTTCTTCAAGGAAGTCGCCAAGCTGTGGAATCCCGAGGAGGTATGCTGCCGTTCGGCCGTTGTACGCGCGTGCCGCTTCCTCACGGACGCTTGACCAGTCAGCGGCGGAATAGTTCTCGCGACCTAACCAAGTCAGGGCCACCAGATCGATCTGCTCGTCCACCGACAACGAGTCGATCAACGAGGTGATTTCTCCGACCACTGGATCGTCGGGTTGATCTTCCAGGACCGATACATCTTTGTCGTCGGAAGGATTCGACCCTGGATCGATCTCGTTTGCTTCCTCTTTAGCGTCGAATTCTCGCGCCTTGATGATCAGGAAACAGACCTTTTCCGGGGAAACGTTGAGCTCGACTTTTTCGTCACTCGCAGTGGGCGACTTGACTGTTTGGTTTGACCTGTGCACCACCTAGGCATGACAACTCTGTTGACCCATCAAGCTATATGTAGAAAGCCGATAACGCGCTTGAGATGAGACAAACTTGAGATGTGACAATAAGTCGCGCTACGCCTTTCTTTGCGAAACAGAATGAACTCTATTTGCAAATTCATTTTGACGCGGATCAATGCACGTGTCTGGTTCCTCTCGTTAGCTATGCTCACCGTCGTGCAGAGGTAAAGTTGGCGAAGTACGGCAGTGAACCGTCTACGGGCGTGCGATCTGCTTATGCGACGAACCGACCTGCCGACGAAGCATGGCGGAAGGGCCCGCAGCCTTCGCATCCGAGCACACCGGGGGAACTCCGGGACGACGGAGCGCGGACGTGGGCCCTGCGCCTTCTAACGTTCCGCCGAAATATGCGAGCGCCTTGCGATGGAAACGTATCCAGTTGATATCGACCCTGGCCAACTTGTTCATTGGCTAAGGGTCGAATGCGACATTTCGCCCTCGATCTTCCAGATCACCGCCAAGCGCACCAGCGTCCCTCAGGACCTTCCAATTCGCCGCGAAATCCATCTTGGCGATATCGAGCGAGAGGATCTGACCGAGGTCGAGACAATCGCGACACTGAATATTGCGCCGGCACACGCGAGCGAAGGCTGGCTACTCAGCATTGTGGTGGAAGACGAACTCGGGCCTCGCCTTCTCGACGAAACTCCAGGTGGAGAAGCAGAACAAACCATCGATCTTGGCACGTTTGTCAAGCAGTTCATTCACTCCGGCCGCGGTACCGCCAGCGTAACCGCAGAAGTGCAGGACGCCGCCGCCAAAACCCGCCTGACCAAGCTTATCCACGCAATTGAAACCAACCGGCATGCTGCGCCTGCCGGCAACACGAGGGGTTGACGCCGCCACACGCCCCCAGCCGACGAGTTGAGGAAGCTGCCATGATAACTCGCCGAGAAGCCAATTCAGGCCTTCTCGCCAGCGTATTCCGCGGCGCGGTCGACTACAAAAAAGCTCGACCGCCTATTGCAACTTCGCGCGGACGAATTCGTCACCTTTGCCCAGACCGTCGGTTACGCGCCTGGGTGAATACCTGAACCGGAGATCGTCATGTATAAACATATTCTTGCGCCTGTTGACGGTAGCGAAACGTCTAATCTGGCGCTTATTGAAGCAATGCGCCTGGCGAAAGATCAGCAAGGCGCGCTTCGGCTCATCCACGTTGTTGATGAGACGCCTCCATACTTGTTCTCGGAAGTGCCATTTCCGATCGTGGAATATGGAAAGGACCTGCGCCATGCCAGCGAGAAACTGTTGGCTGACTGTGCCGCCAGGGTTCGTGACTTCGGCGTTAGCTTCGACACCAAGCGTTTGTCGATCAATTCCCTTACACGCCGAATCTGCGATGAGATTAATGATGAGGCGAAGAGTTGGCCCGCCGATCTAATCGTAATCGGGACCCATGGACGCCGTGGATTTGACCGCTTTTGGCTAGGCAGCGTGGCGGAAAGTGTCATCCGTACTGCAACCAAACCTGTGCTTATTATACGGGGCAGACAGGGATCGTCGTCCGGCACCTAGATGGATAGCGTGTCATGAGAAATTCCGGTGATGTCGCCCCGCGTGCTACGGAACAACGAAAACTGTCGCCACGTATCGCAAGTGTTGTTTGGGGGCGGATCGACGTTGAAGGGATCGGAAAGTTCAGGGACGTTAAGGTTTTCCCTGGTGGAGCACGGGAATGGAATTGGAACGAAACCGGCACCGCTCACGAGCCAGGCATACAACCCGCCGACGTCGCCGAGCTGCTTGATCACGGCGCCACGACAATCGTGTTGTCCAAAGGCATGTTCAACAGGCTTGGTATATGCCCGCAAACCCTGCAATTACTGGAAGAACATCGCATCCAAACACACGCGCTGCCGACAGAACAGGCCGTCGAAATGTACAATCGACTGTGTGAAAGCGATCAAGTGGCGGGGCTGTTTCACACGACGTGCTAACAATCATCTTTGGCGTAACACGTCGGCAAGAATAATTTGCGGCCATCGCCAGGCCGAAACCTTGACTGCCGATCCAAGGCGCAAGCTCCACACCACCAGAGTGGGAGGCAGCGGCACCTGAGTGATAAGGTGAGCAATGGTAGCCCTGCTGACCTATCAGGGTGTATATGAAGCGTGAAGAGACGCATTGAGATGAGACAAGCAGTCGCAGCGCGGCCCTTTGTGCGCAAAGCGGACTGATCCTCATTGCACTCATTTATTTTGATGCGGATCAAAGCGCGTTTGTGGCGAATGCAATTGACTGCCTATGTGCGCGAAGCACCGCAGTGAACCGTAGTGGATCCACTCACGCGGCCGAGAACGAATCTTACGCGCGACTCAGCGGCGGTCTGGGCTATAGGTAGTGCGGCTACGAGAGAGGTGGTGTCATGGCAATCTGCGAAACCTGCGGGAACGATTACGACAAGACGTTTCAAGTGGTTCTGAGCGGCAAAGCTCACACCTACGACAGCTTCGAATGCGCGATCCATGCGTTGGCGCCCACCTGCGCGCACTGCGGCATCCGCATTGTCGGTCACGGCCTCGAGAGGGAGGGCACCTTCTTCTGCTGCGAGCATTGCGCCAAAAACGAAGGCGTACGCGGCCTGCGGGACCGAATGTGATCAGTGCCGCCTTTGTACTGTCTGTCCGCCTCCTTCCCGAGGGCAAACGGTAGATCCCTAAGTTTGGTTTATCGCGTTCGCTAGCAGACGCTTGGCTATGCTAGCAAGAAAATGGGCCGCTTGCATTTTAAAACGGCCCAAGGCGTTCCCACAGTAAGTGGGATGCGCTAGCGGAAAATCAGTCCAAGACGTTACGCCGCGATTTTCAGATTCGTCGCGGAAATTCTACCGGAGCGCTGGTCCGTCTGCAGTTCATAGATGACCTTCTGGCCTTCGTTGAGTGCACGAATTCCGGATCGCTCTAGCGCCGAGACGTGGACGAACACGTCCTTGCCGCCAGCGGCCGGCTGGATAAAGCCATAACCGCGCTGATCATTGTACCATTTGACTGTACCTTTATTCATACGATGTCCTCTCAACAGGGATACACGTTTGAACGAGCACGTGTATGCACGGCCCGTTCGATTCTCTCGATAGTTTGGGGAAGCTAGTCTGAACGTGCGCCCGGCAATGCACAGGCGAACTGGCTTAGTCGTCCGGCCAATTCTCGATGTGAGAAAAAATGGTGATCCTGTTGAACATTTTCAAGATACCGCCTTCCCCTTCGGCAACCGGCTATGCCGATGGCAGTCCTTGCATGCAATGCAGCGGCACTGGATGGATCTTGCTGAACGCTAAGTTCAACAAAAATGCCGTCTAATTAATCGCTTTCGGCGAAGTTCGCGAGCTTGTGGTGGCGGAGCTTCGCGAGCGCCTTTGCTTCGATTTGCCGAATGCGCTCACGAGTCACACCGAACACCTTACTGATCTCTTCGAGAGTGTGATCGCCCGTCCCGCCAATGCCGAAGCGCATGCGCAGGATGCGCTGCTCACGTGGGGTAAGCGCCTCAAGTGCGTCCGCAATTGCCCTTCGCAGCGCGCTTGCTTCCGCAGCCATGCGTGGATCGACTGCGTCGGATGCCTCGATCAGGTCGCCCAACGTAGCGTCGCCATCCTCACCGATCGGGAGGTCAAGCGACGTGGGCTCCTGTACCATCGAGAGGACCTGCTCGACACGGGCCACAGTTATTCCCGTTCGTGCAGCGATCTCATCTGGTCGTGGCTCACGTCCTTCCCTTTGGTAGAGCTTGCGGCGCTCTCGCGTGACTTTGGTCGCTGTTTCGGTCATGTGAACGGGGACGCGGATGGTGCGCCCCTGATCTGCGATGGCACGCGCAATCGCCTGCCGGATCCACCAAACCGCGTAGGTCGAGACCTTCACTCCATGGCGATAGTTGAACTTTTTGACCGCATGCATAAGGCCCATGTTCCCTTCCTGGATCAAATCGAGAAAATCCAGAGAACCTTTCCGGCGGTATCTTTTCGCAATCGAAACAACAAGACGCAGATGTGCTTTCACCATCTGTTCGCGCGCTGCTTCTAGCTCTCGCCAAGCTTTCCTGACCTCTCCTGTTGCGCGTCGGAAATCCACGATCGGCAATCCCGTGCGCTCGGCGAGCGCCGACAGTTCATCGCGCAAAGCGCTGACGTGCTCAGCATGCCGCTTCGGAAGTCCATTCCAGTTTCGCCCGGATAACGAAGCCGCTTCGCTGAACCAATTCAAATCGAGCCCATGTGCGTAGTAACGGTTAAGCAGGTCCTGGCGATCGATCCCACACAGCTCACCGACCCTCAGCAGCTCCCGCTCGGTCTGCCCAAGTGTCTGCTGCTCGCGATCCAACTCCTCAATCAGCTGAGACACACGATCTGGGTGCAGATGGAGGGAGCCCATCTCGTCGGCAAAGCTTGCTACAAGTGCTTGCAGACGCACGCGGCCGGCTTCGGCAAGATCGTGGCCGCGCGAAAGGGCTGCGCGTCGCTTTCGGCTAAGCGATCCGATATCCTGCGCAAGCGCACGAAGCCGCCTAAGACGGGCTGCAATGCCGAATGCCTGGGCGTGTCGTTGGTTTGGGAGCGGAGCGTTATTCTCCGGCTCCAGTAGATCACGTATCTCTTCGTTCTCGGGCTGAAGTGCCGGACTTCCGCCAACGAGATCAGGCAACGCCCCGCGAACCTTATCTCCATCCCCAACCAAATCCAATTCGGCAGAGAAAGTTGAATCAACTAGATCGGCCAATGGAAGCCGCCCCTCAGCGATTTCCTGGTACCATCCCGCGATACGCTCAATCATTATCGGGATCTGGCAGAGCTGCTCTACCACGGCCAGTTGGGCTGCCTCTATGCGCTTTGCAAGGGCGATCTCGTCCTCGCGCGACAGCATCTCCTCATTACCCATCTGGTTGAAATACAGCCGCGTAAGGTCGCTCGAGAGACGCTCGCCGGCCTTCGTGTCGGCGGCAGTGGGCATGTTTCTGTTAGCCCCGGCAGAATCGATGCCGATAACTACGTGTTCAGAGGGACGCACCTCACCTTCGTCTGGCTCGTTGGCCTCAAACTCGTCAGGCTCAGGCTTGCAGTCTGAGCCAGAGACGCGGGTGTGGGCGAGTTCAGCGCTGCCCTGGCGGTCGCCGCAGGACGTTTCCCCACTTGACTGCAGGTCTTTCAGCAATAACGCCATGCAAACACATTCCTTTTAGACAATGCGGCAGAGGCCCTCGCCCACCCTTTGGGGCGTGACAAGCAACACTTCCTTGCTGATCTGGAAGCCAGGGGCGACAGACAGCGGGCGGCGGGTTGCGCGAGAACTGCCGCGATATACTAGCTGGGAAGTTGGCAGAGCCTTTCACATCTCGCGCCGCGGAAAGGAAAATGGTGCTCAAACCAAAAAATTTCAACCCTTTCAAGCAACTACGCAGAACTTTCTACAAACTGGCTGCCGCGGCCGCTGCAAGTTCCCAACCGCGAAATTGCGACCGGCCTTACCCGGCCAACGTTTTCCCGTTTCGGTGTGATTGCGCCAACGCTCATGAAAACCGGCAAAGTCCGCCTGCGGAGCTTACCCGTCCGCGAGGCTTCTGTTTTAGCAATTGCCCACATCGGTAAGACCCGACTAGCAATGGGCGTATAGCCATTGTCCTCAGGGGCAATAGATCGGAGTGCCGGCATTCGGTATGAGCATATTGTAAAATTAAAAACTGAGTATCAAATGCCTCACCTAAAACGTCGCCGGCGCGACCGAAAGATCACTTGGCCTACTCCTGGAGTAGATTCGAACCCCTTTCAGTCGGCCATCAAGCTGATCGGTTTTTCAATTCCGTTTCTCAAGAACGTCGAGATCTACGCCGAATCCGAGCCCGCCGACTACGTTTATAAGGTTATTGGTGGCGCGGTTCGTTGCTACAAGATCCTCAATGATGGACGTCGCCAAATCAATGCCTTCTATCTTCCCGGTGACATATTTGGTCTCGAAATTGGTGGGGTGCATGCTTTCTCCGCCGAAGCCGTAGTTGACTCGAAGATCTTGCTAATCAAACGCAACTCGCTGATCGAAATCGCCGCTCGCGACAACAGGGTTGCGCGCGAGCTCTGGACCCTGACTGCGGCTGAACTGCAGCGTATGCAGCAGCACGCTGTCGTCTTCATCATGAGCGCGCAGGAGCGTGTTGTTAGCTTCCTCGTCGAGATAGCTAAGCGCGGAGCCACTGCGTCGGAGATTGAATTGCCGATGCGACGTGCGGACATTGCCGACTATCTTGGGCTCACAATTGAGACTGTTTGTCGGACGCTTAAACAACTGGAGAAATCTGCGGCAATCGAATTGCCTACCTTTCACCACGTCGTGTTACGCAAATGCGCCGCACCTTGCTGAATCCTTAGCGAAGCCTGGACTCTTCCCAAACCGATTTCGGCTGTGCCCGGCAACCAGAACTTGGGCAAAGTGTGGGCCGCCGCCACGAGCTAAAAGAAAAATTGCCCCAAGGGATAATATTGTTTTCAGCGTTAATTGTGATGGTTAGCGGTCATCGCTTTCCGGGACCAAAGCTAAGGTCATTTTGCAGTACACGATCCGGTTTTGGCGCCAAGCTGACGTGTGAATTAATCTCGGCGATGTCTGCTGTCAGGAGATATGTGGAGATCGGACGGACGCGCAGCCATGTCACCTATGACCAAAACTGAAAGCCTATATAACGCGATGCTTGCCTGTAAATAAATCTGCTGGGCGTTAAGCATGCGCACACAGGTCGTAATTTGGCTCACCGGCACCGGGCGTTAACGAAAGCCAGCCAGTCATTACCTATCCCTTGTTTTCCATCAGTTATCTGCGTCTAGCCTGTACTGCCTCATCTTCTGGCGAGAAGACCACCCTTTCAGACTCAGGTTGGATCCAGATCAGATTATCGTGAATAGCTTTAACGCCCGGAATGTTCTCAACCGCAACCTTTGCGGCCGCTCGATGTCGCTCATCGACGATGACACCGAAAAGCTCAACCTCGCCATGGCGAACAATGATGTTCAACCCTATTGGACGCCAAGGCTGTTTTTCCAGTTCATCCAACACCCTCGCTCTGATCTCAGTATCTTTTTTCGTTGATTTCGGCATCTTCCGAGCGATGCTCACCAGCGCATGCAGGAGATCTGCGCGACTAATAATTCCTACAAGCCTCGTGCCGCGAACAACTGGCAAACGTCTTACTCGCTTT
>Ga0207824_1000113_pt1 | contig 14977 bp, 15 predicted proteins | sample LuqExpMetageno73_FD_187830 | JGI IMG/M metagenome (GOLD analysis project Ga0207824, IMG submission 187830) | Tropical forest soil microbial communities from Luquillo Experimental Forest, Puerto Rico - Sample 73 (SPAdes) | ecosystem: Environmental > Terrestrial > Soil > Tropical forest ... | reverse complement strand
TGAGCACGCTGTCGCAAAAGTGGAAGGAGATCGAGAAATGGCATTCAATAGTTACGCCAAGAAGTGTCATTCGTGTTTCGCGCGGCAATTTCGACCCAAAGCGTTTTGCGGAAGTGGAAAAAATGACGCGGGAGACTGGGGTGTACCTCACGCCAAAAATCAAGGAGCTTTCTGGGCTGTACGGCTATTTTGCAGCCGCTTCGCCCAGCGGCTCGATGGTTCATGTGAGCCTGTGGGAAAGTGATGCTGCCGCAAATCAGATGGGGAACCTCAAGGAGATGATCGTGGACGCCCGACGGGATGCGGAAGCGGTCGGTGTCCAGTTCACCCCCATCGTCAATTATCCGATCGCGTGGCGGATTTAGCGCCAACCGCGCAAGCCGGACGAGCAAGCGTCGTCGAGACGCTCATCCACCCAGGCGTCCTTCTGCCTTCGACGAGGCGGCAACCGAATGGCACTTCTATGTAAGACGATAAAGATTCAAACCAAGTATGCATGATAAAGAGGGCTAGAGCCTTCCCCTTATACTCTGGTTTAGTTCCCAGCCCCGAGTCGCAATACTAGCGGACATTTCCCATCCGCATGCTAGACTATTCATTCCATGACGCTCGATCCCGTTCTGCTGTCGCGCGTGCAGTGGGCTTGGGTGATTGCCTGGCATATAATGCTGCCGGCTTTTACCATCGGGCTTGCTTCCTACATTGCCGTGCTCGAGGGCCTGTATTTTTTCACCGGCCGCGAACTCTGGTTTCGCATCTCTGGATTCTGGACCAGGATCTTCGCCGTTTCTTTCGGAATGGGCGTGGTCTCCGGCATCATCATGCCCTTCCAGTTCGGCACCAATTGGAGCCGCTTTACCGACGCGACCGCTGACGTGCTCTCGCCGCTGATGGCGTATGAGGGACTCATGGCTTTTTTTCTCGAGTCCTCGTTTCTCGGCGTTCTGTTGTTCGGACGTCGGCTAGTCCCGACCTGGGCGCATTTTTTTGCGGCGCTGATGGTCGCGTTCGGGACGCTGCTGTCTTCGTTCTGGATTTTGGCGACCAATTCGTGGATGCAGACGCCGCAAGGCTACACAATCGTCGACGGGCGTTTCCAGCCTGCCGATTGGGCCGCGATCATTTTCAGTCCGTCTTTTCCATATCGACTACTGCACAACATCACCGCCTTTTACATCACCACTGCTTTCGTGGTGATGGGTGTCGGCGCTTGGCTTCTGCGCCGCGACAGAGCTGCCGACGGCGCGCGAATCATGATCCGCATGGCGCTCGATCTCCTCATCCTTTTGGTGCCGCTGCAAATGTTTTTTGGCGACCAGCACGGCCTCAATACGCTGGAATATCAGCCGGCCAAGCTCGCCGCGATCGAAGGCCGCTATGACAGCGCACAGCCGACGCCGCTGACCTTGTTCGGCATTCCCGACGACGCTGCGGCGACGATGCACGGCGCCATTGAGATACCGCGCCTCGGCAGCATTATTCTCACGCATTCCTGGGACGGCGTAATTAAGGGTTTGAAGGAATGGCCGGCGGATCAGCGCCCGCCGGTCGGGCCACCGTTTTTCGCGTTCCGGGTCATGGTCGGCATTGCGTGCATCATGCTGATAATCGTGGTGGTTGGGCAGGTGCTGCGGCTGCGCGGGCGACTGTGGGACACGACCTGGTTTCTACGGCTGTGCCAATGGACTGGGCCGCTCGGCTTCATCGCTGTCATCGCGGGCTGGGTTACGACCGAGGTCGGCCGCCAACCCTGGACGGTCTACGGTCTGTTGCGCACCGCCGACTCTGTCTCACCGTCGCTCACCGGCGCCAATGTCGCATGGTCACTCGCCCTCTACGTCGTGGTTTATCTGATCATGTTCCCGACTGGCATCGCGTTTATGGCTGGTCTCGTTCGCCGCGGCCCGCAGCGACTGGAAGTCGAAACCGCAGTCGTCGAGAGCGGCTTGCCGCACGAACCGTTCGAAAGCGCCGCGCGCACGGCGCCGCAATCGTGAGGGGAACCCGATGGTGCTTGACCTTGTGCCGCTGTGGACGATCTTGATCGGACTCGCGGTGTTTTATTACGTGGTGTTCGACGGTTTCGATCTGGGCGTGGGAATGCTTTATGGCTTCGTACGAGGCGAATCGACTCGCGCTACACTCATGAATTCGATCGCCCCTGTCTGGGACGGCAACGAGACCTGGCTGATATTCGGCGGACTTGGCTTGCTGACGGCTTTTCCGCTCGCCTTCACGATCATCATTCCGGCGGTTTATTTTCCAATCCTGATGATGTTGTTGGCGCTCGTTTTCCGCGGCGTGGCGTTTGAATTCCGCTTCAAACATGCGACGCTGCGACGCCTGTGGGATGGCGCGTTCTGCGGCGGCTCGCTGGTCGCGACCTTCGCGCAGGGCGTCGTGCTCGGCACATTCATCCAGGGTTTCAAAATCGACGGCAGGCAGTTTGCCGGCAGCTCGTTCGATTGGCTCGCCCCGTTTCCACTCGCGGTCGGACTGTCGCTGATGTTCGGCTACGGACTGTTGGGCGCGTGTTGGCTCATTCTGAAAACCGAAGGCGAGTTGCAGGACTGGGCAAGACGCGCCGCTAGCATTTGCCTGATCGCGGTCCTCGCCGCGATCGCCGGCGTGAGCATCTGGACTCCGCTGGCGTATCCCGACATCGCGCGGCGCTGGTTCAGCTGGCCCAATATCGCGTTCCTGTCGCCGGTGCCGATCATCACCGCGCTGCTCGCGTTCGGGGAGTGGGAGGCTTTGCGTCGCCGGCACGAATTGACGCCGTTCCTGATCGCCATCGCGCTGTTTCTTATGTCGTTTGTCGGCATTGCGATCAGCCTGTGGCCAATGATCGTGCCGTACCGCTACACGCTCTGGCAGGCGGCTTCATCTGGAAGCACACAGGCCTTTCTATTGATCGGCACGCTGTTCCTGCTACCGATCATTCTGACGTATACGGCCTGGTCCTATTGGGTGTTCCGCGGCAAGGTCGGCGATATTACTGGGTATCATTAGCTTACCCTTGTCGCCTGGAGCAATTGCGTATCGGCCGCACAACGCGGAGACACGCAATCCTGTGATTTCTGTCACACAGAATTATTCTGCCGTTCTGTGAGCTCTCTCACAAAGCAAGAGGCATGTCCGAATATTATTCGAGTTGAAAGGCCAGTAGAAGTGAGGGTTGCCATGTTCAGCCGCCCAATTTGGATCCTCGCCTTCGCAGCAGTTTTTATACTCGGATTTGATATCGCCCTTAGCCTCCACGACTTGAACACTCGCAGAAGCTACGCCCCTCAGCGTCACCATCTAAATGCAGTGGATGCTCCGGTGACTTGCCCGACTGCGGCGGCAAGGTGGTGTCAAGTCACTGGCGGTTTGCCTGAATAGTGGCAGGAAAGCCAGCGATCACTTTTGTCTGATAATGCAATTGATAGGCGCAAGTGGTATGTCTGCTAAGCCACAAAGCGGGTATGGCCTGCGTTGCTAAATCACCTCCTCGGTGCGGCCAAGCAACGATGTCGGCACAGTAAATTGTCGGCACGTATTTGGTCGGCGTTTGAACCGGCGTGTCGGCCGGTTTTTCGCCCGCTTTCATCAAATTCTTCAATTATTTCCTGACGGCGCACGCTTCTTCATTTTGCCAGCTTGACTCTGTGTAACCGATCGGTTACCAATCCGTAACCTTATGGTTACGGATGGTTGCGGATATGGCCGTTCTGAAACTAAGGCAGCGCGAGGCGATATTCCGGGCAATCGCTGATCCGACCCGCCGCGAAATCCTTGGTCTCTTGCGCCACCGCAAGCATACGGTCGGCGAACTCGCCGGCAATTTTCGCACCAGCCGTCCCGCGATCTCAAAACATCTTCGATTGCTGCGCCGTGTCGGTCTGGTCGTGACCAAAAACGAAGGCACTGCACGGATCTGTCGGCTAAATGCCGAGCCGCTGCGCGTCGTCGATGATTGGCTGCGTGATTATCAGGAGCTTTGGGCACAGAGTCTGCAGAGCCTCAAGCGTTATGTTGAGGAGAACCGATGAGTACGACAACACGTTCAGTCGACGCGATCGTTCAAGAAATCACGATCAAGGCTCCCGCCGCGCGGGTTTTCGAGGCACTGGTCGATCCGGCGCAGCGGATGAAGTGGTGGGGTAAAAAGGGCCGCTTCGAAACCACGAATGCGGAATCCGATCTGCGGCCCGGCGGCCGTTGGCTGATGAGCGGCATGGGAATGGGAAGACCTTTCAAAGTCGAAGGCGTCTATCGGATCATCCAACGTCCACACGTGCTCGCGTTCACCTGGCTGCCGTCTTGGGACGAGGAAGCGACCGAGACGCTGGTACGGTTCGATCTTTATGAACAGAACGGCTTCACGACGGTTCGCTTGACCCATTCGGGCTTCGCCAGCGAAAGCTCGCGCGCCCGCCATCAAGGCTGGCCGCAGATCCTAGGCTGGCTTAAGGCCTACGCGGAATACTGATCAAAGGCTGGAGCAGCGACCATCGTTCTCGTTCACATGACCGGCACCTCCTCCTTCGGCTTTCGGCGTGACAAAAAAATTGCATAGGCCGGACGATCTCCACCCGCAAGTCAGCTCCGTCATACAGCCCTGATCTTTATCGCTTTTTTGTCAGGGAGAAATCACTTGACGTACGTACCAACCGGTTGGTATGTACCACTCGTGAATGCAGCGACAACCCGACACCAATCTGACGCGCGAACCCGCCTGCTCGACACGGCAATGCATGTGATCCGCGCGCAGGGCTACACGGCGAGCACGGTAGACGACATCTGCCGCGCCGCCGGCCTCACGAAGGGTGCGTTCTTTCATCACTTCAAGAGCAAGGAAGATCTCGCGGTCGCAGCAGCCGCGCATTTTTCGCAAATGGCCGAGCAGCTTTTCGGGGGCGCGCCCTATCGCCAACTCGCAGATCCCTTGGATCGCCTGCTCGGCTACGTCGATTTCCGCACGACGATCCTCGCCGGATCCGTTCCCCAGTTCACCTGCCTCCTCGGCACCATGGTGCAGGAAGCTTACGACACCCACCCCGCGATCTGCCGTGCATGTGACACTTATATCAGCGCGCACGCTGCCGAGGTTGAAAAGGACATCGCTGCCGCAAAAGCGCTCTATGCGCCGGCGGCGGAGTGGAGCGCGGAGAGCCTCGCGCTCTATACGCAGGCGGTGCTGCAAGGCGCCTTTGTACTAGCCAAGTCGAAGGGCGGCCCTGAGGTCGCGCGCGACTGTCTCGCGCATCTGCGCCGCTATCTCCTGCAACTCTTCAACCGGTCCCCTAGCAAAGAGGAGTGACGACCATGCCGGCACCACGCGGCAAGTTCATCTGGTACGACGTGATGACGCACGATACGAAGGCAGCGGCGGCGTTCTACAGCGATGTGATCGGCTGGAACGCGCAGGAACATCGGATGCCTGACAACCGCATCTACACGGTCTTCAACAAGGGGCCGACGATGGTTGCCGGGCTGATGGAGATCCCCGACGCGCTGTGCGCGGAAGGCGCCAAGCCCTGCTGGTCCGGTTATGTCGCGACCAATGACGTCGACGCCGATGCCGCGCGTGTCGTAGCAGCGGGCGGCGCGATCAAGCGCCCGCCCGAAGACATCCCGAATGTCGGCCGCTTCGCCGTCGCCGCCGATCCCGGCGGGGCCGTGTTTCTGCTCTTCAAGCCGAACAGCGAGCAGGAGCCGAAGGCGATTGCGCCGATGACGCCTGGTCATGTCGGCTGGCACGAACTCAACGCCGGCGATCTCGATCGCGAGTTCGCCTTCTATTCGCGACTGTTCGGTTGGACGAAGGATCGCGCCATCGATATGGGCGCGATGGGCACCTACCAGATCTTCGCGACAGGCGGCGCCCCCTGCGGCGGCATGATGAAAGGCTGCGCACAAGCGCGGGGTCCCGCGTGGAACTACTACTTCGCTGTCGACAGCGTTGCGAAAGCGGCCGATCGTGCGCACACCCGCGGCGCGGAAATCCTGCACGGCCCCGCCGAAGTCCCCGGCGGCGCGTGGATCGTCCAGGCCCGCGACCCCCAAGGCGCCCCCTTCGCCATGGTGAGCGCCCCGCATTGAGCAACGCAAGGCCGCTGGGCGAAGCCAAGCCCAGCGGCCTTCTCACTTCAACGGAGAGTAGCAGCAAAGACTACGGAGAGCCCTCCATGCAGTACGCACTGCGCGCCGGCCAGACGGAGCTTGCGCGTTCTGCACGCGTGAGCCGAATGGGCGCGATGACTGCATCCATCGCCCACGAGATCAATCAGCCCTTAGCGGCTATCGTGGCCAATGCCAATGCCGCATTGCGCTGGATGGCGCGCACACCTCCCGATGTTGCTGAGGCGCGAGAAAGTCTTGAGCAGATTGTTCGTGAGAGTCAACGCGCCGCTGACATGATCCAGAGTGTGCGTTCAATGTTCAAATCTAAGGAATTGGCGTGTGTGTCCGTCGATTTAAATCAACTCATCCACGAGGTGCTCGCGTTAGTGCAGGGCACACTCAAAAAGCACGGTGTTGTCGTGCGCACTGAGTTGAATGAAGCGCTTATTCCTGTACCCGGCAATCGAGTGCAATTGCAACAGGTCCTCTTCAATCTCGTAACCAATGCCATCGAGGCGATGGAATTGGTCGCCGACCGTAGGATGCTCGTGAAGTCCGACCTCGAAAGCAGCGGCGAGGTGAGAGTCACTGTTGAAGATTCCGGCAGTGGCATCGACCCGAAAGTTATCGACCGAATCTTCACTTCATTCTTCACAACCAAGGCCGATGGTATGGGAATGGGCTTATCGATTTGCCGGTCGATCATTGAATCGCATGGTGGGCGCTTGTGGGCTTCTCCGGGTGCCACCCGTGGAGCTGTTTTTCGATTCACTTTGCCGACCGGCATATCCGGGGGCGAAGAAGAATGGGTCCCGGCGCGCTCACCAAACAAAAGTTTTGGTTAGGTGCACAATCACCTAAGCATTTTAGTTCAGGAGTGCGGCTAGGGCCAAAAATGGCGCTACAGGAGGCGACGCGGGCAGGATCGCGAGTGTTCAGCATCTAATCTACCCTTCCCTACCCCAGCAATCTTGCGAGTACCGCCGCCTTGACGGGCTCGCCCCTGGTGGGGTCGGGCCACGGCTCGTCCCCACTACCCCTTCACGGTGTTTGGCTGTTAGTCACGACGAAGGTCAACGCGAAGATCAGGAGTACGATTGCCGCCGCGCCTAAGAGCGTTAGTTGACCCATCGTCCTGCGCGAGAAATCTGGATGGTCGCTCTGTGTTGCCATGGGTTGGCCCCGTCGTCGGGACTGCCCAGCCGTACCGATTCGATGTGACGGTGTCGTAACGCGCCCGCGCACCGTGGCCGCCTGCTTTTGGCTAACTGCGATATTTAAGGTAGCGGGTAGACATCAGATTAAGGTAGCAGCGCGGCCCGGTACAACCTGTTCGGCCGCGGCTGCACCCGCTAGGATCGCTCGCGTGAGGCGCCGCTGGCTGGCAGCGCCACTCGGTGCGCTGCTTCTTTGCCCCAGAAACCGGGACAGACCAAAACTAGATTGGCACATCGACAGCACCGCCTCTTCGGCACTGCAGCATCCAATTCTCTCGCACGACTCAAGGTCATAACGTAACTTAGCAGCCGGCAGCTCGCAGGAGCTGGCTCGCCTTCTCCACCTCATGGGGGGTGTATCAAATGGCGACTGAGAGGACTCGTGATCAGTTCGATCCGGTCCAGCTATCTAAAAGCATTACCCGGGTTGCCGAGCGCAGCCAAAAGCTCGTGCTGGAATTTCTTGCCAGCCCGCCCGACTTTTCTCCTGCTGGCTTCGCGCATACCGCGGCGGCCGGTTCAGCATTTGTCAGCCTGACCATCAGGATGATGTCGGATCCCATGTCGTTTGCGGCCGCGACGTTCGACCTGTGGTCGCAAGCTGCGGCGCGCTGGCGGTCAATCGGTGCGCCGGTTGCATCGGATCAAGCGCGAAAGGATCGCCGCTTCAAACATTCGGCATGGGCCGATAAAGCGATATTCGAGTTCATCAAGGACACCTATCTTATTTACGCGGACTGCGTCCTGTCGACGGTGCGCGGCGTCCAGGGCCTCGACGACAAAACCGCCCACAAAGTTGATTTCTACACACGTCAATTCATCGACGCGATCGCACCGTCAAATTTCATCGCCACGAACCCGGAGATATTGCGGGCGACGGTGGACACCGGCGGCGAGAACTTGCTGCGCGGCCTCGCCAACATGCTGGACGATCTGCGACGCGGCAAGGGTCGACTGGCAATCAGCATGACCGACCTGAATTCGTTCCGGCTCGGCGAAGACCTCGCCGCCACGCCGGGCAAGGTGATTGCACGCAACGAATTGATGGAATTGATCCAGTACGAGCCGGCGACATCCGAGGTGCGAAGACGCCCGTTGCTGATCGTGCCACCCTGGATCAATAAGTTTTACATACTCGATCTGGGGCCGGAGAAATCCTTCATTAAGTGGGCGGTGACCCAGGGACATACGGTATTTGTGATCTCCTGGGTCAACCCCGATGAACGCTTAGCCCATAAGACCTTCGAGGATTACATGCTCGAGGGTCCGTTATGGGCACTTGACATGATCGAGCAGGCAACCGGAGAGCGCGAATTCAATACGATCGGGTACTGCCTCGGCGGAACATTGCTGGCAACGACGCTTGCCTACCTCTCGGCCAAATCGGACGACCGAATCAAAAGTGCGACTTATTTCGGGACTCTGGTTGACTTCACGGAGGTTGGTGACTTGGCGGTCTTCATCGACGAACACCAGCTTTCATCGCTGGAAAGGCAGATGGAGAAGCGTGGCTATCTCGACGGACACGAGATGGCAGCGTCGTTCAACATGCTGAGAGCCAACGAACTGATCTGGTCTTTCGTCGTCAACAATTACCTGCTCGGCAGGGAGCCGACGCCATCCGATCTTCTGCATTGGAATGCAGACTCCACACGCATGCCGGCGACGATGCACGCTTTTTATCTGCGCAAAATGTATCATGAGAACCAGCTAGTAGTGCCCGGGGGAATTACGCTGGATGGCGTGCCAATTAACTTGCGATTGATCAACACGCCCACCTTCGTCTTGGCGACGATCGAGGATCATATCGCACCCTGGGAGTCTGCCTACGCCGCGACGCAGATCTATTCCGGGCCGGTGAAGTTCCTGTTGGCCGCATCTGGCCATATCGCAGGCGTGGTGAGCCCACCTGGCAGCAAGTACGGACATTGGGAGAATGAAAGCCTGCCGGAAACAACGCAAGCCTGGTTGGACGGGGCGACGGAGCGCGAGAGCTCATGGTGGCCGGCGTGGGATCGGTGGGTCTCAGCGTTTGCCGGCGGCACCGTTCCCTCACGACGGCCTGGTTCGGGAGCATTGAAGGCCATTGACGATGCCCCGGGCATCTACGTCCGCGTCAAAGCGAAGGAGGAGTGATTTACCGAGCAAGACGATCGCCAGCGTAGCTCGTCTCTGATTCAGAATGCGATCACGCTAACCAATGTCAGCTTTTGACAATATAGCGAACGTAGACGGCAAGGCGATGACGGTCAGTTTTCCAACAACGCCACCGTTCCCAAGCCGCCGTCGGCACAGATACTGACGATCGCGCGGCCTCCCTTGGGCATCGCAGCGAGTTCCTTAACGGCCTGACTCAAGATCCGCGCACCGGTGGCAGCGAAAGGGTGGCCGAGCGCAACACTGCCGCCGTTGGGATTCATGCGGTCGCGTGGAAAAGCACCGAACGTGTGTTCCACACCTGCCTTTTTGCGAACGAAGTCTTTATCTTCTAGGCCTTTGATATGGCACAGCACCTGCGCCGAAAACGCTTCGTGGATTTCCCAGAGAGCGATGTCGTCGAATTTCAATCCGCGCCGCGCGAGAACGCGTGGAATGGCAGATACCGGCGCCATCAAGAGACCTTCATGAAAAATATCGACTGCGGCGATTTCAAAATCGACCAGACGGACGCGTGGCATATTAAGGGGGAGTCGGCTGATCCCCTCTTCCGTCGCGACCCAAATGGCTGCAGCTCCATCTGTCAAGGGCGAGCTGTTACCGGCAGTGAGCGTCCCTTTTCCACTTGTGCGATCGAATACGGGTTTGAGCTTACCGAGCTTTTCCAGCGACGTATCGCGACGGGGGAAGTGATCTCTCGAGATTCCGTCGAGCGGGATGATAAGGTCTGAAAAAAATCCACGGTCCTGCGCTACCACGGCGTTCCGGTGACTTTGCAGCGCGAGCTCGTCTTGCTCGCGGCGGCCGACATACCAAGTCTTTGCCATGTCTTCGGTGTGCTCGCCCATACTGCGGCCGGTGGTCCGATTCTTTACCTCGGGGATGAAGAGTCGAATATCCGAGGGGCGGAGTTTGCGCAGCACACTGAGTCGCTGCGAAACACTGCGCGCCTGCACCATGCGTCTCAGCCAATCCGAAAGGTTCTGTCCGAGGCCGATTTGCACGCGGGTCATACTTTCGACGCCGCCAACAAGCGCCAGCGACCCACCGCTGCCGCCCAACATGCCCGCGGCTTCGAACACCCCGACCATGCTGGTGCTACATTGCATAATTGTCGTAAAGGTCGGCACATGCGGATCGAGCTTTGCCTCTAACCAGACTTCGCGAGCAAGGTTAGCGTAGGCAAGATTGCCCACGACCGCGCCCCAGACAGCGAAATCAATTTGACCGATTGAGAGTGGCGCCATCGCCTGGACCACGGGCACTGAAAGCGCCAAGGAATCGCGGTGGGCGAAAGGCCCATCGACGCCGACAAAGGGCGTGCGAAGACCGGCCCCTAGCCAGACTGTTTTTTCGCCCGTCATAGCGTGTAGATTCCCCCAGCGGACATGCCTAACGCAAGCTGAAATGTGTTGTTGCTTGCGCGGCTATCCGGCGCAGAACTTCGCTGCCGGTTATTATGCTCACGGCACGTGCAGAGCCGGGGCTGGACGATTGCAGCGGCATCGTGGGAACCCATACGTACCGCCTAGAAGATCAATCCGAGAAATCTACCCAACGCTGACAGCAAGGCGGTTACGCCCATCAGTCCTGCGGCCCAAAAGTTCCATCTGTTCATTCTTTGCAGCGCTTTGGACAATTCAGTTACCTTATCCAATTCGTTTGTGCCCGGGTTGATGCTGGGCAAACGGCACATTGCGGACGTGAACCAGAATATTGCAGAACCACACGCCGCGATCACTGCTCCGGCCTCAATGAACGATCTCATAATCACTCCTAATGGTTCGGGGATGGATCGCGATTATACTGCTAATTAATTGATCTCGCCGATGTCTGCGGTCGCTGATAGGGGCAAAGCGGCGGACACACTGGTTATGTCGGGGCAAAGTGCAATCGCTGTCTCGCGCTACCTTCAACGCAGGATGTCGATCTGTCACAACAGTAAACCTTCGTATAGGTGCGGCAAACCTATGTTCCATGGAATGCACGTCGGCGTGGGAGCAATTTTGAAAAACGGCAGGAGAGCTCTCCAGTAAAAGGAGATTCAACAATGGATACGATTAAAACGTCCGAAGAAATCAACCATGATCGCCGCCGTTTTGTCGAAACCGCTGCCGCGGGTATTGCTGCCGCAGGGGTCCTCAGTTTGCTGCCAGAGCATACGGCCGCGGCAACCAATGATAACGCCATCCGCCCGTTCAATATCCAAGTTCCGGAAGAGGTGCTTGTCGATTTGCGCCGGCGCATCAACGCGACAAAGTGGCCTGACCGGGAAACAGTCACAGATGAATCTCAAGGCGTGCAGTTAGCGACGATGCAGGAACTCGCGCGCTATTGGGGAACAGATTACGATTGGCGCAAGTGCGAGGCGAAACTGAACGCCCTACCGCAATTCATCACCGAGATCGATGGTCTCGACATTCATTTCATTCACGTTCGTTCGAAACATGAAAATGCGTTGCCGCTCATCGTCACACACGGATGGCCCGGCTCTATCATCGAGCAGCTGAAGATCATCGATCCACTCACCAATCCCACGGCACATGATGCGAGCGCATCGGACGCTTTCCATGTGGTGATTCCCTCTTTGCCTGGCTACGGATTTTCAGCCAGGCCGACCACGACCGGCTGGGGTCCGGATCGCACCGCGCGTGCCTGGATCCTGTTGATGAAGCGACTTGGTTACACGCAATTTGTGGCGCAAGGCGGCGATTTGGGTGCGGGTGTCTGCACTGTGATGGCCAAACAGGCGCCTCCAGAATTGATGGGCATTCACACCAACTTCCCTGGTACTATTCCACTCGGCATTGCGAAGGCGCTCCAGTGCGGCGATCCGCCGCCAGCCGATCTATCAGCCGACGAACGACGCGCGTACGAGCAGCTGGCCGAGTTATTCACGAAGAAACGCGCCTACGCACAAATGATGGGGACTCGCCCGCAGACGCTCTATGGATTGGCGGACTCGCCGGTCGGCTTGGCAGCCTGGCTCTTTGACCACGGTGACGGTTATGGCCAGCCAGCGGCGGCGATCACCTCGGCCGTGCTAGGGCGCACGGTCAATGGGCACCCCGCAGGCGACCTTACACGAGACGATGTCCTCGACGACTTCACGCTCTACTGGTTGACGAACACGGCGATTTCTGCGGCTCGCTACTATTGGGAAAGTCACATCAACCTTTACAACGCCGCTGACGTCTCCATCCCGGCTGCCGTGACCGTCTTTCCTGGCGAGAACTATCAAGCGCCACGGAGTTGGGCAGAGCGGGCGTATCACAAGCTCATCTATTACAACAAGGTTGACCAAGGCGGGCACTATGCGGCCTGGGAACAGCCGAAGCTCTTTTCTCAAGAGGTTCGCGCGGCATTCAGGCCGCTGCGCAAATAGATACCCAACAGGCGCGCAGCCAGAAGTCAGACAGGTAGCAATCTCCTGTTCCGCCTGGACCGCACAAGGTTGAACTCCAGCCTTCGGATCGAAGCGTTGTCGAATTCCTCGTGCCAGACGCAGGCGGTGCAAAAGGTCATCACTGACGGGGCCTGTTCCTGCCGCTGCAGCCGCAATCGCTCTATCAAATGGGGGAGCACTTAGGGCCGGACTCGAAGTCGCTCGGCGCCGTGGCATCCGCTGCCGCACATGATAACGATGTTGTCGGCCGCAAACGGCCATCATTGAGGAAAAAGCGTCATGTCAAAATTTGCAAACGTCGTCACGATCGAGGTTACCCACGGGCGGAGAGATGAGGTCGTAGCTTTGCTACTGGCGCACAAGGCACGCCTGAAAAATGAACCGGGTACCCTGCAATTCGAAGTCCTGCTGCCGAAAGACGACAATACGAAAGTTCGGGTGTACGAAATGTACCGGGACGCCGCCGCATTCGAGGTGCATCTGAACGGGCCGTCCCTCGCGCAATGGAAAAAAGAGACTGCCGGAATGGTGGTGAAGCTTCATGGGGTGCGGTGCGCGGTCGTGGACTAGTCGGTCCACTAACGCGCCACAACCGTTACCAAGTCGCCACAATCCGACTACCGCAGGAGTGACCGCTGTGAATATCCCGACATATGACAAGAGCATCACCGCACTTTTAGTGGTCGATCCCTACAACGACTTCATTTCCGAGGGCGGCAAGATCTGGCCCCGCATCAAAGCTGTCGCTGAAGCAAACGACTGCGTTTCCAACATGCTGAAGGTCCTGAATGCCGCGCGCGCAGTGAAGCTTCGCGTCTTCTATGCCATGCATCATCGATATCGTGCAGGCGACTACGAAACTTGGAAGTACATTGCGCCGATTCAACGAGCCACATGGCAGCACAAGAGCTTCGAATACGGCACATGGGGTGGTGAGTTCCGTGCCGAATTCGTGCCGGCGCCAGGTGAGATTGTCGCGCAGGAACACTGGTGTTCCAGTGGCTTCGCCAACACCGACTTGGACTTGCAGCTCAAGAAGCACGGCATCCATAAGCTCATCGTCATCGGACTCATCGCGCATACCTGCATCGAAGCGACTGTGCGCTATGCCGCCGAGCTCGGTTATGAGGTCACCGTCGTTAAGGATGCGACGGCGGATTACTCGGACGAGATGATGCATGTCGCCCTCGACATCAATATCCCAAACTACGCTAGTGCCGTTGTCACCACAAAGGAGGTCGTCGGCTCGATCTCTTCTGTCCAAACCTAAGGAGCTAGACATGAGCAGTACTCATGGCCCGACGAGACGCCGCCGATGACGCGCCCTTCCAACAGGGATGGTGGAAGCGGCACCTATGTCAGGCCGCATTTGCTTGATAAGATCAAGAAAATAAGCTCAACTGATAATAACTGATAATAAATGGGGGAAACGAAATGCCGGACAAATCATCGCATCCGTTGCTGTCGTACGCTGATAGCATTGCCGCGGGCATGACTGACACATGGCTATTGATCGGCCGCATCCTTGTCGCGCTGTTGTTCTTTCTGACGGTGTGGTTTGGGTCGCCGAGCACCGCTTACCTCACGTCAATTAATTACATTATGCCGGAGGTTTGGAGTATTGTAGCGCGCGTCGTCGAATGGATTATCGTCATCTCCCTCGTGCTCGGGCTGGGCACACGCTATGGCGCACTGCTGGGCTTCCTCTTCGTAATCGTCGCGACAGTGACGGCGCATCGCTGGTGGGGCTATCCGCAGGCGGCACAACTGGTGCAGTACACCTTCTTAGTTAAGAATCTTGCCGCACTTGGCGGTCTTCTCCTAATTTTTACTACCGGCGCGGGTCGCTTTAGCGTCGACAACATGCTTGCCGACAAGAGTTGAACGCTCACGATTCGCCGCTGAGAGCGGTTGAATCGGTTCTTCGCGCAAATATCGAAGTGCGGCAATCACGCCAGTCTTGTCGGCTCGACGAATAAAGCATTCAACCCGGGCACTCAGACAGGCCAGTGCAAGAGCCGAGAGTGAAGTTGGCCTGTTCCCTCGCTGCACCGCTGGCGACCTCCAATGCCTCGTCAGATACATCGCA
>Ga0207824_1000106_pt1 | contig 15182 bp, 14 predicted proteins | sample LuqExpMetageno73_FD_187830 | JGI IMG/M metagenome (GOLD analysis project Ga0207824, IMG submission 187830) | Tropical forest soil microbial communities from Luquillo Experimental Forest, Puerto Rico - Sample 73 (SPAdes) | ecosystem: Environmental > Terrestrial > Soil > Tropical forest ... | reverse complement strand
CGAGCGGTTGTTAGCCACGCCCATTATCAGCCCGCGTTTGCCGCGCATCAGGCTAGAGATTTCCGGCATTAACCATCCCGTCGTGCCGGTTTGGTTCCGGCTACCTTCGTATGGCACAGGGTCCTGGGACCATCAAGAATGAGCCCAAGATCCCACTACCCACTGTTAATCCAAGCGGATTGCGGGAATATGATCGGAATTAAGGGGTTTTCTAAGGTGCCCAAAGGCACGTGGATCTGATTGCAAAGGGGAGTGGCTTGGCCACATTCAACACATTCAAGAAGAGTGTCGAGGCAACGGTCCCAGCACTGCGGCGCTATGCGCGTGCGCTGACCCGTGACGCCGATGTCGCCGACGACCTGGTGCAGGACACGCTGGTGCGCGCGCTGCGTTCTGAACATCTGTTCCATGGCGGCGAGGTGCGCAGCTGGCTGTACACGATCCTCACCAACTTGAACCGCAACCGGCTGCGCTCGCTGGCGCGCCGGCCGATGCTGCTGCCGCTCGACGATAACGACACTACCGACCTCACCGGACCGGAAGCGGGCGGACGCGACATCGAGCGTGCTCTGGGGACTTTGGTAGAGGACCAGCGCAGTGCACTCCTGCTGGTCGTATTGGAAGGCCTCACCTACCGCGAAGTCGCGGAGGTCCAGGGTGTGCCGATCGGTACCGTGATGTCGCGATTGGCGCGCGCACGCGTGCAGATCAAAAACTATCTCGACGGGGAGCGCCCGGCGCTACGTCGAGTGAAATGAGAGAAGGTGGAGACATGATCGATCGTGACTCACTTGTAACCGAGGAAGAGCTGCATGCTCTCGTCGACGGCGAATTGTCGCCTGATCGGCAGGAGGCCGTCGCCGCGTGGCTGGCCGCGCATCCCGATCGGGCCGCCCTGGTCAGCGCCTGGCGGGCGCAGGCCGACGCTATTCGCGCGCGTTTCGGTGTTGTCGTTGATGAGCCGGTGCCGTCGCGCCTGCGCCTCGACCAAGTTCTGCGGCAGGATCGCTGGAGCGGCAGGACCTGGGCCGGAATGGCCGCAGCGGCGGTCATTTCACTGATGATAGGCGGCGTCGGTGGCTGGTTCGCGCATGGGGCGACGATGGGAGCGCCGGCCGGTTTCGAGGCCGTCGCCTCCGACGCGCTCGATGCCTACAGGCTCTACGTCGTCGAAGTGCGCCACCCGGTCGAAGTGCCGGGCAGCGAACGCGCGCATATGACGCAATGGCTGTCGAAGCGACTAGGCGCCGAGCTACGCATTCCCGATCTGCAGTCGATCGGTCTCAAGCTGGTCGGCGGCCGCCTGTTGCCGGGACCAACCGGCGCCGCGGCGTTCTACATGTATGAAGGCCCGTCCGGGGAGCGTTACACCATCTACTGCTCGAAGGCGGGAGAGGGGCAGACCGCCCTGCGCTACAAGAGCGGCAACGGCCTCGGCGCATTCTATTGGGTGGACGACCAGGTCGCCTACGCGGTGAGCGGACCGGCCGACCGCGAGAAGCTCGAGCAGGTCACCAAGTCTGTCTACGAGCAGGTCGACAGGACGGGCGCGAAGAGATCGTAAGCATCTTCGCGTTTACTCGAGATCCTTGCGCGGATAGTAGGGCTTGGACTCGCGCCACTTGCGCATCAGCTCCTTGAGCTCCTCATCGCTGCGCTCCGGCAGCATGACGCGCACGGTGGCGAGCAGATCGCCACCGCCGCTCTTCGACTTCAGGCCTTTGCCTTTTAAGCGGAAAGTACGACCCGAATTGGTGCCTGGGGGAATGGCCAATTCTACCGCACCGTCGAGCGTCGGCACGCGCACCTTGCCGCCGAGCGTCGCCTCATAGAGCGTGATCGGCAGATCGAGCCGCAGGTCGGCGCCGTCCAGCTTGAACAGCGGATGCGGCGCGACACGCACCGTAATGATGGCATCGCCGACACGGCCAGATGAGTTCGGCCAGCCCTGCCCTTTCAGGCGGATCTGCTGGCCGCTGGTGACGCCGGCGGGAACCTTCACCTCGACGTCCTTGCCGGTCGGCAGATGCAGACGCTTCTTGGTGCCCTTGGCCGCCTCGGGCAAAGAGACGGTCATCTCGGCATGCAAGTCCTGGCCGCCGGCCGGTGCACCGAAATCCTCCGGTTCGAACTGCGCGCCAAATCCGCGGCCGCCGCCGCGCATGGCGCCGCCGAACATGTTGCGCAGGATATCCTCGAAGCCACCGGCGCCGCCAGTCGAGCGGCGGAAACCGTCGGTGCCAAAACTGAAAGTCTCGAAATGGCTGCCGGGGCCGCCGCGGGGCTGCGCACCAAATCCCTCGAAACCGCGGAAGCGCGGCTTGCCCTCGGCGTCGATCTCGCCGTTGTCAAAGGCCTTACGCTTCTTCTCGTCGCCGACGATCTCGTAGGCGGCATTAAGTTCCGCAAATCGCGAGGCCGCCTTAGGATCATGCTTGTTGGCGTCGGGATGTAGCTTCTTGGCGAGCCGGCGATAGGCGCTCTTGATGTCGCCCTCGCTCGCACCCTTCGTTACCCCTAGGATCTCGTAGGGGTCGCGCATTCAGTCCAAACTCCCCGTAAAACCCCGGCCGCCAGGAAAGTTGGCGACTCGCCAGTAAATGTGGGGTGTCATGAAACGGGATGCAACGAGGACGAGGCCTGCGGCGTCAGGAGCGCTTCCAGGGCTTGAGCGCCCGCACTTCCCAGACGCCTTTGTCCTCCTTACAGGCGGCGCCCTGCAACCAGGCCTGCTCGCCGCCGCTGACGTAGCTCGCCAGGAAATCGCGGCAGGTCTGGCCGTCCTGGGTATAGGCCGTGGCGATGGGCGTCACGGTGCCGCGCGCCCCGGTGCGCGGGTTCTCCCAGGAGGCGCTGGCGTCCTTTCTACCGCGGCTGAGCACCTCGGTGGCGGCGGCGCGCGCATAGGCGAGGTCGCCGTCCGGTGGCAGTTCGGCCACCGCCTTGGCGCCGGACGGCGGCGCGATCGAACCGGTATGTTCCGTTTTGTCGGAGCCGCCCCAGAGCGAGTCGAGTTGGTAGGAGACGCTACACCCGCCGGCGGCCAGTCCCACGCTCAGCGCTAGCCCCAACGGCAGAACGCGCCATAGGCGGCCGTGCGTGCATCCACTATAAAGGCGGCACTCGGAATAATGGTGAATGGCACTACCCAAGCAGGCGCTCCGGCAACAATGCGCGATACGGCTCCAATACAACACCTGAGTTGGTTAACGACCGGTGATTTCATCGCGGCGGACGAGCCGTTCCGCCTGTTTGCCGCTTGGCTGACGGAGGCGACCGCCTCGGAACCGCGCGACCCAACCGCGATGACACTCGCCACCGTCGATGCGGACGGCGTGCCGAACGCCCGCATGGTCCTGCTCAAGGGTGCTGATGAGCGAGGCTTCGTTTTCTACACAAATATGGACAGCCAAAAGGGACGAGAGTTGGACGCGCGGCCGAAAGCGGCACTGGTTTTTTACTGGAAGTCGTCAAGCCGGCAGGTCCGCGTGCGCGGCGACGTCGAGCGGGTCACCGACGCCGAGGCCGATGCCTATTTCGCCAGCCGACCGAAGCAGGCGCAAATCGGCGCCTGGGCGAGCAAGCAGTCTGCGCCGCTGGAAAGCCGCCTCGCCTTCGAGAAGGCGGTTGCGGTCTACGCCGCCAAATACGCGCTCACCGACGTTCCGCGGCCGCTCAACTGGTCGGGCTACCGCATCGTGCCATTCTCGATTGAGTTCTGGCAGGAGCGGCCGTTCCGCCTGCACGACCGCATCGAATTCAAGCGCGACAATTTGAGTGGGCCGTGGAGCAAGACGCGACTCTATCCATGAGCTAAAAGACCATATGCCCAATTCACAATCGAACCAGCCGCGTCGCACGCTGCTGCTCACCGGGGCAAGCCGCGGCATTGGACACGCCACCGTCAAGCGCTTCTCGGCTGCCGGCTGGCGCGTGATCACCTGCTCGCGTCACGGCTTTCCGGAAAATTGTCCGTGGGAAATGGGACCCGAAGACCACATCCAGGTTGACCTCGCGGACGAGCGGAAGACGCTCGAAGCCATCACCGAGATCAAACAGCGGCTCGCCAATAACGAGTTGCATGCGCTCGTCAACAATGCAGCGATCTCGCCCAAAGCGGAAGGCGGCGCGCGGCTTTCCACGCTCGACACCAGCAATTCCGACTGGCACCACGTCTTCCAGGTGAACTTCTTCGCGCCGATCATGCTGGCGCGCGGCCTTATCGACGAGTTGAAAGCAGCCAAGGGCTCGGTGGTGAACGTCACCTCGATCGCAGGTTCGCGCGTGCATCCGTTCGCCGGCGCTGCTTACGCCACGTCGAAGGCGGCGCTTGCCGCGCTGACCCGCGAGATGGCCGCCGATTTCGGCCGCCTCGGCATCCGCGTCAACGCCATCGCACCAGGCGAGATCGACACGGCCATCCTATCGCCGGGCACCGAGAAGATCGTCGAGCAGATTCCGATGCACCGGCTTGGCACGCCGGACGAGGTGGCCAAGATTATCTACGTGCTGTGCACAGACACGAGTTCCTATGTGAACGGTGCCGAGATCCACATCAATGGCGGCCAGCACGTCTGATTGCGATTAGCCAACGCGTCGCCGCCCGTTGTTCTTTGCCGCGCCCGTCTTGCCCGCGCGGGTACGGGTCCGCAGAAGCGTGCGTTTGGGTGGCAGGTACACCGTATTACAAGCAACACTCACATGAGGGGAGCGGAGCGCGAAGAAACGCGGGAGCACATAATCTCTCATGGCCGACCGCGCTGCTGCGCAAGCGATAACTAATCCCGGCGCGCAGCCGCGATCGCGCAAGGCTCAGAATGAGGAATAGTGACTGATGTCGGGAGCCAGGCCAGACGACGGCCGGCTCGCGGCGACGTCTTATTCGTCACCGTATTCGCCGTGCGGGGCCATGCTGTCCCCACGCCGTTCGCCCTAATGGCGGACCGCAGCGGCGACAGCCGAAATGCCGATCTTGCCGTAACGTTCGTCTAAGGTCTTGAACTGGCGCTGGGAGTCTTGGCTCTGCTCCGTCGCCCGTGTCACTTGCATTGAACTTCTCCGATCCTTCTCTTGGCGGCTCTTCGCGCTATTTCTGCCAGACGACTGGGGCGGAATTACGCGGCAATCCGTGTCTCAATCTGACATCTTCGTATGGCATTCTGTGACATTCGCGTTGATTTAGGTCATATACCGATAATTTCGGTAAATTATCGCCTAATATTTTGATGGACGGGTGATTTTCCTGCCTTGCTGGGGCTCGAGCATTGGCGCGGCCAGAGGTCCGAAGGCAACTGCGGCATTCATGCAACAGATTTGCAGAAGCTGCTGTGCATGAGGCGGGAGAACATGGCAAAGACGGGCCGATTTCGGTTAATTGCAACTCTGGAATGTTTAATTACGGCTGCATTTGGGGCAGCTGGGAAAAGAGAAATGAAATGGCGGCAAGGGGTCTTATTCCGACTTTGTTCGGCGTCGGCATCCTGGTCGGCGGTTGCATGCAATCAACGCTCGAACCGGCGTCGGAAGCAAACTTCACCCCGCGCGACAAGAAGCTTTTGGCGGCAGCGCCTTATGCGAAGGCAACGATCCCCGAGCCCTATCGCCGCCACATCGTCGAATATCACCGTAAGGAAGCACCCGGTACGATCCTGATCGATTCCGACGCGCGCTATCTCTACTATGTGCTGCCCGATCGCAAGGCGATCCGCTACGGCGTCACCGTCGGCGAGGAAGCGCTAGCTTGGTCGGGCATCGCCCGGATCGGACGCATGACTGAATGGCCGACCTGGACGCCGACCGCCGAGATCAAGCAGCGGCTCGATGTTCCTGACTTCGTCGGATCCGGCCCGCAAAACCCGATGGGCGCGCGCGCGATGTATCTGTTCGAGGGTAACAAGGACACCCTATACCGCATCCACGGCACCAACCAGCCGGAATACATTGGCCAGGCGATCTCCTCGGGCTGCATCCGCATGACCAACGAGGACGTCATCGACCTCTACAAGCGCGTGAAGTTGGGCACCGTGGTGGTGGTGCTGGCGCCGCACCAGGGCGACTCGCCGTTCAATCCGCGAGTGGCTTCGACCGGTGGTCTGTCTAACTAAAGATTTCGGAGCGGCTAGGGGAAACGGCGCCTGCGGGCGCCGTTTCCGTTTTCACCCACCGAGCCTTACACGCACGATCGCCGGCCACGCCCGCGCTCCACAACGTCGCCGCAGGCATAGCCCCATATTGCGCCGGCCATCGCGTCGCAAGGATCTCGGATACGCATGCGGCATTTGTGCGGGTCGCGAAGCCGAAACAGCGTCCCGCCTGTAACACAACCGTTGCGCTGGTCCACGCGCCCGCTAACCTTGGAACCGGTCGCGCAAGGGGCGCCGGCCCAAAAGCGGCACAAGCCGCAATCGAGAGGGTACGCCATGCTCGGGCTCATGCAGGATTGGCCTTTGCTGCTTCATCGCATCATCGACCATGCGGCCAACTTTCACGGCGAGCGTAAGGTGATCAGCCGGTCCATCGAAGGGCCTATCCACACTACCGATTACCGACAGGTGCGCGCCCGCGCGTTGAAAGTCTCGCAGCGGCTTTCCAAGGACGGCATCAAGCTGGGCGATCGTGTTGCGACGCTCGCCTGGAACACCTGGCGACACTTGGAAGCCTGGTACGGAATCGTCGGTATCGGCGCGATCTACCACACCGTCAATCCGCGGCTTTTCCCCGATCAGGTCGTTTGGATCATCAACCACGCAGAAGACCGCGTGATGATGACCGACCTCACCTTCGTACCGTTTCTGGAAAAGATCGCCGACCAACTGCCGACTATAGAACGTTACATCTTGCTCACCGACGCGATGCATATGCCTAAGACCACGCTGAAGAACGCGGTCGCTTATGAAGACTGGATCGCGGAAGTCGACGGCGATTTCAAATGGGTGAACCTCGACGAGAACACCGCCGCCGGTATGTGCTACACCTCGGGCACTACCGGGCACCCGAAAGGCGTGCTCTACTCGCACCGCTCCAACGTGCTGCACGCCTATATCGCGGCGCTGCCAGACTCCAAGGGCATCTGCTCTCGCGACGTCGTGATGCCGGTAGTGCCGATGTTCCATGCCAATTGCTGGTCGCTAGCCTTCTCCACACCTATGGTCGGCGCGACTATGGTGATGCCGGGCGCCAAGATGGACGGCGCCTCGATCTACGAACTGCTCGACACCTTCAAGGTGAGCTTCACCGCCGCGGTGCCGACGGTGTGGCTGATGCTGCTACAGGACCTGGAAAAGACCGGACGCAGGTTGCCCCACCTGAAACGCGTGGTGATTGGTGGCTCCGCCTGCCCGCGCGCCATAACCAAAACCTTCCAGGAGAAATACGGCGTCGAGGTGGTGCACGCCTGGGGCATGACCGAGATGAGCCCGCTCGGCTCGCTGTGCACCATGAAGCCGGAATATGCCTCGCTGGAAGGCGACGCCAAGCTCAACGTGCAGATGAAGCAAGGACATCCGCCGTTCGGGGTCGAGATGAAAATCACCGACGACGCCGGCCGCGATCTGCCATGGGACGGCAAGACCTTCGGCCGCCTGAAGGTGCGCGGTCCAGCGGTGGCGAAGGCATACTACAAAGGTGAGGGCAGCGAAGCCTTCGACAAGGACGGCTGGTTCGACACCGGCGACGTCGCCACCATGGACCAATACGGCTACATGCAAATCACCGACCGCGCCAAGGACGTCATCAAGTCGGGCGGCGAATGGATATCCTCGATCGACGTGGAGAACCTGGCGGTCGGCCATCCCAAGGTGGCGGAAGCCGCAGTGATCGGCATCTCGCATCCGAAATGGGACGAGCGGCCGCTCTTGGTAATCGTGCTTAAAAAAGGAGAAACCGTCACCAAGGAAGAATTGCTAGAGTTCATGCAGGGCAAGATTGCCAAATGGTGGATGCCGGACGACGTGGTGTTCGTCGAGGAGATCCCGCATACCGCCACCGGCAAGATTCAGAAGATCACGCTGCGCCAGCGTTTCAAGGACTACCGGCTGCCGACCGCGGAGTCGGTAGGGTAGTCACCTAGGTTTTATTCCTTGGTCCAAAGTTCGCATAACGGCGTTGCGACGCAATTCGGCCTGTTTCCGCCCCGTTCGCCTGCGGCGCGCGCGACGTAGGGACGGTTAACCTGATCAACCAGTAATTAATTGGAAGATCACGGGTCATTGCCCCGGGGCACGCTTGTCATTATCCCTGTCACCAGACGGTGTACTGGATGGCGCGGAGACCCACCTTTGGCGACGAACCGAAATCGCGGCTAGCCGCGTGGTCAGGCCGGTTGGCGCTGTTTGGGCTCGCGGTCGCAGCACTATCGATCATCATCGTGCGCTCGGGCCTGCTCGAGATTATTCCGGCACTCGCTACCTTCGGTGCCGCGCTGGTGCTCGCTGCGGTGGCCATCTTATTCTCGTTTGCGGGCTTCATCGTGATCTGGCGACAGGGCCTGTCCGGGCTCGGCTCGGCCATTCTCGGGCTTATCCTCGGGCTGATGCTGCTGGCCTATCCAGGCTATCTCGCCTATCGCGCGAGCAGGTTGCCGGCGATCTCCGACATCACCACCGATCCGAGTAATCCGCCTCGTTTCGACGTGTTGGCGCGCCTGCGTCCACGCGGAAGCAGCGATTATCCGGGCGCGGCCGTGGCGCGCCAGCAGACGGCGGCCTATCCTGACGTCGCGCCGCTGCAACTCAACGTCCCGATCAAGGTTGCCTATGACACCACGCTCGCGCTGGTAAACAAGCGCAAATGGCATGTGGTCGATGCTCGTCCGCCCGCGGCCGGCCGCCGCGACGCGGTCATTGAGGCGGTGGCGCGCACTCCGATCATGGGTTTCCGCGACGACGTCGTCATCCGCGTCACCGCGACGAGGGCGGGGGCGCGCGTCGATATGCGCTCGGCTTCGCGCTATGCCTGGCACGATTTCGGCACCAATGCCTCGCGCATCCGAAGCCTGCTTGAAGACCTCGACGATTCCGTTGGCGCCACTCCGGTGCCGCGGCCGGAACAGAAGTCCCAGCCGCCCAGGGGTCAGCCAGCCAAATGATAAACCCCGTCAATTGCCGGCTGTCCATCGGTCTGCACCAGGCCGCGCGTCACCAAATCTTCCAGATGCGCCAGCACCGAGAGCCCGGCCGCACCAGTTAACCGCGGATCGATGCCGATGTAGATCGCGCGCACGAGGGTCGGGATATCAGTTGCGCCCTTCGACAGGCGGTAGAGGATCGAGTCCTCGCGCGCCTTGCGGTGCTGAATGTAATAGTTGACGAAGCGCACCGCGTCCTCGATGACTGGCCCGTGGCCAGGCAAATAGGTTTGCTCGCTGCGCTTGGTGAGCTTCGCTAGCGACGCGAGGTAGTCGCTCATCGCTCCGTCGGGCGGCGCCACGATCGAGGTCGACCAGCCCATAACGTGATCGCCTGTGAACAGTGCGTCGTTCTCCCTCAGCGCATAGGCCATGTGGTTGGCCGTATGCCCGGGCGTGGTCACCGCCTCGATGGTCCAACGGTCGCCGGCAACAACTTCGCCGTCTTTCAGCGCAACGTCGGGGCGGAAACCGCGGTCGGCGCTGGCGTCAAGCGGGTTGTGCTCACCGATGTGCAGCGGCCGCGCCGCGCGGTGCAGTCCCTCGGCATAGACGGTGGCGCCGGTTGCTGCCTTGATCGCCGGTACTGCCGGCGAATGGTCGCGATGGGTGTGGGTGACGAAGATCGCCGTCACCGTCTCGTTACGCACGGCATCGAGCAGCGCACCGATGTGACGCGCATCGTCCGGCCCAGGGTCAACGATGGCAACGCTGCCGCGGCCAACGATGTAGCTGAGCGTGCCCTTGAAGGTGAATGGACCGGGATTATCGGCCATGACCCGGCGCACGCCGGGCATCACTTCGTCCACCGTGTCGGGCTTGAGGTCGAGTTGCTTGTTGAAAGGAATGTCGTCGGCCATAGCGGTTTTAAGAGCATGCTACGACGCGAATTCCAACTCCAATTTTGCCGCTACTTCACTACCAGCACGCCATTTGCTGTATGCACTGCTCTGCCGCGCGGCTTCGCGCGTGGGCAGCGCGGCTGTGAAGAGCAGAGCAAGCATATCCCATGCGAGATCGCCGGGATCGAGCATAAGACAGATCAAATTATAGTTGCAGGCGCGCAATTCTCAGCGGACCGGTAATCAAAGTTCTTTGCAACCGTCTAGCAATACCGCTTCAGTGGATTTCAGGTTCAGCGATCGCGCCGCGCGGCTCAAGAAAATCAAAATCGCAGCCTTCGTCGGCCTGGCCGATGTGCTCGGAATAAAGCGCACCGTAACCGCGCGGGTAGCGCGGCACCGGAGGCTTCCAGGCGGCGCGGCGGCGCGCGAGTTGCTCTTCGGAAACATGCAAATGAATGCGGCGCGCCGGCACGTCCACCTCAATCTCGTCGCCGGTCTCGACGAAGGCGAGCGGCCCGCCGACAAAGCTTTCCGGCGCCACGTGTAGGATGCAGGCGCCGTAGCTGGTGCCGCTCATGCGCGCGTCGGAAATGCGCAGCATGTCGCGCACGCCGGCCTTCACGAGTTTCTTCGGAATTGGCAGCATGCCCCACTCCGGCATGCCCGGCCCGCCCTTCGGACCCCCGTTCTTGAGCACCAGGATGTGATTGGGTGTAACGTCGAGATCATCACACTCCACTTCGCGCGCCATCTCGTTGTAATCCTCAAAGGCGATCGCTTTGCCGCGGTGCTTCAGCAATCTCTTGTCCGCCGCCGACGGCTTCATCACGCAGCCGCGCGGCGCCAGGTTGCCGGTGAGCACGGCTGTCGCGCCCTCGCTCGACACCGGATCGCTCAGCGGACGGATAATGTCACGCTTGTAGACTTCGGCTCCGGCGATGCTCTCGGCGACCGTCTTCCCGGTCACGGTCAGACACGAGAGATCGAGCTTCTCGCGGAGCTCGGCCATCAGTGCGCGCAGGCCGCCTGCATAGAAAAAATCCTCCATCAGGAATTTGCCGGATGGTCGCACATTGGCGAGCACCGGCACCTCGCGCGACAGCTGGTCGAAGCGCTGCATGTCGAGCGGCAAGCCGACGCGGCGCGCCATCGCCACCACATGGATGATGGCGTTGGTCGAACCGCCCATCGCCATGTGCACGCGAATGGCGTTCTCGAAGGCGGCCGGCCTCAGGATGCGCTGCGGAGTGAGGTCCTCCCATACCATATCGACAATGCGGCGGCCGGACGCCGCGCACATGCGCGGATGCGCGGCGTCAGCGGCAGGAATCGAGGAAGCGCCCGGCAGCGACAGGCCGAGCGCTTCCGCGATCGCCATCATGGTTGCCGCCGTACCCATCACCATACAGGTGCCGTAACTACGCGCGATGCCGCCCTCGATTTCCGCCCATTGCTCGTCGCTAATACGGCCGGCCCGCTTTTCGTCCCAGTATCTCCAGGCATCGGAGCCGGAGCCGAGCACCTGGCCGTGCCAGTTGCCACGCAGCTGCGGACCGGCGGGCACGTAGATCGCCGGCAAGCCCATGCTGATCGCGCCCATGATCAGCGCGGGCGTGGTCTTGTCGCAGCCGCCAAGTAGTACAGCGCCGTCCATCGGATGGCTGCGCAACAGCTCTTCTGTCTCCATCGCCAGGAGGTTGCGGTAGAGCATGGTTGAGGGTTTGACGAAGGGCTCCGAGAGCGACATTGCCGGAAGCTCGATCGGGAAGCCACCCGCCTGCAGCACGCCGCGTTTCACGTCCTCGGCGCGCGCGCGTAAATGTGAATGGCAGAAATTAATGTCGCTCCAGGTGTTGATGATACCGATCACCGGCTTGTCGGCGAAGTCGCCGGCGTCAAAGCCGCCCTGACGTAGTCGTGCGCGATGGCCGAACGAGCGCAGATCGTTGGGACCGAGCCAGCGATGGCTGCGCAGATCCTGCGGGCGTTTGCGGCTGGTCATGAACGAAACATGCGCAGTAGCTGCGCCTCACTCGATCGACAGATTGGCGGAGTGCACCACCTTTGCCCACTTAGCGGTTTCGGCGGCAAGGAACATGCCGAACGCCTCGGGCGTGCCCGGCACCGGAATGCCGCCGAGGTCGCGCAGCTTACTCTGCACGCCAACGTCCTGAATGCCGAGGTTAATCTCCTTGTTTAGCTTGTCGACGATTTCCTTCGGCGTTCCGTGCGGCACGCCGAAGCCAAAGAAAGCGACCGCCTCATAGCCGGGAACCGTTTCGGCGACAGTCGGCACGTCCGGCAGTTCGGGCGAGCGCCGCGCGGTGGTCACCGCCAAGGCTCGCAGTTTTCCGGCTCGGATGTGACCGATCGAGGACGGCAGGTTGTCGAAGGTCACCTGCACCTGGCCGGCGAGTAGGTCGGTGAGCATCGGTGCTGAGCCCTTGTACGGCACGTGCGTCATCTTGATGCCGGTCATCATTTTGAATAGCTCGCCGGAAAGATGGATTGAGGTGCCATTGCCCGAGGACGCGACGTTCACCTTGTCAGGATTGGCCTTCACGTAATCGATGAATTCCTTGACGGTCTTCGCCGGCACTTCCGGATTGACCTCCATCACGTTCGGCACCTGGATTACGGCCGCGACCGGATCGATGTCGCGGAGGAATACGAAATTCAGCTTCTTGTAGAGCGAGGCATTGATGACGTTGGCCGGATTGATCAGAAACATCGTGTAGCCGTCGGCCGCCGACTTGACGGCTAGCTCGGTGCCAATGTTGTTGCCCGCGCCGGGCTTGTTGTCGACGATAAACTGCTGGCCGAGCCGCTGCGTGAGCCAGTTGCCGATGATGCGGGCGACGATGTCGGTCGAACCGCCCGGCGGGTAACCGACGATGATGCGGACCGGATGATCCGGATAGCCGGCGGCACTGGCGCCAGTGGCGGAGAGACAGAACAAAGCGAACAGCAAGCGCGACAAGAAACGTTGCATAGACTGTATCCTCCCGGGGGCGGCCGATGCTCAGCCGCGGCTCGTTTCGGAAGCGGACGTTACGCGTCGGCGGTACGTGCGCCAAGGGTGGCGAGATGGAGCAATTGCCGCCCGGGGAACGCGGGGGCTTGGAAAAGGTCGGAAAATCGCAGATTTAAGATTTAATGGTCGGAGTGGCAGGATTTACTTGCAACTCTGAGCGATTGAATTATCAAAGTTTTTTTCACGTCCACCAAACATTTGTGTACTCGCGCTCTGTGCACTCAAAAAGATACAGAATTGCCTTGGACCTTGCGCCTGCCTGCATGTGAAATCTTTTCTTGGCGACGCGATAATGTGTGGCTTGCCACCGCCGCCGAAGTAATGATTGCCAATCGTCGGTTGCGAGTTCCAATAAAATTTTATCCTTCTTCCTTGAGCAGTTCTAAGATTTTGGTGCGATTATAAATACATGCTGCTGCTTTCGGGTGTGGCACACCCTCGAGCGAATGGCTTTGGGATTTTGCAACATTTCTAACTCCGAACTGCACGGACGGGCCGCATGCACATAGGAAAACGGATCTTAGTAGTCGATGATTCAAAGACGATGACCGCTATCGTCTTTCGAATTTTGAAGGACGCAAACTACAGTAAAATCGACTGCGTTCATGATGTCGCCAGCGCGCTCACAGCACTCCGTCAAAAGGAATACGATCTTGTGATCACAGACTGGCAAATGGAGCCAATCAGCGGGATAGAGCTTACAAAGCTCATCAGGACAGATGCGCGGTTATCGAAAGTTCGAATAATCCTCATCACCGGATTACACGGCAAAGAGGATGAGGCCTGGCTTGGTGGAGCCGACGGCTACCTCACAAAGCCCTTTGAGCCGCAAGAACTCACGCAAAAAGTAGAAGACGTCCTCTCTACGGTCGCTCTGCTGGCGTCCGGGTGATGGCCAGCTCGCGCACGTGAGATATGTTTTATCGGACAGTAAATTACCTGCTAGTGAACGGGCACAATGCCTTTCGCTATATTGCACTGAGTTGTGCAGCTCTCGTTTTCTTTGTCATAATTCAATACGTTGCCGCCCTTCTATGGAAAACATATAAGCGTCACGCCGTCGGAAAGCGTGCGGTTAAGCGATTGCGCAACCTCAAGCGCGGGGAACCGTTAGAACCCCAGCCAGCGCTAAGTGCTGAAGAGCCTCTACCGGTTAGCGCTGAGGTGCAACCGACCCTCGAGCAGGCGCAGCCGTCAGAACCTCAGCCAGCGGTGAGCCCGGAAACGCCTCTGCCGGTTAGCGCCGAGGTGCAACCGACCCTCGAGCAGGCGCAGCCGTTAGAACCTCAGCCGGCGGTGAGCACGGATACGCCTCCGCCGGTGAGCGTCAAGGTCCAACCGACCCTCGAGCACGCGCAGCCGCCAGAACCTCAGCCGGCGGTGAGCCCGGAAACGCCTCCGCCGGTGAGCGTTAAGATCCAACCGACCTTCGAGCACGCGCAGCCGCCAGAACCTCAGCCGGCGGTGAGCCCGAAAACGCCTCCGCGGGTGCGCGTCAGGGTCCAGCCGACCCTCAAACGCGAACCGCTAGAACCTCAGCCGGCGGTGAGCCCGGACACACCACTGCCGGTGAGCGTCAAGGTGCAGCCGATCCTCGAGCGCGAGCAGCTGTCAGAACCGCAGCCAGCGGTGAGCCCGGAAACACCTCTACCGGTTAGCGAGGTTCAACCAACTCTCGAGCGCGTGCAGCCGCCAGAATCCCAGCCAGCAGTGAATGCGGAAACGCCTCTGCCGGTTAGCGCCGAGGCGCAACCGACCCTCGAGCGCGCGCAGCCGTTAGGACCTCAGCCGGCGGTGAGCCCGGAAACGCCTGCGCCGGTGAGCGTCAAGGTGCAACCGACCCTCGAGCGCGCGCATCCTTCAGAACCTGAGCCAGAACCTCAGCCAACTGTAAGTGCGGAACTGCCTCTTCCGGTTGGCGCAGGAGTCCAGCCGATCCTCGACCACGTGCAGCCGTCAGAACCTCAGTCAGCTGTAAGTGCGGAAGTGCCTCTGCCGGTTAGCGCCAAGGTGCAACCGACCCTCGAGCCCGCGCAGCCGTCAGAACCCGAGGCGGCGGTGAGCCCGGAAACGCCTCCGCCGGTGAGCGTCAAGGTGCAACCGACCCTCGAGCGCGCGGAGCTGTCAGAACCTCAGCCAGCAGTGAGCCCGGAAAGGCCTCCGCCGGTGAGCGTCAAGG
>Ga0207824_1000105_pt1 | contig 15269 bp, 19 predicted proteins | sample LuqExpMetageno73_FD_187830 | JGI IMG/M metagenome (GOLD analysis project Ga0207824, IMG submission 187830) | Tropical forest soil microbial communities from Luquillo Experimental Forest, Puerto Rico - Sample 73 (SPAdes) | ecosystem: Environmental > Terrestrial > Soil > Tropical forest ... | reverse complement strand
TCCGTTTTACCGCGTGCCACGTGAGCTTCTCCATTCATGGAAGTGCTTCCCAAACTTATCCTGTTGGCGATCGGCCTTGCCTTTGTTTTGACCGCTACGAGGCCCGACGCAACCAATGCGCGCAAGCACAGAAGGCAGGGCGCAGACCGCCACGGTCGTTGACGATTCGCATTACCGCGGCACCAACCTGTTTCCCGCTGGACCGGTCTATAGTGGATCCGATTACATCGGCGACGATCCGGATCCGTTCATCGCATCATGAATTGGTTGGACGGGCACATCATGGTTCTTGGGGTCGAAATCCAAAATTGGATGTTGTTGGCCGCCCTTATTTTTGCTTTGTGGATGTTCTAGATAATTGCAATGGAGCCGGTTAGCGATCAATTTCCAAAAATCATAAATAAATTCCAGAAAATCACTTTCCTCTGAAAAAAGCAAAATTAAGTTTTCAAAAATCAGAAAAGTAGAAAAAATAAAAAGCTAGCACCTTGTTCCCGCGTTATGGTCCCGAGCCTGCCGCGATCAGCCCGGTAATCATGAGATCTAATAAGATCTGGATCTAAAAAATTCTATTGTGACCGCGATGGTGGCTGCGACTATTGCAATCAGGAGGACCAAATTGGAGTTATTGCAAAAGAAACGCATGCGAAAGCAAGTTTGGTCTGCCCAAGCGTAACCGTGGAGCTGATAGGCGGCGGCCGCTTTGAACCATCCTCCCAGCGCAATCAGAACAAGAGCAAGGTAGGGCATGATTTTTGACCTCGACAGCGTGACGACTCCGATTACTTTAATTGTAGGTCTCGCACCGCTATTGTCCCAAAGGGCTAACGGAAAAATAAGTGATCGACACTCCCATTAGACCATCCTGAACCTTGCCCAAAGCCCGAGTTCGAAGCTCTGCGCCCGCAGTCAGACACGCGGTGACCTTTGCGCAGAAGTTTGAGCAGGCAATCGGCAATTCAAGAGGAGCCTGCCGCGTAGCTTTCCTTGTTTCGATCGGCCGCCGTGCTAGCCTGATCCTTCAAGCGCGCCCGATATCATCGGACACAACGGAGGAGGATATGTGCTTATCGAGGCTCCTGCGGGCCAGCGCCGTGCTGCTGGCGTTGAGCACCGGGGCCGCAGCTTCCGACGATTATCCAAACAAGCCAATCCGATTGATAATCCCGTTTCCGCCGGGTGGCAGTAATGATGTGGTCGGGCGCATGGTCGCGCAGCGTCTGAGCGACAAGCTTGGCCAGCAGGTTTTTGTCGATAACCGCGGCGGGGCCGGCGGTACGATCGGCACCGACATTGCGGCCAAAGCGGCGCCCGATGGCTATACGCTGTTGGTGGTCTCGCTCGCACACGCGGTCAACGCCTCGCTTTACAAGCTGCCATACGATCACGAAAAGGCCTTCGCCCCGGTCGCCATGTTCGGTAGCGGCACCAACGTGGTCGCCGTTAATCCGGAATTGCCGGTGAATTCGGTCAAGGAGTTGACTGCGCTCGCCAAGCAGAAGCCGGGCGAATTAAATTACGCCTCGGCTGGCGTCGGCAGCTTCCAGCATCTCGGCGGCGAGCTCTTCAAGCTGATGGCCGGAGTCGACATCGTGCACGTGCCGTTCCGTGGCGGCGGCCCCGCCATGATCGACGTGATGGGCGGCCATACCAAGATCGTCTTCAGCTCGCTGATCCAGACGACGCCGCACCTCAAAGCCGGCAAGCTCAAGGCGCTGGCGACGGGCGGCGCCACACGCAATCCCGTGTTGCCCGATGTGCCGACCGTCGCCGAGGCTGGTGTGCCGGGCTACGAGGCAAACAATTGGTGGGGCATGCTGGCGCCCAGCGGCACGCCGTCAGAGATTATCGACAAATTGAATAAGGCTGTGTCGGCGGCGCTCGACGCGCCTGAGCTGCAGGTGCAATTTGCCAAGGAAGGCGCGACCGTCATCAAGATGTCTCCGGCTGAGTTCGGAAAATATGTGGAAGCCGAAACGGCCAAATGGGCCCGCGTCGTCAAGGAAGCGCACATCACGGCGCAATAGGGGTCGGTGGCAAGGGCGGGGCGGAGCAATCGGGCTTCCAGGAATTCCTCCAACTCGTTGCCGACGGCTCCAAGCGCTGCTGGGTCAAGCTAGCGGCATCTACCGCTTCTCTGCCGCGCCGGGTTTCGCCGACGTTTAGCGATTATGCTCTACAACATGCTGGGCGATTCGTTGCCAGACCCCGCGATGCCTAAGCGCATCTTCACCTACAACCCGGCTTGGCCGAAAATAGCTACAGCGTCAGCTCGAAGAGCGTGGTCTTTTGCATGTCGTCGCCATACCAGGCGCTAATCGCTGCCTCGCGCTTGTCGATATATTTTGTCTGACCGTTTTCCAGCACCATCGGTAAGTCATGGCCCGGCACCACGATGTTGCAGGGGCGCTGACGCCACAGAGTCCAGATCATATCAATCGATTTCTTGCTGATGGCGGCGTCGTAGGTCATGTCGGTCGTGCCAGACACGAGCTCGGCGCGGTTCTTCGCCGCGTCGCCAGTGAAGATTACGTCACGCTCAGACGTACGCAGCAAAAAGACGAGACAGCCTGGCGTGTGCCCGGGCGCAAGATGAGCGGTGATGCCGGGGAACACCTCTTCGCCTTCCTGCGCCGTGTACAGCGTACGCCAGGAGTTAAGCTCGCGCATGTAAAGCTCTGGCACCGCCGTCTCGCCCCACGGCTCGTCGAGCGACCACGCCAGTTCCTGTGCGCCGATGACAATGCGCGCGTGCGAGAACAAGATCCAGTTCACCGAGTGGTCGTGATGCGAATGGGTGAGAAGGAGATCGGTGACGTCGGCTGGCTGCAGGCCACGATCCTTCAGCCGCTTGAGGAGCATGGTACGCATGCCGAACGAGCCCGCGTCGATCAGCGCCGTGCGTGCGTACGCGCGCAGGAGCACCACCGTGCTCCAGCCGAGCCCGCCGTGGCAGACCGACTTGCCGGGGAAGCCCTGCACCACGATGTCGATATCGTAATCGCCGACTTTCATGGTTGGCCCAGCGGCGCGTTGAAGACGGGCAAGAGTGGCAGGCCGGCCCTCTCAGCTTCCTTCTGCATCGCCGCTACTTCCTTGGCATGATAGGGCACGCCGGTGCGGCGATGCTTCGCCTCGAAGCGGCGTTCACGCTCGCCCGGCATGATGACCTCGTCGAAGCCTTCCGCGGTCGGATTGGCGTGCACGCGCTGCACCAACTGGTCCATGCGCTTGGCGTATTCGTCGCGGCTGACAAACAGGTCGGGCTTCAGCGCCATGATGAAGTGTCCGACATTCTGCGGCGCCTCATAGTCCTCGAAATGGTTGCGCACGTTGCCGCCATAGGCCGCGCCGGAGATGAGACCGCCCATGAGGTCCATCAGCATCGCCAGGGCAGAGCCTTTCGGCCCCCCGATCGGCTGCACGGTGCCGCCGGCGAGCGCGGCATTCGGATCGGTGGTCTGCCGGCCTTGCGCGTCTAGCGCATAGCCGAGGGGGATTTGCTGGCCGCGCCGCGCCGCGCGTCGGATCTTGCCGCGCGCGGCAACCGCCGGTGACATGTCGAGATCGAACGGCAATTCCATACCGCCCGGCGCTGCCACCGCGATCGGGCTTGTGCCGAGTAACGCCTCACGGCCGCCCCACGGCGGCATCGCGCGCGAGGCATTGGTAAAGACTATGCCGATGAAGCCTGCCTCTACCGCCTGCAGCGAATAATTTGCGGCCATGCCGAAGTGCGTGCTCTTGTACGCCGAAACGATGCCGACTCCAAATTCGCGCGCCAAGTCCATGGCCTCGTTCATGGCCTTGGTGGCAACGACGAAGCCAAAGCCATCCTGGCCGTCGAGTGAGCCCACCATTGGCGTCACCCGTTTGACCGTGAGATTAGGCCGCGGATTGATCAGCTTCTGGCGCACACGGTCGAGATAATGCGGCAAGGTCTGCAGACCGTGTGTGTCATGCCCACGCAGGTCGGCGCGCACTAGGCACTGCGCGACGCGCGCCGCGTCCTGTTCGGGCAGATCGTGCGCGAGCAGCAGGCGGCGGCCGAAGGCTTCCGCCGCGTCCGCATCGGCATAGAATAGGCCCTGCGCCGCTTCCGGCTTGGCGGCTTCGATGGTTGCGCTCATGACGGCCCCGCTCAGCTCCCGGCCAGCGCGTAGGCCTCGGGGAAGAACATGTCCTTCCACGATTCCGGCTTCTTTTTGATGCGGCCAACTCTGTACATGAAATCGACGATCTTCATGATACTGACTGGCGTCGTGGTGTAGTCCACATCGGGATCGGCCACCATCTTCTCCAGCGCGTCGAGCGAGTTCTTGTCTTTCGTCGCGGCCAGATAGATCTGCGCGGCGTCGCGCGGATGCGCCTTGATGAAGGCGTTGGCTTCCTCGAAGGCGGTAACGATCGCTTTGCACAGCTTCGGATTAGCATCGTGGAATTTCTTCGTCGTCACCAGCACGCCGTTGGTGTGCCGGGCACCAAGCGCGTCATAGGATTTCAACACTTGATGGATGCCGGGCGTTGCCAACTCGTAGTAGTAGAACGGCGAGCTCGCGAAATGCGAATTGATCTCCGACTGACCGGACATCACCGCCGCTGCCGCATCGGCGTGCGAGCGCGTTATGGTGATCGAGTCGAGCTTATCGTAGTGGTTGGGGCCCCAGATTTTGGCGGCTTCGATCTCCAGCGCGATGGCGTGGCCAGTGAGCTTCACCGCGGGCAGCGCGATCTTGTCCTTGTCGGTGAAGTCGGCGATCGTCTTGACGTTCGGATTGCGCGTCACCAGCACGTAGGGCATCGACTGCATGGCAATGAGCGCGCGCGCCTCCTGCGGCGTGCCCGAGGTCTTGTCCCAGATCGTCGCAAGCGTCGGCACGCCCGGGCCGATGAAATCGGCTTGTCCGGCAAGCAGCGCATCGAGCTCGGTCGCCGGCCCCGCGCGCTGCGTCCATGTAGTCTTCACGTCGCCCAAACCCATCGCCTTGGCATTTTTCTCGATCAGCTGCTGCGCCTCGATGACCATCATCGGCAAGTAGGGCAGACCGAATTGCTTTGACATGTTGACGACGTTGACTTCGGCGCGCACGGGAAGGGCAAGCGCAGCGGCGCACAGGCCGGTGGCAGCAAGCTTTCTCCACATGGTTTCCTCCCTGGGATTTTCGTGTGGTCGTTAGAATTGGTAAAGGCGGGCCGGGTTATCGACGAGAATCTTTGTGAGCTCCGTGCGGTTCTTGGTCCAGCGGTGCAGCGCGTTGAGGTCCTCTGTCGACGCCGAGCCGGGCGTGTAGAGGCGCTTCGGCAAAAACGGAAACCTGTCGTCCGGCCCGAAACCATGGGCGTGGCAATCGCAGGCGTTGCGCGTCACCTCGAAGGAGGGCGCCGTGTGCTTAACGCCGAGAATAGGAGAGCGAGCGGCCATTAGACTTTGATCTCGTGCACCTGCTTGGCCTTCTCGGTCATGGCGGCGAGCAAGAATTGGATGTCGGTGCCGCTCGAAATCATGCGCGCGCCCATGGCGACGAATTCGGCTTGCAGCTTCGGCCGCGTCGATAGTCCGCCAACACCGACGTGCTTGCCCTGCTTGCGGCAAGCTTCGATCGTGCGGGCATAGGCCTCGCGCACCTTGGGATGCTCGTACTGGCCGGCGAGCCCCATGCTGGCCAGCATGTCGTTGATGCCGATCAGCACCATGTCGACACCTCCGACTGCGGCGATCTCGTCGGCATGTTCAAGCGCCTCGGCGGACTCGAATTGGACAATCACCATGGTGGCGTCGTTAAGCGCGGCGTTGGCTTCTGCGGTTGGGAACGAGCGGTATTCTAGATGCGGCAGGGCGCCGCCGGCGCCGCGCTCCCCCAGCGGCGGATATTTGGCGGCTTTCACGACCTCGCGCGCCTCCATGGCCGAGCGGATGCCCGGCGCGATGATGCCGAGCGCGCCGCCGTCGAGCACGCGCTGGATGTATTCGGGAGTATTTGCGGGCACGCGTACCATCGGCACGACGCCAGCGGAGAGCGCCGCGAGGCAGATCTGCCCGGTGGTGTCGAGCGTTATGGTCGAGTGTTCGAGGTCGATATAGATCATGTCGAAGCCGGCAGTCTTGGCGAGCCGTGCGATCTCGGCGCCGCGCGTGAGCCGGATGGTCATCGAGGCGACTAGCTCGTTGCGCGCGAGCTTTTCTTTCACCACGTTGCGCACGACTTCACTTGCTTTCACGAAACTCTCCTACTGCGGTTCGGGCAATTCGATCGCCAGCATCACGTTGCTAAGGCTCTTGCCGTGGATGTCCTGCGCCAGCGAGATGGTGACGCCGCCGCCGAGCGCGTTCTCAATGACGAAATTGAACGCCTTGAGGTTGCGCAGAGGAAAACGCCGCACTGGTCCTTTGGCAATATGTTTGAACGCATTGGCGACGCGCTCGGGGGTTAGCTCCCGCTCGAGGAACTCCCAATGCTTGGCGTCGTAGCAAATCACCGAGATGTTCGAGGTATTGCCCTTGTCGCCCGCGCGCGCGTGCGCAAGATCGTAGACGCGGACGCTCATTGCGCGCCCTCCACGACCACCTGCGAGTTGACTAGGTTGCGCGGCAGCAGCACTGATTTCACCGCCAGCACGTCGCGCACGCGCGGCTCGCAGGCGCCGCCAGCGCCGCCCGGCCCGTGCATATGCATGGCGCGAACCTCAAAGCCGATGGCATGCGCTGCCTTGCGCTGGCGCGTGCGTCCGGCAAGCCGCAGCCGTACCTCGTAGGGCTCTGGCCTTATCTCCACCTGATCGTGCAGGCTCGACATGCCAATGAGGTCGACGCGAAAATCGTCGTAAGTGAAGCCCTGTAGCTTCAACCGCTCCTTGACGATCTCCGCCGCCCATTTGGCGCGCGCCACAGCGTCGATGCCGCCGTAGGATACTTCGCCTTCGCCGATGTAGCCGTCGGCATAGCCGACATTGACCTTGTAGGTGTGAGTACGCGGCCGCGCCTTCGCGCCGCTGACACCCACGCGATTGTTGCCTTCCTGCGTGAGCGAGATTCCGGTGATATCGAGCACGCAATCGGGCGTGATGTAGGCGGTCGGATCGTGGATTTCGTAGATCAACTGCTCGGTGCAGGTCATTACGTCGAGCCGGCCGCCGGTGTCCGGCGTCTTGCCGATAACGATCGAGCCGTCGGCTTTGATATCGGCGAACGGATAGCCATTGTGCGCGAGATCGGGCACCTCTTTCTTGCCCGGCCAGCCGAAGCAACCACCGGTGACCGACGCCGTGCACTCGAGCAGATGTCCGGCGGCGGTACCCTGCGCGAGCTTGGGCAGATCGTCGTAGGACCAGCCGAACTCGTGCAACATCGGTGCGAGGAAGAGCGAGGGGTCCGCAACCCTGCCGGACAACACGATCGGCGCGCCAGTGTCGAGCGCCTCGCGCACCACGTCAGCGCCCAGATAGGCGTTGGCGGAAATCATCTTGGGCAGGATCGACTCCAGCGGCTCGCCGTTTTCGATCAGGGTCAATTCCGGCTTATGCTTGACGATGCTTGACACGTCGTCGCCGAGCACGACAGCTACCGGCACGTGGCCAAGCCCAAGATCAGCGGCTTCCTTGCGCGCCGCCCGCGCGCCGCCGACCGGGTTGGCGGCGCCCATGTTGCTTACGATGCGGATGCCCTTCTTGATGCAGGTCGGCAGCACCATGCGCAGCCGCGCGCGCAGCGAAGGCGAATAACCGAGATTGGGGTCCTTGCTGCGCGCTAGATTCTCGCGCGACACCGTGCGCTCAGCTAGGCACTCGAACACCAGGTAATCGATGTCGCCGCGCTCGGCCAATTCCAGTGCCGGCAGCATTCGGTCGTCCGAGGTTCCGGCGCCGGCGCCGACCCGTACGGTATCTAGCGATGTCATTCGGCGTTCCTCGCGCAGCTTCTCTTATTGTGGCTGAGACTTTGTGGTGTCTTCGGATGCGTAGGCTATAGCCTTGGCAAGCCTCTGAAAACCGTTCAGATTTGTTGAGCATACGGGGTGCGCAGGCTGCGCAGATCTCGCGCAATAAGAAAAAGCGCAATAAGAAAAAGAATGAAAATGGGAGGAAAACTAGGGATGCCGAGCGGCGCAACACTCGCGTCAAGATCCGCCTCATCGGCCGTGGCGAAGGTCAGGGCAGCAAACGTCGTCGGAACCGATACGCAGGCTGATCCGTCGCGGCCGCTGCTCGACGTCCGCGGCGTTACCATTCAGTACAAGACGCAGGCTCATCTGATCACCGCGACCTATCGCGTCGACTTCAGCGTCTTGCAGGGCGACCGCTTTGTGCTGCTCGGTCCTTCAGGCTGCGGCAAATCCACTCTGCTGAAGGCGGTCGGTGGTTATCTGCAACCGACTGAGGGTGAGATCCGGCTTAAAGGGGAGCTGATTACCAGACCCGGCCCCGACCGCATCATGGTGTTTCAGGAATTCGACCAGTTGCTGCCGTGGAAGACGGTGCTGGAAAATGTCATCTTCCCGCTGCGTACCACGGGAACGCTCGGTGCCAAGGCCGCGCACGAGCGCGCCATGCACTACATCGAGAAGGTCAACCTCACCAAGTTTGCGCACAGTTATCCGCACATGCTTTCCGGCGGCATGAAGCAGCGCGTTGCCATCGCGCGCGGCATGGCGATGGAGCCACACATTCTCTTGATGGACGAGCCGTTCGCCGCGCTTGACGCGCTCACGCGCACGCGCATGCAGGACGAACTCTTGGCACTGTGGGACGACACGCAATTCACCGTGCTGTTCGTTACACATTCGATTCCGGAGGCGATCAAGATCGGCAATCGCATCCTGCTGCTGTCGCCGCATCCGGGCCAGGTGAAGGCCGAGATCAACAGCGTGCCGCGCGGGCAGGAGAACTCCAACGACGCTGCCGCGCTCGGCCGCGAGATTCACGACATGTTGTTCTCCGATCAGATCGAGGAGACTCCCAATGGCTGACGCGATGCACCGGGAGAACATCTACAGCGAGACGCTCGGCCCCGAGCAATTCGGCATCATCGAAAAGCCGCTGACCCTGGTCGAGAAGATTTATAACCAGGCTTGGCTGCGCAAGGTCGGCATTATCGTAGTGCTGGCGCTGGCTTGGGAGTTTTATGCTCGCTGGCTCGACAATTCGCTGCTAGTACCGACCTTCAGCGACACCATGCGAGCGTTCGCCGCCGGCTTCGGCGAAGGCACGATTCCAAGCCGCGCGCTTAGTTCGCTCGAAGTCTTGTTGATCGGGTTCGCCACCGGCACCCTGCTCGCCGGCCTGCTGACGGTGTTCGCAATCTCGACGCTCATCGGTACCGATTTCCTCGAGACGATGACTGCGATGTTTAACCCCCTGCCGGCAATCGCTCTGTTGCCGCTGGCGCTGATCTGGTTCGGTCTGGGCATGGGAAGCCTGGTCTTCGTGCTGGTGCATTCGGTGATGTGGGCGGTCGCGCTCAACACGCTCGCCGGCTTCCGCAGCGTCTCGACCACGGTGCGCATGGTCGGCCGCAACTACAACCTTAACGGCCTGCGCTTCGTCGGCAAGATCCTCATTCCGGCGGCGTTTCCCTCGATCCTCGCCGGCCTGAAGATCGGCTGGGCCTTCGCTTGGCGCACGCTGATCGCCGCCGAGCTCGTCTTCGGCGTGTCGTCGGGGCAGGGCGGGCTCGGGTGGTACATCTTCGAAAGCAAGAATCAGCTGAACATTCCGGAAGTGTTTGCTGGCCTGCTCACAATCATCCTGATCGGCCTTGCGGTCGAGAACGTGGTGTTCCGTTTCATCGAGACTCGGACGATACAGCGCTGGGGCATGCAATCCTGACGCACGGGAGTTTTCAGATGATTCACAGACGTGCTTTTTGTAAAGCGTTCGCCGCGGCGCCGCTGGCGGCGCCGACGCTGCTGGGTTCGGTCTCGGCCGAAGAGATGTCGAGCATCGTGATCGTGAGCCAACACGGGCTTCCCTATCTGCCGCTGATGGTGATGGACACGCTCAAGCTCGTGGAAAAGCACGCCACCAAGGCGGGCGTCACTTTGCTCAAGCCGGATTACAAGACTCTGGGGGGCACGCAGTCGCTGATCGACGCGCTTTTGAGCGGCCAAATGAATTTCGGCGTCACCGGCGTGCCGGGCCTCGCGACCTTATGGGACAAGACCGCCGGCACGCCGAACGAAGTGCGGGCGCTTTCGGCAGTGCAGTCGATGCCGTTTATGCTGGTGACTAACCGCGACTCGATCAAGACAATCAGGGATTTCACCGACAAGGACAAGATTGCGCTTCCGGCGGTGAAAGTGTCGAGTCAGGCGATCTGCCTGCAGATGGCCGCCGCGAAGGAGTGGGGCCAGGATCAATACGCGCGGCTCGATCCCTTCACCATTACGCGCCCGCATCCGGACGCCGCTACCTCCGTGATCTCGAAGGCGACCGAGGTGAACAGTCATTATTCGGTCGCGCCTTATTACTATTACGAGCTGGCGGCCCCCGGCGTGCACAATGTGCTGAAGTCCTACGACACGCTCGGCGGTCCGGCCACCAACGGCGTCATGATTATGGCAAAGAAATTCCGCGACGCGAACCCGAAGGTGACGGCCGCGGTCTACGCTGCGCTCAACGAGGCGGAAGATTTCATCAACAAGAATTCCGGACAGGCCGCCGAGATCTACGTCAAGACCACCAACGAAAAACGCAGCACGAAGGACGAGATGATCAAGTTCATCTCCGATCCCGACAACGTTTGGACCACAGTGCCGCAGCAATCGATGGAATTTGCGCAGTTTATGAACAAGGTAGGTACCATGAAACGCGTGCCGTCCTCGTGGAAGGACATGTTCATGCCCGAGTCGCACGAGCTCAAAGGCAGCTGAGCTTGTCGCCGCAAGCCGACAAACCGGTCAACCTCCGGTCAAGGCGCGCAACATCGGAAAGCTGGGCCAGCTCGACTTGGTGCGCCCGCTCTGCGGCAGCTTCCGTCTAAGGCGTCCGCGACGGACGCAAGGTCTAGAGTTCGCGCAGCGCGTTGAACTGCGCGACATAGCCGGACGCATCGATGCGCACGCCGATGACCGTGGTGCGTTTCGACTGCACCGCCGCTTTGAGCGAGTTGCTCAAGCCCTGCTCGGTGTTCACCGTGATGCCGTCGGCGCCGAAGGACTGCGCCAGCTTCTCCCAGTCGACGCCGCCGAGCTGCACCCCATGCAGCGGAATGCCTTTGATTTCCTGCTTGACGCGGATCAAGCCAATTTCCTTGTCATCGAATACCAGCACAATGATGGGCAGATTTTCGCGCTGCGCGGTCTGCAGTTCGGCAACCGTCATCAGGAAGCCGCCGTCGCCGGTGAAAGCGACCACCGGCCGGTCGGGATAGGCCATGCGCGCGGCAAGCGCCCCGGGCACCGCATAGCCCATGGAGGCAAGCCCGTTCGAGGTTAGGAATTCGCGCGGCCCGTAGGATTCCCATTTCTGCACGATCAGCAGGCGACTCGCGCCGGCGTCACATGTTGCAATGGTGTTGCGCGGCAGCACCGCGCGCGCAACTTCCATCGTTCGCTGCGGTGACAGGCCGGTCGCCGGCGTGTTTAGCGCGTCGCGCACTTCCTGGCGGAAACTCTTGGCGGCCTTCTCGCCCCAGTTTGTACCTTCCGGGGCCCACTGCGCGAGGCCGGCGAGCAACAACCGGAGATCGCCGATGATCTCCGGGTCGGCCGGCACCAGCGCGTCGACGCTCGGCACCGAGGCGAGCGACAGTACCGGCAGTGTGTAAGGCCATGGCTTCGGCTGCAGCTCGACTGCGTCGAGGCCGATGGTGACAATCAGGTCGGCCTCCATCACTAGCTTGCGCTCGATCAACCCGCCGATGATGCAGCCGGCGCGCAGCGGATGATCCTCCGGGATCATGCCCTTGCATTTGGTGGTGGTGAGCACAGGCGCGCCCAGCCGTTCGGCGAACTTTACGAATTCCGCCGAGGCGTCGCACCAGTAGACGCCAAGACCGGCGATCAGGATCGGACACTTTGACTTGGCGAGTATTTCGAGCGCCGGCTTTAGATCGGTGCGGTCTGGCCCCGGCACGATCCAGCGCGGCAAGAGCGGGGGCTCGGCAGTATAATCGCCCGCCTCGCGCGTCGTTTCGCTCTGCGGAAAATCGAAATGTACCGGGCCGGGCGGAGACGCTGTCGCCGTGCGCATGGCGCGGCGCACCTGCTGGCGGACGGTCTTGGCGTCGATGGTGGTGGTCCACTTCACGATCGGCGCGTAGACCGCGTGCTGGTTGATACGCTGGCGCAGGCCGGTCTCGTAGGTCGGCCGCGAATACGAATCGGTGATAGCGATCAGCGGCGAGCGATCCAGGAAGGCGTGCGCCACGCCGTTGACCATGTTGGTTGCCCCTGGCCCACGGGTAGACAGGCAAATGCCAGGGCTGCCGGTGATGTCACCCCACGTGGAAGCCAGCATGGCACCGGCGACTTCCTGCTTCATAAGCAGGAAGCGCATCTGGCGCTGGCGCGCTGCCTCCATCAGCTCGACCGACTCCCCGCCCGGATGACCCACTATGAACGGCGTGCCGGCATCCTTGAACGCGGCAGCCAGCACTTCCACGGTCGTGGTCATTCGCGAGCCTCCCGGTCAGTGGCGTGGCGCACGATAGCAGTAATTGACGCGCTGCATTACCATTCGTGCCGGACATTGGATTGGACCAGCTATGCCAAAAATCACGCTCGCCGTCCTCGATAAATTCCATCCGCAGATCAAGGAGGTGATCGCGGCGGCGGTACCAGTGGACTGGACTGTGCGTTTCATCGAGGAAAACAGCCTGGCCGCGCGCGCGACGGTATTGCGCGACGCCGACCTCGCCTTCGTCATGGCCGCGCCCGTGCCAAAGGAATTGCTGGCGCAGGCGACGCGGCTACGTTTCATGCAGAAGCTCGGGGCAGGCGTCGACCGCATCGATCTCCTTGCCTGCCGCAAGCAGGGCATTGGCCTGGCGCGGCTGCACGCTGGCAACAGCATCCCGGTCGCCGAGCATACGATCTTGCTGATACTCGCCACCTACCGGCAGCTTCCGCAGATCGATCGACGCACCCGCGCCGGCGCCTGGGACAAGGAGGACGCGCGCGGCGAGCATCGCCAGCTGCAGGGCAAGATTGTCGGCTTGGTCGGCTTCGGCGCGATCGGCAAGGAAGTGGCGAAACGGCTGCGCGGCTTTGAGGCTAAGATTCTCTATTACGATCCCGTGCGCGCGCCGCGCGACGTCGAGCGAAATCTTGCTGCTGACTACACCGAACTTGATTCACTGTTGCGCAGTGCCGACATTGTTTCGCTGCATCTGCCGCTGACGCAGGAAACCGCTGGTATCATCAACGCGCAACGCATTCGCGCCATGAAGCGTGGCGCGGTCTTGATCAATGCCGCACGCGGCGGGTTGATCGACGAAATCGAGCTAATCGCAGCACTCAAGGATGGCCATTTGCTCGGTGCCGGCATCGACGTCTTTTCGAAGGAGCCGCCGGTGGGCAGCGAACTCTTGACGCTCGAAAACACCGTGGTCACCTCGCACCTCGCGGGCGCGACGATCGACAATTTTGCAGGCATTATCGCGCGCGCGGTGAAGAATGCCAGAGCCGTGCTACGCGGCGAGGCGTTACCACAAACCGATGTCGTATTGGCACCTTCAGGCGCCGGCGCTACAGTTAAATAATATCGACCAAAGCGCCGGTAGCTCAGCTGGATAGAGCACCAGACTTCGAATCTGGGGGTCAGGGGTTCGAATCCCTTCCGGCGCGCCAATAAAATCAAAGACTTAGATTTATATTTTCGTTCCCTCATCTTCCCAGAAGTTCGGATTGGGAAGACTATGGGAAGAAACAATTTGCGATTCAGTCAGTGCAACGGGCGTAGCGAATCGAATCTCCGCCGTGGCCTACCGGCTTCTCTGATGTGCAATCTCTACAGCATCACCAAAGGCCAGGCGGCCATCATCGAATTCACCCGCGCGATGCGGGACACGACTGGCAACCTGCCGCCGCTGCCCGGCATTTTCCCCGACTACAAAGCGCCCGTGGTCGCGAACCGCGGCGGCGTTCGTGAACTGTGCTTGATGCGTTGGGGTATGCCTTCCTCGCAGAAGGCGCTGCTCGATGCCGCAACCAAGCGGGCAGACAAACTCCGCGCCAAACGCACTGAGCCGGATTTCAAGGAGCTTCTTCGGAGGGAGCCGGACGCAGGCGTAACAAATATTCGCAATACGTCCTCCAAGCACTGGAAACGGTGGCTCGGGGTAGAGAACCGTTGCGTGGTGCCATTCACGTCCTTCAGCGAGTTCAACAAGGCCGAAGGCGGCGCTGTCTGGTTTGCCCTCGATGACTCCCGACCACTCGCGGCGTTTGCCGGTGTGTGGACAAACTGGACGTCGGTGCGGAAGGTGAAGGAGGGCGAGACGACGAACGACCTGTTCGGCTTTCTGACCACCGAGCCGAACGACGTCGTGGCGCCGATCCACGCCAAGGCGATGCCGGTCATTCTGACGAAGCCCGATGAGATTGACGGCGCCAGCAGATGAGGCTCTAAAGCTCCAGCGCCCGCTCCCGGGCGGTGCCCTGAAAATCGTCGCGCGAGCGATCACCAATACCTAGGTGCGCCGCATTTCGCAGACCTCGCAAGCGTGGTCGATCAGTGTCAATTCTGTTTACAATCCTTCACCATTTGAAGGAACTTTCTGGTGCAAGTCATTGAGATCTACTATTGACGTCAATTGGCGTGAAAATTGCTAAGGCGCGGACGAGGCGACAACCAAGAACGTGACCGGATCGCTAAGAGCCGATCCGGGGGTGGGGAAGTTATGTGTTGGCTTCTGGGCGAACACGAAGCAGTAGACATGTTCGCGCGCCACTTTGAGGCCCTGCACGGAAGCGACGCGGCGACAAAGGCCAAGCAGCAAGCCGAATCCATAAAGCGAAGCGGCGACCACGAGGGCCACCGCATATGGATGAAGGTGGTCGAACGCGTCCAGCATCTGTGCAAGGAAAGGAAGGCCGCCTAGTCGGCGGCCTCTTTCGTTACGTGTATACGGGTTCGACCAAAATCAAAACCTATCTTTCTTGGCAGTCCACCTAGACAAGAGATCACCAACTAAAGGAGATTGCATAATGCCCACCAGCAAGCACAAGCCCATTCAAGCCATACACGGCAAAGACCCTGCCTGGATTATTGCGCTTTGGATTGCCATTCATGGCGGTGACCCCGCGCCCGAAATCTCCGCTCAGAAAGCTAAT
>Ga0207824_1000102_pt1 | contig 15613 bp, 14 predicted proteins | sample LuqExpMetageno73_FD_187830 | JGI IMG/M metagenome (GOLD analysis project Ga0207824, IMG submission 187830) | Tropical forest soil microbial communities from Luquillo Experimental Forest, Puerto Rico - Sample 73 (SPAdes) | ecosystem: Environmental > Terrestrial > Soil > Tropical forest ... | reverse complement strand
TTCTCTGCCGCCGTAAAGCCTCGAAAATATCCTCGCCCCATCGCCGTACACTCCTTTCCCTTTCAGGATAGAGTGTTGCGGCGACCGGTTGAGACCACCGCCAAAAGCGGATATCACGGGCGTTCTTTATTCGATCAATTCGTCTGCGAGCTGTTGGAGATGAAGCGGCACCTCCAGCCCCAACGCTTTGGCCGTCCTGAGGTTGATAACAAGCTGATATTTCGTCGGCGCTTGTACCGGCATGTTGGCTGGCTTCTCGCCCTTTAAGATACGGTCAATGTACGCAGCGGCGCGGCGATACAGGTCGGTTCGCTCAGGCCCATACGATATTAGGCCGCCGGCGGCAACGAAGGCACGATCAAAGTAGACCGCAGGTAGCCTGTGCCGCGCTGCAAGTGTGATGATCAGATCGCGATTAAGGAACGCAGGTCCGCCTGCGGTTACGATCAGACCGCCATTTGGGGATCGCGCAAAGGTCGTGATCGCGCGCTCGATGTCGCTAGCCCCACGCTTGTTAAATGAACTGACTTCCACTCTGAGCGACGGCGCAACCGCCTGAATGACCCCGAACTGGGCCGGGCCCGTGGCTGTATCGGGATCCCCAAAGACCGCTACCCGCCTCACGCTAGGGGCGATCTGCTTGAGCAACTCCAGCCATTTTCCGCTGATGCTGTATTCAAAAAGCATGAAACCGGTGGCGTTGCCACCGGGCTGCGCCAAACTGTCAACAAAGCCGCCAGCCACTGGATCGGCGATGATCGGAAACACGATGGGCACGGTGTGCGTCGCCTCCATCAACGGCCCGACGGTGCTCGTGCCCGGCGCTAGGATGACGTCCGGCGCAAGTGCGGCTAATTCCGAAGCCTGCTTGCGAATCTCAGCGGGATTGCTCGTAGCCCAACGAATATCGAATCGCGCGTTGCGACCCTCGACCCAACCCAGTTCTCGCAACGTCTCCCTGAACGCCGTGATCCAGGGCTGATAGTCCGGATCGTCCCTAGCTATTGGCAGGAGCACGCCGATAGTCCGCGTCCGCTCGCCTTGTTGCGCCCGCGCTGCACTCGGCCACGCAATCGACCCGCCAACAAGCTTGATGAAATCGCGGCGCCGCATTATCGCCCCCAAGGCTTGGACGCGGCATCGTACCAACTAGCGTCGGTGAGTTGAAAGGGCTTCAAAATGTCCGCTTTGGGTCAAAAGGCGCCATCGCCGGCCTGAGAGCGCACGTCCGCTTTGCCCCTGAGATCGGACTCAGCACGCCGATGCCGCCACTTCTGCCAAGGGCCATGTGCGGAAACGGGTGTGCGACGTCCCTCATCAGTGATGTTTACATCGAAGAGGGCGCGCGTATGCTTGTGGCCTCACGATGCTGGGTGAGTGATCATGCGGCGATCGCCTCGAAATCACAGGACACCAAAGCCGCGGCTCTCGATGAGGCTAGGAGGAATTATGAGATGGCTTCTCGGAACTGCATTTCTACTAATTTCGACGGCCTGCTTCGCGGCGGACATCACTCCGCCCGTCGATATGGGTGGAACGCCCGTGTATCGTGGACCCGTGTATGGTGGGCCCGTCTATGATGGACCTATGTATGGTGGAATGCCGCCCGATTTCAATTAGGCTCGATGTCCGCCGTCGGCGGTGGCGAGCAGCGTCTGCGGCACGGCGAGGTCGAGCGCCTTCGCGGCCTTGAGATTGATCAAAAGCTCGAAGTTGGTCCGCGTGTCTTCCGCTTCATGCGCCCTATGGCCGATGTGGCTGCGATTGAGCGTCGCGTGCGCCGCGTTGCGACTCGTCGTGCACGCGTTCGAGCGACACGTGTTCCGCGGAGACTTCTACAGATGAGGTGGTGACGGCACCAGGCTGTCGAGGTACGCCTTCTTCACGACCTGGCGGAATTTGTTGTTTGGTGGCCCCGTTTGCCCATCGACCATTGAATTAACGAACACCACGAGCTCCATGTCCTGCGGCAAGAAAAACGCGAGGCTTTGTTCGTCCCGGTTGTTGGTATCGTGCCAGTCGCCGGGCTTGCAGTATACATTACCGGCGAGCGTAGTCAGGGCGGCAGGAAGTGCTTCACCGTCGATAAACGGGTCGACGCCAAAGCCGTCGTCGAGCATGGCCTGCGCGTCGTCGGGTGTCAGAATGCCGCCGCCCCGGCGGAATTCGCCCATCACATTGAGCAACTGGTTGACGGAGAGATGCCAGCCGTCGCAGCCGCAGCTCTGCTGCAGGGAACCCGAGTTCCAGCCGGGCCCAATATTGTCGGGTGGTCCCTGGTAAGCCAGCGCGCACCCGGGCGGATGATCGAGTGTGGCGCCGCCCACATTAGAGGGCTCAAACACCTTGGCCTGCAGATATGCCTCATAGGCGGCGATGGTCACGAACTCCCAGATTTGGTCATTCAACGAGAGGGGGTCGGGCAAGCCTAGAACCCCCCAATATAAGTCCTTGTTGATGTTTCCGTTGATGACCGCGAGGACCATCCGGCACAGCCCGTAGTTCAAATTTTGATAGTTGTACTGCCCGAGATCATTGAGATTGATGCCACCGGCGATCGCCGATTTCATCATGTCGAAGTCGACGAGATAATTCGCCGAGAGGCCACTGGTGTGGTTGAACAGGTTCCGGAAGGTTATGTGTTCGATATTGGACCCTTTCGCCCAATAGTCCGGCAAATAATTAATGATCTGGGCGTCCGGCGAGATTTTGTTATCTCGTAAGAGCACCTTCATAGCCATAGCGGTCATGAGCTTGCTCACGCTTGCCACATGCATCTGTATATCTGGGCTCCACAGCTCGCTGCCTCGTATGGCGTACGCCCATGCGTTGGTGAATAGGATCTGGCCGGACCGGCGGAGTTGCGCCACGTAGCCCGCAACGACGTCTTTCAACGCAGCGTCCAGGACGGCCTGGAACGCGCGAACATCCAGAGAGTACGGGACGCCGGGCGGTTGCACCGGCTCGAACAGCACCTTACTTCCCTCGGTTCCGCCATCCGAGGAGACGTCATCGTAATTGGGCGGTCGAATGACATGCGCCAGAACGGCTTGGGCGTCGATGGACACACCTTTCACATTCTCGGCGAGAAATCGGTCCAGCGCTTGTAGCAGCTCCATAGACCGTCCTCCTTTACGAAGTAGCCGGTGTTGAACCAAAAGAACTTACGCCACGAGTATGGGCCACAAGCGGACCAATAAGGCAATGCGCGGCTAGGTCGGCTTAGGGCCAATAGCGCAACAACCAGAATCGGATCAGCTAGGCTTCGGACTGGCATTGCAAAATCAAGTTGTATGTTGGCGATACGAAATTCCACCACGCTAGCCGGGCCCCCCAACGACCGGCAGTGCCGCAGTCGGTGCACGAGCGAACAGTTCCAGCGGCACCCTTACCCTTCGCGCTCAAACTGAGGGGCTGTCACATGTCCGTCACGTCGCAATGAAAGCATTGCGGTTCCCATAAAACCAAGGGAGGCTTGCATGAACACTTCTCAAATTCACGAGCATCATGAGAAGGCTGCACAGCACCACGAACATGCCGCGAAGCAGCTAAGCATCACAAGTCTGGGAACCACGAGAAGGCCGCACACCACTCCACGATCGCGCACGGACATGCTCTTCACGCCAATGAGCATCACGAACACGCATCCAAAAAACACGCCGAGCAACATTCCTAACGAAGCTCTTGTTTGCTTCGCTCAATCATCTCGCCCAGATCCATCTGGCGACTACCAAAACGAACCCGCGTGCCAGAATCTGACGTGCGGGATTAATTTCTGGCATATGGAATCGACATAGTCGCCGCGACTCTCTGTTGATCGGTCATCGCCTACCCTTCAGCTTGGCAATGAGCCTTCCCCAACTAGTCTCGGAATCGAGCGTGATGGCCATGCTCCTCGCAATCCTTTCGACACACTCCGGGCAGACAATCTCCAATTGAAGTGGCTCAAGGCGATCTTGCGAATGCGATACGAGCCTGCCAATTGGTTCTCCGCATTCTTCGCATTTCAGATCGGGAGGAATGGACACCTGAAGGCTCCTCTGAGCAGCTATTTGTTCGCCGCTAGCTCGAAAAATCATCCGCGACGACACCACCCGGCCGCGCGGAAGCCGTCTTGGTTGGGCCGCTTTTGCTGGAGAACTCGCGCATCCGCTCAGCCAGGATGTAGAGCAAGGGGATGATAAATATGCCGACCGCTGCTGCCGCGATCATCCCGCCGAACACCGGTATCCCAACCGCGTGACGCGTCGCGGCGCCCGCACCATGAGCGATGACCAGTGGCAGAAGCCCTAGAATGAACGCGAAACTGGTCATCATCACCGGCCTGAATCGCAGTCCGGCAGCCTCAATCGCACTGTTGTTGATGCCTTTGCCGAGCTGCCGCTGATCGACCGCAAAGGCAACGATCAATATGCCATTTTTTGCGGCGAGCGCGATCAGCACGACCAGCCCAATCTGGGCGTAGACGTCGAGGCTTAGCCCTGCAATCACGACAGCAACGATCGCGCCAAGGACCGCGACGCTCACCGACAGGAGCGCGGGAATCGGGATATTCCAACTCTCGTAAAGCGCGACCAAGAAGAGGTAGGCGAACAGGATCGCTAGCGCAAGCACGAGAGCAGTTCGTCCGCTCGCCAGCTTTTCCTGCAGGGCGGTACCGGTCCATTCGAAGGCATATCCGGCCGGCAGCGTCACGTCGGACACGCCCTCCATGGCAGCGAGCGCCTGCCCAGAACTGAAGCCTGGCTTTGGAGCACCATTCACAATGGCGCCTCTATAGCCGTTGTAACGAACCACTGTCTGCGGTCCTTGGACGATCTTCGCGGATGCCACCGCCCGGAGCGGGACCATGCCGCCTTGTGCATTCCGCACATAGATCTGATCGATGTCGGTGGTTTTGGCTCGAAATGGCGTCTCGGCCTGCACGTTCACCTGCCACGTGCGGCCGAAGACGTTGAAGTCGTTGACGTAGTAGCTGCCCAGGGTGGACTGCAGCGCGTTGAAGATGTCTGTGATCTTCACGCCAAGAACTTGCGCCTTGTCTCGATCGATATCGAGATAGACTTGCGGCGTATCGGCTGCATATGTGCTGAACACACCTGCAAGCGCCGGGCTTCCGTTCGCTGAGACCAAAAGCGCTCGAAGCACGGCCGCCACTTCGGTCGCGGGTTGCCCTTGTAGCGCCTCAAGGACGAACTGGAAGCCACCCGTATTCCCAAGCCCTAGGATCGGCGGAATGTTGAACGGGAAAGCGACGGCTCCCTTGATGGCCGCGAATTGCGGTCGCAAACGAGCGATGATGGCTCCCGCGGATTGAGCGGGGTCCGTCCGGTTCTCATATGGCTTCAGTCGGATGACGAAAAAGGCTTGGTTCGACGAGGTAACGTAATCGATGAAATTCAAGCCGACAATCGAAAGCACACCTTCGACTCCGGGAACCGGTCGTGTGAGATCTTCGACTTGTTTAACGACGTCCTCTGTGCGATTGAGCGATGCGCCTTCGGGCAACCGTACAGCGGCGAAGATCGAGCCCTGGTCCTCTTCGGGCAGAAAACTTTTAGGCGTCTTGCCGAAAAGCCATGCCGAGCCGGCCAGGACGCCGCCGACCACGATGACTCCGACGATCGACACGCGTGCAAGACGCGCGACGAGGCCCACATAGCCGTTACGGGCGCCTTCAATGCCGCGTAGCACATAACGCATCGGACCACGCGTGGCCTGCCCATGCTTCAAAAGCACGGCGCACAGCGCTGGGCTCAAACTCAAGGCATTCAGCGCGGACAACAGCATCGACACTGAGACCGCAACGGCAAATTGCCTGAACAGCTGACCACTGATGCCCGGAATGAATGCTACGGGGACAAAGACGGAAAGCAGAACAAGCGTGATGGCGAGAATCGGGCCCGTGATTTCCGCCATCGCCTTCTTGCAGCAGTCGGAGACAGGCAGATTCGGATTCTCTTCGATCACGCGCTCGATATTTTCGACCACCACGATCGCATCGTCGACCACGATCCCGATGGCCAGCACGAGGGCAAGCAACGAGACCGTGTTCGCTGAATAGCCAAGCAAAAACATCACGGCGAACGTGCCGACGATAGACACCGGAACGGCAATCAACGGAATGAGCGTCGTTCTCAGCCGGCCGAGAAACAAAAATACCACGAGCCCGACGAGCACGATGGCTTCGCCGAGCGTCCATATGACCTCTTCGATCGTGGCGGTGACGAAGACCGTCGCGTCATAGAAGACGTTGTATGCGACGTCGTCCGGAAAGCGCTTCGCGAGCGCGGCCATCGCCTCGCGAACATGTTTGCTGACGTCGACCGCGTTCGATCCGGGGGTCTGGTAAATCCCGATCGCCGCTGCCGGCGCACCATTGAAGCGGCTGTATCGGTCCTGCGTCTTCGCGCCCATTTCAACGCGCGCCACGTCGCTGACGCGTACGACCGAGCCATCCGGTTCGGTTCGTACGACGATGTGGGCGAATTCGTCCGGGCTGGTCAGACGCCCCTTGGTCTTGATCGTGAGCTGAACCTGTTGGTCCTTGCTCAGAGGCGCGGCACCGACGCGGCCGAGTGCGGCCTGGATGTTCTGTCCCTGGACGGCATTTACGATGTCGCTCGGCGTCAGATTGAGGTCGTTCAAACGATCAAGGTCGAGCCAAACGCGTAGTGAATAATCAAGCGGTCCGAACAGCGTCGCCTGCCCGACTCCTTTTATCCGCGACAGGGTATCTATGATATTGATGGTCGCATAATTGCTGAGATAGAGCGCGTCGTACGTCTTATTTGGCGAATAGATATTGATGATCTGCAGCAACGCTGCAGACTTCTTCCGGGTGGTTAGGCCCGAGCGCACGACTTCGCTTGGCAATTGCGGCGTCGCAAGGCTGACGCGGTTTTGGACGTTGACCGTATTGATGTCCGGATCGGTGCCGAGAGCGAACGTCGCCGTGAGATTGTAGCTACCGTCGCTTCCGCTGGCGGATTGGTAGTAGAGCGCATTGTCGACGCCATTGATCTGCTGCTCGATGGGCTGGGCAACGGTCGTCTCGACTACTTCCGCATCGGCGCCCGGATAGGTGGCAGTGACCGAGACCTGAGGCGGCACGATGTCCGGAAACTGCGCGACCGGGATCGCCGTGATCGCGATGATGCCTGCGAGGGTGATTACGATCGATACGACGAATGCGAGCCGCGGCCGATCGATGAACAGATTGGAAAACATCGTTCAGTTTTCCGGTAATCGGCTCGCGGCCACGACCTGACCTGGCCGGACTTTCTGAATTCCTTCGACGATGACCAGTTCGCCCTCTTTGAGGCCGTTCGACACAACCACGTTTTTGCCTTCCTCCACCCCGGTATTCACCCGTCTCAGCTCGACTTTGTTGCTTGGGTCGACCACGAGGACATAGCGGCCAGCCTGATCGAGCTGTACCGCCGAGAGGGGAAGCGTCAGTGCGGAGTGGGGCTCACCGCGCTCGACGGTCACTCCGACCACTCCGCCGGGAACGAGCAGCCCCTCCGGGTTTGCGACCTGCGCGCGGATTGCCTGCGTGTCGGTGTTTGGATCGACTTGCACGTCCAAGAAATTGCTGACGCCCGGGTGCGGATAAATTCGCCCATCCGGAAGTCTGATGTGAACGGTGACGTGCTGGGTCTTGCCGCCTGATTCGGCGAGCCTGTGTTTATACTCTAGAACGTCGCGTTGGCTCGCTTGGAAGATGATGTAGATGGGATCCTGACTGACGATCGTCGCAAGCTTACCCGACGTCGGATCGACCAAGTTACCCACCGTGAAGTTGGCGAGGCTGATCCGGCCATTGATCGGCGATCTGATCTCGGTGTAGCCGAGATTGATTTCCGCCTGATTGAGCAGGGCCTGCGCCTGCATCACATCGGCTTCAGCAGCAGCATGATCCGCCTCGCGCTGATCCAGCGAGGCCTGAGTGATCGTCTCGTCGCGTACAAGGCCTTTGCCACGGCGGAGCTGCAGGGCTGTATTGATTTCGACCGCTTTCGCCTTCGCCAAGCTTGCCTGCTGCTGCTCAACGGCAGCTTTGTAAGTCGCCTGTTCGATGCGAAAAAGAAGATCGCCGCGCTTGACGTTCTGCCCCTCGACGAACGTCCGCTCTTCAATGAAGCCTCTAATCCGCGCCACGACGTCGACTTTATCGATCGCCGTCACGCGTCCGATGAAGGTACCCGTCTCCGTAATCTGCCGGCTCACGACCGGAACGACGGAGACCGAAGGCGGCGGTGCGGTCTGTGCAACGGCACCTCCGCAAACCCAAGAAACAAAAACAAATGCGAAAACAGTCAGAACCGGTGCGCGCCGCCCAGACATGGCCCAACACAATCCACCTGGCATTTAGACTCTCGCTTTGCTCAATCGATCTCGCCAATACCCTCTTGAGACTCCCGGTTTTGCACGATGTGTACCTCGACCTCCGGGGCCTTGTTCATCCGCGGCACAGGGTAGCTGTCGAAATTGGATTGCTCAACACGGCCGTTCTTCAGAGTAATCTCGCCGTAGCGCTGCGGTGATACCAAAAATAATCCCGCTTTCAACTTAGGCCCGGACGGTGTCGGGGTTAACGACGATGCCACAATCCGCCGTGCATACGACTTGCGCCACGAACCGTTACCCTATTTCCACTCCCACTTGATTTGATTGCGTACACACGTATTAATGTTGAGTACACACCCATTCGAGTGCGGCGCACAATCACGATACTGTGAGAGCGGACTAAACTAATGACGAAGACGACGCAGGATGACTTACTGAGCCGATGTGCTTGTTTTGACCTGAGAAAAGCAACCCGTGCGGCCTCGCGTCTTTATGACGACTGCCTACGGCCTTTGGGTTTGAACATCACGCAATACTCGTTGCTGCGTGTAATCGAAGGGAGCCCACAGATTTCGGTGTCAACCATCGGACGCTACATGGTCATGGATCGGACGAGCATTACGCGCGCGCTTGCTCCCCTGGAGCGGGATGGACTCGTCCACAGTTGTGTTGGCACCGACCAGAGAACACGGATCGTCTCACTCACAAGGAAGGGCGCAAAACTGCTCGCGAACGCCATGCCCCATTGGGACGAGGCACAGAAAACTTTTCTAGACCTAATGGGCGAGCAGCGTTGGATGGCAATGCGTGATCTTTTGAAGGACACAACGCGTCTACTGCACCACCGTGGCGAGCCCGCAAAGGCTAACATTGATATGGATCGAAATGGCTGACGCCATAGGCGATAATATGAACACAAGGCTCTACCTTGACGACCTGCATCAAGGACAACGGTTCGTAACCCGCACATATTCGGTGGACGCGGAACAGATCAAAACATTCGCCTACCAATTTGATCCTCAACCGTTTCACCTCGACGAGGAGGCTGCGAAGGGAACGCTGTTTGGTGGATTGGCGGCAAGCGGCTGGCACACCGCGGCGATTACGATGCGTTTACTCGTCGAAACCGGATTGCCGTTGGCGGGCGGCATCATCGGCGCAGGTGGGGAGATCAGTTGGCCAAACCCGTGCCGCCCCGGCGACATTTTGAAAGTTCACAGCGAGATTGAGGAAGTCATTCCCTCGCGCTCACGTACCGATCGAGGAATTGTGCGCGTTCGCAGCGAGACGCGTAATCAGCATGATCAGGCCGTTCAGATCCTGATTGCTCGCCTCATTGTGCCGCGTCGGATCGACAAAGCTAGCCTCCCGACTGGCCCCATGGAGTAGGCCAATATGGCTCTAAACAGGCAACTCCGTTGTGTCAGCGCCCGGTAAGGATCGCAAGCAAGTCGAAACGGACATCAGCCGAATTACTCGATCACATCATCGGCGCGGGCGAGCAACGATGGCGGGACCGCGAGACCGAGGGCCTGGGCCGTCTTGCGATTGATTGCAAGCTCGTACCTGGTCGGTGCCTGCACCGGAAGGTCGGCAGGTTTCTCGCCCTTGAGGATGCGATCAACATACTGCGCCGCCCCCCGGAACTGATCATCCACTTCGGGCCCGTAGGACATTAAGCCCCCGCTCGTGACAAAGTAGCGTCGGTGGTAGACAGCGGGCAGTTTGTGCTGTGCTGCAAGCGCGATGACGAGATCGTGGTGCACTAGTGAAAGCGCACTGCCCGTCAAGATTAGACCGCCATTTGGGGAACTCGCAAATCTCGTGATGTCCTGCTCGATCTCCCGGACATCACGCATGCTGATTGCGCTCACTTCCATTCCAACAGACGGCGCCACGTACTGGATCACAGCGAATTGGCCGACCCCCGCCGTGAGTTCGGGATCCCGAAGAACTGCCACCCGTGTGACGGTTGGGGCGATCTCTTTGAGCAACTCGACCCATTTCGCGGTCAATGCATAGTCAAATAGAATAAAGCCAGTTGCGTTGCCCCCCGGTCTCGCCAAGCTGTCAATGAAGCCGCTACCGACCGGATCGGCGACGCTGTTGAACACAATCGGCACCGAGCGTGTAGTTTGCAACAGCGTTTGGAGCCCCTGTGCCCCGGTCACCATGATAACGTCCGCCGGAAGCGCGACTAATTCTTCCGCGTTTTTGCGAGCCTTCGCGGGATCACCGCTTGCCCATCGAACTTCGACCCGCACATTGCGACCATCGATCCAATCCAACTGATGCAGGTTTTCCTTGAACACCGCGAGACCGGCCTGCTGATCTGTCTCGATTGCCGCGCTCATTAGCACGCCGATCCGGCGCATCTGCTTGGGTTGTTGCGCGCGCGCCGCGAGCGGCCAGGCGGCCGCTGAACTAGCAATTGCTTTAATGAAATCGCGTCGTCGCATTGCCTTCTCCAAGGGTCAGGACCACGCCAACAGCGTTGCCAATTACAGCAGGGATTTAGGACCGGCGGAATGGGGTTTTGGGCTTGCAGTACACAGCGGCAATCCGCGGCTGGCGATATCCGATATGGGTCACAAGCGGACTCACGCCCTGCAGCAATTCTGCCGTTATTCGATCACCTCATCGGCGCGGGCGAGTAAGGATTGGGGCACCGACAAGCCGAGCGCCTTTGCCGTCTTCAGGTTAATGGCAAGCTCATATTTGTTTGGGGCCTCCACCGGCAGATCAGCCGGATTCTCGCCCCGCAATATGCGATCAACGTAGCCTGCCGCGCGTCGAAATTGGTCATCAAAATTCGGCCCATAGGAGATCAATCCGCCAGCAGCAACAAAAGGTCGTTGAACGTATACCGCGGGTAGCCTGTAGCGGGCGGCCGCTGTGATGACCAAATTGACGTTGGTTGCCCCTATCCCACTCGCCGTCTGGATTATTCCACCATTCGGCGACTGCGCGAACGTCGCGACAGCGCGTTCAATCTGGCTTGGCTCATGGAGGTCGATTGGGCTTACCTCAATGCCAACTGACGGCGCCGCGGCTTGAATGACAGCGAACTGGCCGATCCCGGCTACGAAAGTGGGATCGCGAAGAACTGCCGCGTGCGTCACGCTTGGCGCTATCTCCTTAAGCAGTTCCAGCCACTTTCCACACAGGTTATACTCAAACATCATAATGCCGGTAGCATTGCCGCCCGGCCGCGACAGACGTTCAACAAATCCAGAGCCTACGGGGTCTGGCACAATGACAAAGACAATTGGAATGGTGCGAGTAGCTTTCAGCAACACCTCTGCAGCGGTGCCGCCACCGGCGACAAGCACGTCTGGGGCAAGTGCTGCCAATTCCTCCGCATATTTGCGCGTTTGGGCTTCATTGCCCCCACCCCAGCGAGCCATGATCTGAACGTTCCGTCCGTCCGTCCAACCCAACTGCTCAAACGCTTCCAAAAATGTTATGTAGCGTTGCTGAGCGCCGGGCGTGTCTCTTGCGATTGCCTCTAGAACGGCGACACGACGTAGGGGCTCACGCTGCTGTGCGCGCGCCAAGAGCGGCCAGGCGGCTACACCGCCGATCAGCGTGATGAAATCCCGTCGCCTCATGAGCCTCCCCAAGCCCGGGGACCACAGCCTAGCACAACTGATGGGGCCGTTGTGCATCAAAGCAATTTTGACCCTGCGACTACCGCCTGGGGTCATTAACCGCCCTGCCCCGCGTTTAGGTCCACTCTGCCTCTCAGAGCAGACGCCGTGTGCAAGTTCGGCTTGGGGCCGAGATCGGCCAGAAGCGGATATTGAAATTTACACGCGCATGGACATTCGTTTAGCTTAGGGTAGCGAGGTTGCTGGGGGCGTTACAATGAAACTTCTCCGCCGACAATTCCTGCATCTGGCAGCGCGTGCCGCGGCGTGCACCGCAATGACGGGCAGCGGTTTGGCACAGCAAGCGTCTCCTGCGCGTGTTAAGGGACCGCCGGTCTGGCTGGACATGGATCAGAAGGAACTTGACGACTCCTATGATCAGAGTGTCTACGCGGCAAACATGCGGCAGGTGCTTGCCCGCACACACCGCAACAGCGAGTTGGTGCGTGAGCGTCTTGGCCCGAAGCGCCTAGCCTACGGGCCGACGCGGATCGAGGCACTCGACCTATATCCGACCAAGGCGCCGAACGCGCCGATCAATGTCTACATACACGGCGGCGCTTGGCGAGCTGAGGTTGCGAAGGATAATGCGGCCCAAGCGGAGATGCTCGTAAACGCGGGCGCTCATCTTGCAGTGCTCGATTTCAATAATGTGATCGAGACCGGCGGTAGTTTGATGGTCATGGCCGACCAAGTTCGTCGTGGCGTGGTCTGGGTCTACAAGAACGCCAGAAGCTTAGGCGGCGATCCCGAGCGGCTTTATATTAGTGGGCATTCCTCCGGCGGGCATTGGGTTGGTGTTCTGCTCACAACCGACTGGCAGAAGGATTTTGGCGTGCCGCCTACTATGATCAAAGGCGGCGTTGCCGCTAGCGGTATGTTCGACTTGAAGCCGGTACGGCTCTCGGCACGTTCAAATTACGTGAAGTTCACGGATGAGGTTGAGGAGAGTCTCAGTCCCCAGCGCCATCTCGATAAGCTGGTGGCGCCGGTCACCCTTGTTTATGGCACTGACGAGACGCCGGAGTTTCAGCGCCAGAGCCGCGACTTTGCCGCCGCTGTCAAGGCGGCGGGCAAACCCGTGACACTTTCCGTCATGGAAGGATACAACCACTTCGAGGTCGCGGAGCAACTCGCAAACCCGTACAGCCTATTCGGCCGCGCGGTGTTAGAGCAGATGAACCTTCGCTCGGGGTGAAGGTGGCGGCACGTTTCGCTATTGCATAATTTCGCCGAAACAAAGCTCGAAGCCGATGTCCGCTTTGGGTCCGCTCTGCTTCTCAAAGCACGCCGTGTGCAAGTTCGGCTTAGTCCGAGATGGGCCAAGAGTGGACGCCGACGTCAGACTGCGCCGGCGCAATGGTGCAGAAAACGGGCGGACTCCGGTGCAGGCGATGCCAGCGGTACGAACTCACTTCTGCACACCCATCGGTGTCGTGCGCATATCTCTATTGCATGAACCAACCGTGTGAGACGACGAGCGATTGGCCCGTTAGCGCGTTCGAATTGAATGCGGCAAAAAACAGCGCCACGTCAGCGACGTCCTCGACTGTGGTGAACTCACCATCCACGGTTTCTTTCAGCATAACGTTCTTGATTACTTCTTGCTCAGTGATTCCAAGTTCCTTGGCCTGCTCGGGAATTTGCTTGTCCACGAGCGGCGTGCGAACGAAACCCGGACAAATCACATTGGCGCGAACGTTATGCGCCGCGCCTTCTTTGGCGACGACCTTCGCGAGGCCGATCAGGCCATGCTTGGCGGTGACGTAAGGCGCCTTCAGCATCGAGGCTTCCTTTGAATGCACTGACCCCATGTAAATTATGCTGCCGCTGTTTTGCTTGTACATCTGACGAAGCGCGGCCCGCGTAGTCAGAAATGCCCCATCGAGATGAATCGACAAAAGGCTCTTCCATTTGGCGAATTCGAAATCGACAAGCGGATCGACGATCTGAATACCAGCATTACTGACCAGAACATCGAGCGCGCCGAATTTGGCAATCACTTTGCCGATGCCGGCGTTTACTTGGTCCTCAATGGTAACATCCATGGCAACGCCCAAGGCGCGCCGGCCAGCGGGATCAAGCTCCGCGGCGGCGGCATCGGCAGCCTTTTGGTTAAGATCTGCAATGACGACCTTGGCACCTTCGCGGGCAAACCTGATCGCGATCTCTTTGCCGATCCCGCTGGCTGCGCCAGTTATTACTGCAACCTTGTCCTTCAAAAGCATGGTCGCTCTCCTTTTGTTGACACTCAGGCCAAATAGTCGAACATGACCTCTCCGAGTCCCAGCGTCAGATCGGACCCTTAGCAGGCGCTCGGCGGAGATGCCTGTAATGTCCGCTTTAGGTCAAAAGTAGACATATGCGGTGCAGCAAGACAGGCTCCTATTCGACCACCTCGTCGGCGCGGGCAAGCAGCGACTGCGGCACGGTGAGCCCGAGCGCCTTCGCGGTCTTGAGATTGATGAGCAGCTCGTACTTGGTCGGCGCCTGCACCGGCATACTGGCCGGGTTTTCGCCCTTGAGGATACGGTCGACATAACCAGCGGCGTGGCGGCACGTGACGACCTGATTAGGTCCGTAGGAGACGAGACCGCCGGCAGCAACAAATGTCCGGTCGAAATAAATAGCCGGCAACTGACGTTCGGCCGCAACCTTAATGATGAGGTCGCGATGAATGTACGCCAGCCCGCTCGCGACAATGATCAGACCACCATTCGAGGAACCGGCGAAGGCAGTAATCGCGTGCTCGATCTCACCGGTGGCGCGCAAGTCGACCTGAATTATCTCCACCCCGAGTGCCGGTGCCATGGCCTGAATGACACCAAACTGAGCGATACCGGTTGGTGTGCCGGCATCCCGAAGCACCGCTGTTCGCGTCAGGCTTGGGACAATCTGCTTGAGAAATTCCAACCATTTCCCGCTGATCCCATATTCGAATGCCATAAAACCGGTAACGTTGCGGCCAGGTCGCGCCAAGCTGTCTACGAAACCAGCACCCACCGGGTCCGCAACGTTTGCGAATATGATCGGCACCGTGTGAGTCACCTGCAGCAGAGGCCCCACGGTGGAGGCGCCAGGGGCGAAGATCACATCGGGGGCGAGCGCAACCAACTCGGCCGCGTTCTTGCGGACCGCGTCGGCGCTGGCAGTCGCCCAGCGGGTGTCGACCCGCACGTTCTCGCCGATGTTCCAGCCCGATTGTGTTAATCCTTGGAGGAAGGCGCCGAGCCAGATTTGAAAGAGCGGGTTATCTGCGGCTGCGGGCAGCAGCACGCCAATGCGGCGCATCCGCTCGCGCTGTTGGGCGCGCACCACGAGCGGCAATGCCGCCGCCGTACTGCCGAACCAGGCAATGAACTCGCGCCGCCTCATGTGCTCCTCGCAACGTGGGGCGCTTGTAGCCTACCACAATACGGCGGAAAATGCGGCGTTGTGCGTCACGGCAAACTCGGGCGACCAATGTCTCAGATGGTCAGAAGCTGACCTAAAGCGCCCTTCCCTGTTACGTCAGCTTCTCTAATCGGCCGTTTTGGGTCAAGCGCTTTCAAACTGTCCACCACTTCAGTGGTCGGTGTCGCTCACGGGCTCGCGCTTCTCTTCGGAATCGG
>Ga0207824_1000089_pt1 | contig 16414 bp, 18 predicted proteins | sample LuqExpMetageno73_FD_187830 | JGI IMG/M metagenome (GOLD analysis project Ga0207824, IMG submission 187830) | Tropical forest soil microbial communities from Luquillo Experimental Forest, Puerto Rico - Sample 73 (SPAdes) | ecosystem: Environmental > Terrestrial > Soil > Tropical forest ... | reverse complement strand
GCCGCATCAACAGGCCGGACACGTGACCGCACCCGACCAATGCTGCAGCGACGTCAGAAAGTTCTTGCCAAGGCGCCGTCCACACGTGACCCGAAGCGGGGCCGGCGTTGTCGCGGGTGATTGCTGAGCCGGTGACGAGTCTCGGGATGTCACGAATCAATGGGCGGTGCCCGACACGTGTGAGCTGGACGGCCACTCGACTTCGCCACCGGCCGCTTTCCATGCGGCGATCCCGCCTTGTAAGTGCCGGGCCGCTGTCACCCCAGCATCTTGTGCCGCCTGGACTGCCATCGCAGACCGCTCTCCGAAGGCACAGTAGAATATGAGCTCCTTCCCGCCTGCCTTCGCTAATTCATACAGCAATCCCCCGACGCAAATACTGCCTGGGAGCGCTGGATAAGGAACATGGATAGAATTGCGGATTACGCCATGGCGCTCACGCTCGGCTTGCTCACGAAGGTCGACGAGTACAGCATTCAGCATCGCCTTCGATTCGCAGATCTGTCCAGCAGTTACGGCCCAGCCCTGCCTTGCAATTTCCTCTTGGTGTAGTCCCACCCTCATATTTGCCGGGACAGCGACATCCATCATCTTTGGATTGGCTAACTTGAGATTGTTCATCATCTCGACGTACTCATCGATGGATTTGATTTGTAGCCGAGGATTGAACGCTTTCTCCTCTCCGATGGTCGAGACCGTATCGCCCTTGTAATCGTGCGCCGGGTACACAAGCGTGGAGTCGGGAAGCTTCAACAAACGTCCAAAAATCGATTCGTACTGCGCTCGTGGGTCGCCATTCTGGAAATCGGTTCGCCCAGTTCCGCGAATCAACAGGGTGTCGCCGGTGAAAACACGGTCCTCCATATGAAAGCTGTAAGAGTCGTCAGTATGACCCGGCGTATAAAGGACATCCAATGAAAGCCCTTCGATGGTAAGCTTGTCTCCATCGGCCAGTCGCATAGAGATCACGTCAGCTTTGCTCTGCTCGCCCATGACCGTAATGCAGTGCGTCTTATCCCGAAGCGCACCAAGTCCCGTAACATGATCGGCATGTAGGTGAGTGTCTATGGCTTTGACCAGTGTTAAATCGAGCTCTCGAATGAGTTGAAGATAGCGCTCTACCTTTTCGAGAACTGGATCGATTATCAATGCTTCGCCGCCTCGCCTACTGGCGAGTAGATACGAATATGTCCCGGATGTCTGGTCAAAAAGTTGCCTAAACAGCATCGGAGTGTTCCAAACGGAAAGTAGAAGCCTATCGTACCAAGCTGAATGTGTCGTTCAAGTACGAAGCGGGTGAGGTGCGTTGGACAGGCGCGGGCGAGTCTTGCCCCGGGACCGATTTTCCGTAAGCTATGCCTGAAGAGCATAGCTTGGAGACCCGCTCATGGAGCTTCGCGAGCTGCGCAATTTTACGCGTGTTGCGCGCGCCGGCAGCGTCAGCCGCGCAGCCGCCGAACTGCGCCTCGCGCAGCCAGCGCTGAGCCGGCAGATCAAGAAGCTCGAATATGAACTCGGGGTGCCATTGTTCATACGGCATGGGCGCGGAGTGCGTTTAAGCCAGGCCGGGCTGCGGCTGCTCGAACGCGCGGAGGCGATCGCCCATCTCGTCCACCGCACCAGCACGGAGATCAAGGACGAAAGCGCCACTGCGCGCGGCCGCTTCACGATCGGTGTGCCGCCGGCGGCGGGCCGCATTTTGATCCCTTCCTTCGTGGCCCGTTTCCAGGAGGCTTGGCCGAACGTGACGCTGCATATGCGGGAGGGGGTAGCAAGCCTGCTGCAGGAATGGCTCCTCGATCGGCGCATCGACCTCGCAGTCCTGCACAATCCGCCGCATCTAGAAGCATTAGAGATTGTGCCGCTTCTGCGCGAGCGCATGTGGGTGATCGGCCCGCCGGCAAAACAGTCATCACGATTAAAGCCGTCGGCGACCTTTCGTATTCGCGATCTCGGCGCTCTGCCGCTCATTCTTCCCAACAACGCGCATACAAACCGGCGGTTGGTCGAGGACGCAGCGCTCGATCATGGCGTCCGTCTTAACATCAAAATTGAAGCGGACAGCGTCGCGTTTGCCAAAGCGATGGTCGAGCGCGGGCTCGGTTACACCGTCCTAACCTATGCCGCCGTGCAGGACGAGGTCAGCCAGAAAAAGCTCACCGCCTACCCCATTGCACGCCCGGCGCTCGTCACCAGCGTCACGGTCGTGACCTTGCGCGACAGGGGGCAGTCCGAGGTCACTCGTGCCGCCGGCGCTCTGCTGCATGACGTATGTCGCAAGCTTGTCCGCGACAAGCAGTGGGCTGGCGCACAGCTGGGCTGAACTCTCAGGCAGATTTTTTCTATGCCGAAAGAGTATCGGGGGGCGACCTTCTTTCCGAATCCGGGGCGGTTTAATCTCGGCTCGAAAAAACTCGGACGCGGCCGCGCCGAAAGCGGCAGATCGCAGGAGAGGGAAGATCAACTTGAACGCACTCAGATGTCTCACCGCCAGCGTTTTGGTGCTACTCTCTCCCGCGCTGGCTTCAGCACAGACATTTCCGAGCAAGACGATCCGCCTGATCGTGCCGTTCCCACCCGGCGGGCCGAACGACATCATCGCACGCGTCGTCGGTCAGCGCATGTCCGAGATCCTCAAGCAGACGATTGTGGTTGAGAACCGCGGCGGACAAGGCGGCGTGCTTGGCACCGATCAGGTCGCAAAGGCCAAGCCCGACGGATATACCATCGCCGTTGCGAGCGCCGGCGCGCTGGCAATTAGCCCCAGCATGGAAAAGGTCGCCTACGACACGCTGAAGGACCTCGCGCCGGTGACGCTCGTCGCCAAGGTGCCAGAAATGTTGGTGGTTGCGCCAAATGTGCCTGCCAACAATATGCAAGAGCTGGTGGCTTTGGCGAAGAAGGAACCGGGCAAGCTCAATTTCGCGTCGTCCGGCCCTGGGAGCCTGCCACATCTCGCCGGTGAGTTATTCAAACTCACCGCCAAGATTGACATCGTGCACGTTCCCTATCGTGGCGCGGCTCCGGCAGTGAACGACCTACTCGGCGGACAGGTGCAAATGGTCTTTCTGGATCTGCCTGTGCTGCTGCCCCAAATCAAAGGCGGCCGGCTTAAGCCCATCGCGGTCGGCACCACGAAGCGGGTCCCCAGCGCGCCAGATGTGCCGAGCACGGTTGAGGTCGGCATGCCGTCTCTTCAGACTGAGAATTGGTACGGCATGGTCGCGCCGGCCGGAACGCCAAAAGAGGTGATCGCCACGCTCAACAAGGCGGCGGTCGAGGCCATTAGGGACCCGAACGTGGTCGAAAAACTGTCGAGCCAGGGCGCGATCCTCGTCGGAAATACACCGGACGAATTCGGCGCGTTTATCGCCAGCGAGACGCAGAAATGGGCGACAGTCATTCACGACGCCGGTGTGCCGACGGAGAAGTGAGGGGCAAGGTCATGCGCGGGCTTGCTGCCTTCGAAAAAGAACCACCCGATCCGCAACGCACCGACATTATTGCCATCGGACTTGCTTGCACGCTTGGCTATCTCGATTGGCGCAAGCCACTCGACTGGCGCGAGCATTTCCCCGCGCTTGTCTCCTGGTTGGAGGACTTCACCGTGCACGAACCCGCTTTCGCGCTCACGCGCGCCCTGGCGGCATGAGCCTTGCGATGTCTCAAACGCCTTCCGACGCACCCACCTTTATGCTGCACCCGCGGAAACCGAAGCTAAGTCTGCCGCTCGGCGCCTGTGATGCGCATGTGCATGTATTCGGACCGGGCAAACATTTTCCTTACGCACCTCGGCAAGGTGCCACGCCAGCGGACGCTCCAAAGGAGCGGCTGTTCGCGTTGCACGACTTTCTCGGCATTTCGCGCTGCCTGATCGTGCACACCGCCGCGCACGGCACCGACAACTCCGTCACTGCCGACGCGCTCGCCGCCAAAGGTGGCAGCTATCGAGGCGTCGCGCTGCTGCGCACCGACGTGAGCGACGCGGAGTTGAAGCGACTGGATGCAGCCGGTTTCCGCGGGGCACGCTTTCATTACATGCCGCATCTCGAACAGGCCGCGACCATCGACGAGGCGATCGCCTTCGGCGCCCGGCTTGCCGATCTCGGCTGGCATTTGCAGATTCACATGGCTCCCGAACTGATCGCCGAGCTCGCGCCCGCGATCCACCGTGCACCCGTTCCAGTCGTGATAGATCACATGGGCCGCGTCGATGCTTCGCTGGGGCTCGACCAACCGGCATTTCGCGCCTTGCTTCACCTGCTGCGGGACCGAAATGTCTGCGTCAAAGTGAGTGGTGCCGACCGCATCAGCAGGCAGGGACCGCCTTACGCCGACGCGGTGCCGTTCGCGCGCAAGCTCGTCGCTGAATTTGGCGATCGCTGCGTTTGGGGGCTGGATTGGCCGCATCCCAATCATCGGGGCCCCATCCCAGATGACGGCGAGCTTGCCGATCTTATTGCCGAAATCGCGCCCACCGAGATGCTGCGAAAGATGCTGCTCGTCGATAACCCGCAGCGGCTCTATCGGTTCGCGGTGGAGAGCGCGCCATGAGCGGACGACTGCAAGATCGCATCGCCATCGTTACCGGCGCTGGCTGCGTGGGTCCCGGGTGGGGCAATGGCCGCGCCGTCGCGGTGCGTTTTGCGCAAGAAGGCGCGAAAATCTTCGCGGTCGACCGCGATCTGGACAGGGTCGCTGAAACCGTGGAGCGCGTGACTGCCGTGGGCGGCGAGATAGCCGTGCATGGCTGCGACGTGACCGACAGCGCCTCCATCAAAACCATGGTCGACGCGTGCCTCTCACGCTTTTCCCGCGTCGACGTGCTGGTCAACAATGTTGGCGGGTCGGCGCATGGCGGTCCAGTTGAGATGAGTGAAGAGGTCTTCGACGCGCAGGTCGATTACAATCTCAAAAGCGTATTCCTGACGTGCAAACATGTGCTGCCGGTGATGCAGCGGCAAGGGCGAGGCGCGATTGTCAACATCGCCTCAACGTCCGGCCTGCGCTGGACCGGTTCGGCTCAGGTCGGCTACGCCGCGACCAAGGCAGGCGTCATCCAGCTCTCGCGCGTGGTCGCCGTGCAATATGCCGCCCAGGGGATCCGCGTGAACACGGTCGTTCCCGGTCAATTGCACACGCCCATGGTCGAGGCGCGGCTCGCCAAGCAGCGCGCCGGCGGTGATGTCGAGGCGCTCCTGGCGCCGCGTCAGCAGCGCATTCCGATTGGTTTCATGGGCGACGGCCTCGACACGGCTAATGCGGCGCTCTTTCTCGCCTCGGACGAAGCGCGCTTCGTGACCGGCACTGAACTCGTCGTCGACGGCGGCATGATCGCGCGCTGCGACTAACCTGCGCATCGCCAGCGTTTGCGCGACGGGCCATTGGGCGCGAACAATGGTTGTGGAAGGGGAGGTATGACATGCGTCGGATCTCGGTTTTGATGAGTGCCCTAGCGATTTCTTTGGCATGCGCCACGGCGCACGGCGAAGAAGTCATCAAGATTATCGTTCCCTTCGCGGCGGGTGGCCCTGTGGATAGCATGGCGCGGCTGATGGCAAACGAGATGGGGCACATTCTCGGAAAGACCGTCATCGTCGACGATCGTGGTGGCGCCGGCGGCGTTATCGGTACCGATCTCGTCTCTCGCGCCTCGGCCGATGGCAACACTCTGCTGATGGCAAGCCTGGGCTCGCATGTGATCAGCGCAGTCGTGCAGCCGAATGTGAAATACGATCCGGTCAAATCATTCGACCCGATCGCGATGGTCGGGAGTTCGCCGACTCTGCTGGTCACCTATCCGGACATGCCGGCGAAAGACTTCAAATCGCTTATCGCCCTCGCCCAATCGAAGCAGCTGACCTACGGCTCCGCCGGTCCCGGATCGACGATGAATCTGGCCGGCGAGCTGATCAATGCCGGCGCTCACATAAATATCCAGCAGGTCCCTTATCGCGGGGTGGCTCCGGCCTTACCGGACCTTATGGGGGGTCGCCTCGATATGCTTCCCGCCGATCCCCCGGTGCTCCTGCCGTTGATTGCCCAGAATAAAGTTCGTCCTCTTGTCGTTCTTGGCAAGGAACGGCTTAGCGCACTCCCCGATGTGCCGACATCGACCGAACTCGGCTATCCGACAGTAATTATGGAAAATTGGTACGGCCTGCTCGCTCCCGCGGGACTACCAGCCGATGTGGGCGCCAGCCTCCAAAAAGCCGCCTTACAAGCCATCAACTCACCGAAGGTCCAGGCTCACATGAAGAATGGACAGCTTGGCGGCACCCTCGGCAGCGCCGACTTCAAGGCCAGGATCGAACAGGACACTGCCTTTTGGCGCGAGATGATTCCGAAACTTGGGATCACTATCGGCGGCGAAGCGAAATAACGTCGGCGCGAAACGCGCTGCACGCCTTGTGCATGCAGCTTCCTTAAGTACCCCCGAAGGGGCTACACGTCATGACCCCACCGCCGATTGGAAAATTACCCGCGTCCGCGATCGGTCACCATCCTGAGCCGATCTCGCCGGAGGTCATCGCCGCTTACCTCGCGCTTCCGGACCTAACCGGCAACGTGTCCGATGCGATGGACCTCCTCAACCTCAGCGGTGCCGTCGGTGCCTTCATTTTGCGGCCGTCGATCGCCACCGCGCGGATTGTCGGCTCTGCTCTCACCGTGAAAAATCGCCTTCGGTCCGAATCGGTTGTCGAGGCCGTCGCGCGCAATGACAATCGCCTTGCCGATATAGAAGCTCACAACATCGCTCTGCCAGGCGATGTCCTTGTGGTTCAAGGTGTCGAGAACGCCTCAAGTCTCGGCGGCTTGAGCGCGACGATTGCTAAGCGGCAAGGTGAAATCGGCATTATCGTGGACGGATTAGTCCGCGACATTGAAGTCAGCCGGTCGATAGGCCTTCCCGTTTGGATGAAAGGCACGACGCCAGCGACCGGCAAGTGGCGCATTGAAACGGTTGGCGTCAATGTTGCCGTCACCATCGCTGGTGTTCGAGTTGCGCCTGGTGATCTCGTCGTCGCCGATCAGACCGGTATTTGCTTCGTCGAGCGTGCGCAGGTCCAACGCGTGCTAGAGGCTGCGCAGAAGATTGTCGCCGACGAGCACCGGCGCACACGCCTCATTGCTGAAGGAGCGCCGCTCAAGGATGTGACCCAAAAGCCTCGCTAATTCTCATGGCCAAGGGTTGGCAAAAGCTCCCTTACAGGCTCCACTGGGATGGCGCTGCCCGATCCGCTCTAGGACTTCCTCGTCCAAAGCAAGCTGAGTGTGCGACAGCTTAGCTTCGGCTACAACTCGGACTCTATCGCCTTGAGCAACTGGAAGCGCAGCTCTCCATCGTTGCTCTTCAATGCGACCACAAAACGCACCCGCCCATGTTTGGACGTGTTGGCATAGCCTGCCAGCGTGCGAACGCCGTCGAGCGTGCCCGTCTTGTAGGAGGCGTCTTTGTCCTTCTTGAGTAGGCCGGCGTGGGGCGCGAAAAGAGTGAGCACTTTGTCGAGGCCGCGCGCCGTGAAGCGGTTGTCGCGGCTGATGCCCGAGCCCTCCTCAAGGTGGATGGCACCCGCGAGATCATGTGCGGCGAGCATCTCGTTAGCGACCTTGAGTGACTTCTCGAGGCTGACCGGGCCCCCGAAGCGGTGACCGCCGATCTCTACAAACACCTGGTTGGCAATGTAGTTGTTGGAGCCGAGGAGCAATTCGTGGAGAATTTCAGAGAGGGTGCGCGACTGGCGGTGGACGTAAATCGGCTTCAGGTTACTAGGTACGGTTCCGGTCGAGATCTTCCCTTTGACGCTACCGCCGGCGCGCTCGATGAAGGCGGCAATCAGCTCACCGGCATAGTGCAGACTGATCGTTGGACTCTGGGCCAAGCTGATGCGGCCGCGGCCATTCGGTCCTCGCGCCCGGAATTGGCTGATCGCCAGCGGAGTGATCGGCGTCTGCTGCTCGGCGGCAAGCACCTTGTTATCTTTGCGCACAGCGTAGATCGTGTTGAAGTTCACTGCCAGCGCGGAATTCAGCGCATCATACGATCTGCTGGTGTCCTCGATCCCCGGGATGCGGAGATTGGAAGGATAGTAGCTCGCGTCGAGCACGATGCGGGTGAGCGGTTCCTTGCCAACCGCGGCGACCAGCTCCGGAGCGAGTAAAGCAAGCTCTTCGGAGACCAGAAACGGGTCTCCGCCCCCGCGCACATAAAGAACTCGATGTTCATCCAAGTAGAATTTTGTTTCGAAGCGGTAGTCTCCGCCCAGAGCCTCCAGCGCCACCCAGGCGGTCACTATTTTTGTAACGGACGCGGGTACAAAGGGCTTGTCCGCGCTCTGGGCCACGAGCTCGTTGCCGTCGGCGTCGGCCACGAACACCACTCCCGACGGAGCCAGCTCTGCGATTTTCTCCTGAGCGCCGGCCAGCGCCGGGGCGGGCTGCAGGAGGAGAGCACCGAGGAGGAGACGAAACCGCATGGCGACCCCGCACGGGATATTGCCAACCCAGTATAGTCTCTCGCGAAGTTGTGTCGCGTGAAGCAGCCGATTTCCCTTGATGGCCCATCTCGCCCAAGCCGAACTTGCACACGGCGACTGCTCTCAGGAGCAGAGCAGACCTGGACGCGGGTCGCGCTAATGGCGGCTAATCACCTGTAGCAGCCATGCCAACTCTAAGGCGAAATGTCCGAAAGCGAACCCTTTGACTTCGGTTCAATTCGGATCGACACCTCTACGTCATTCGGCGGGGTCCCAATACGGCTGCGGGCCAAAACGTTCGGCCAGAAAATCGACGAAGGCGCGCACCTTTGGCGACAGATGACGAGAGTGCGGGTAGACCGCGTTCAGGGTCATGTCTTGAGCAATGAATTTGTCGAGCACGGTCACCAGAGTGCCGGCTTGCAGGTCGCTACCGATGATGAAAGTCGGCAGATTGACCAAGCCAAGCCCGCTAATCGCCGCAACCCTGAGCGTGTCGCCATTGTTGGTAGTCATCCGACCGCGGACCTCAACAGGCCATGGTCGCCCATCTGATTTGATGAAGCCCCATTCGCGAGCCATCGGGACATTAGTGTTGCAAACACAGTCATGCGTTCTCAAGTCGTCGGGTGAAGCGGGCACGCCGCGCGCATTAAGGTAGGCGGTACTTGCACACACCACGCGACGGATCGGTGCAAGCTTACGTGCCACCAAGCTCGAATCTTCAAGGCTGCCGATGCGGACGGCGACGTCGAAGCCTTCATCGACGAGATCGACAAAGCGATCGTTCAAGGTGATATCGACTTCGACTTCCGGATAGCGAGCCAGAAAATCGGCCAGCGCCGGTGCAAGGTGAAGGAAGCCGAAGCTCATCGGCGCGCTGACGCGCAGCCGGCCACGTGGCGCGGACTGTAGCTGGGTCACCGAACGATTGGCGTCGTCGAGATCGGCCAGAATGCGCGACGCACGCTCGAAGTAACCCCGCCCTGCCTCGGTCAGGGTCATCGAGCGGGTGGTGCGGTGAAAGAGCCGCGCCCCGAGTTCTGCCTCCAGAGCGGCAATCTGGCGGCTGACGAGCGACTTCGACAGGCGCAGTCGCCGCGCCGCCTCCGAAAAGGAATGAGTCTCCGCGACTTTGACGAAGGCTCCTATTGCAGCCAGGCGATCCACGATTGTTGCTCCAATAGCAACAGTCTTATCCAAAAAAGCATAATTGTTTCAAGATGGCGGCTGATCTACATCGCCCGCATCAGCGAGGGCGGAAGTCGCCCTTCCAAGGAAAACCCAGGAGATCCCCAATGTCCGTCACCAGCCTTACCCCCGCTAAGCCGCTCGTTCCTGCTTTCGCGTCGATCACCGACGCGCTCTCACCTTTCGCAGAGCCGCTCGTTCGGGTTACGGCCGGTCTGCTGCTCGTGCCGCACGGTGCGCAGAAACTATTCGGCTGGTTCGGTGGCTACGGCATCGAAGCGACCGGCCAATTCTTTGCCGCCAAGCTCGGCCTGCCCGCGTCTCTCGCAATGACCGCCGGCATCATCGAGTTCTTCGGTGGCCTATTGCTTGCCGCCGGCATCGCGACACGTCCGGTCGCAGCGCTGGTCTTCGGTCTGATGGCCGTCGCAGTCGTACAGGTCCATCTCCCCGCGGGATTTTTCTGGACCAACGGCGGATATGAGTACCCGCTGCTGTGGGGCATCGTCGCGCTGTCTTTCGTTATCCGCGGTGGCGGCCGCTACTCGGTCGACGGTCTGATCGCGCGCGAAATTTAAATTGTCAGTGGGCGAGCGCGGCGAGCGCTCGCCCGTTGAGTTTGCGCCAGCAATCCACGGAACGATGACGCTGCAATATCGACAAATCGACGCTCGGTCCCTGTATGATCTGCTTGCCAGTGACGTGCATCCGGCCGACACCTTCTTCCAGTTCTCCTTCGCCAACTGCTAAACCAGGAGAACATCAATTTCGGCGTGCTGCACGTTCTCAACGGCGACGACATGACCCCCTACAGGGCTTCCATGTGTCCGAATTGACCGATTCCAAGGCGGGGGTATCCTTCTCCCTCAAAGCTGGCCGGCAGGCTTACATCGATAATTTTGAGGGCACGGTGCATATCGACGGTGTCGCCATCTTAGGCGAACGCGACGCTCTCGAAATCGTTGGTCCATCAGAACTCACCTTTTCGCGGGCGGACGCGAATGCCCATTTCATCATCATCGGGATGGCGGCGACCGAACTGCGGCAATGAGTGTCGGCGGACCAAAGTCGCAAAACCTCAGCGAGCGACGAGGAAACGAACATGGGATTGCTGGTAGACGGCAAGTGGCACGACGTTTGGTACGATACCGCGTCCAGTGGTGGCCGCTTCATTCGCAGCCGAAGTCAGTTCCGCAACTGGATTACAGCCGACGGTTCGCCCGGCCCAAGCGGCGAGGGCGGATTCAGGGCGGAGCCGGGACGATACCACCTCTATGTCAGTCTCGCCTGTCCCTGGGCGCACCGCGTGCGGATCGTGCGCGCGCTCAAGGGACTCGAGGACATGATCCCCGAATCGGTCGTGCATTGGCGTATGGCGGAGAACGGTTGGACCTTTGCTGAGGCGCCCGGGGTCGTTCCCGATCCCATCCTTCATGCGCGCTTCCTGCACGAAATCTACACCGCTGCGCAGCCGGGCTATAGCGGCCGCGTCACGGTCCCGGTGCTGTGGGATAAGGAGCGGCGCACCATCGTCAATAATGAGTCGTCCGACATCATCAGGATGTTGACGCGCGCCTTCGACGATGCTGGGGCAAGGCCTGGCGACTACTATCCCGAGCCGCTGCGCGCAGATATCGATGCGGTGAACGCACGCGTCTACGACAACTTCAACAACGGCGTGTACAGAGCCGGCTTCGCGACGACTCAGGCGGCCTATGACGAGGCCGTCGCCGCGGTGTTCGAGACCCTAGCCTGGTTGGAAGACCGACTATCGCGGAAGCGCTACCTGGTCGGCGCGCAGCTGACCGAGGCTGATATCCGGGCGTTCACGACCCTGGTGCGCTTCGACGAGGTCTACCACGGGCACTTCAAGTGCAACCTTCGACGGCTCGTCGATTTCTCCAGCGTATGGGCCTTCACGCGAGACATCTTTCAGCTTCCTGGCGTCGCGTCGACCGTGAACATGGTGCACATCAAGCGCCACTATTACGAGAGCCACCGGACGATCAATCCGACCGGGATCGTTGCGATCGGCCCCGGCCCGAATTTTACGGAGCCGCATGGCCGGGAAGTGTTAAGCGCTCGATAGAGCGTATCGATCCTTTTCCGCGGACTGTATCCATCCTTTTCCGCCGATATGACTGCTTCTGGCGCCCGTCTCGGCCCAAACCGAACTTGCATACGGCGTCTGCTCTGAGGAGCAGAGCGGACCTAGAGGCGGGGCGGGGTAATGGCGGCTAATGACCCGAAGCGGACATTGCTAGGTCGGTATTTGAAGTCCTCCTAACGGTTGCGCAATCTTTGTAGAAGCGATTTGTAGCGTGATAGGCCTATAGGCTGCTAGTTGCAAACCCCAAAAGGAGCGTACAGATGACCGCTGCTGGGTATTCGCTACTTGCAGCTATAGTATTTAGTCTCGTTGCGATTCTACAAATCGTTCGAGCCGTCACGAGGCTGCCAATTACCGTCGGGCAGACTCCAATTCCGATATGGGTGAGTTGGGTTGCCTGCGCTGTCGCGACTGTTCTAGCTTGGTTTGGATTTTTAGCGTCACACGGTTAGTCCCGCCCTACCCCACCCCCTGCCACTCCCTGAAATCCAACGCCGCTGCGGGCAGCGAATAGCTCTTGATCTCCCTAGGAAGACTGCGAGCGGGTTTCCTAATAGGGCTGCGAAATGGACGCGGTATACCTGTAGTGGGCGGTAGATGAGCAACTGGTGTCGACAAAGCAAATCTTTGGCTTAATGCGACAAACGCACGGCGGGCGTCTTTCAGTAGGTCCTTGGACTCGCCGCGAACGCAATCCGTTGCCTTGTAGAGACGGCCATGGAACTTCTCCGACAAGTGATCATCGTAAGTGCGTGCTTAACCGTTGCGGCGGGAGCCGCATCATCCGCTGGCGCGCAGACCCAGCAGCAGATCGACTGGTGCGTGAACGAGGGCAACACCTTCTCGCCCGATCTTAGCATTGGCGGTTGTACTGCCGCGATCCAGTCGGGGCGCTGGTCGGGAAAGGACCTTGAGTGGGCCTTTAACAACCGGTGCAGGGCTTACTCCGAAAAGAACGAAACGGATCGGGCGATGGCCGATTGCACGGATGCAATCCGCCTCGATCCAAACGATGGCGTTGCCTACCTCAACCGCGGCGGCACGTACCGCGACATGGAGGATTACGACCGCGCCATCGCCGACTTAAGCGAGGCGATCCGCCTCGATCCGAACTATGCCGCTGCCTCCGCCACCCGCGGCATCGTGTATTCCGACAGGAAGGACTACGACCGCGCCATCGCCGACTTGAGTGAAGCGATCCGGCTCGATCCGAAAGTTGCCTATTTCTACGACCACCGCGGCAAAGCGTATCGCATCAAGGGCGACTACGACCGCGCCATCGCCGACTACGGCGAGGCGATCCGCATCGGTCCGAAAGATGCCTATGCCTATAACAACCGCGGGCTAGCGTATGCCGCGAAGGGTGACTACGACCGCGCCACCGCCGACTTCAACGAGGCGACCCGGCTCGATCCGAAAGTTGCCTATTTCTACGACAACCGCGGCGACGCGTATCGCGACAAGAAGGATTACGACCGCGCCATCGCCGACTTGAGCGAAGCGATCCGTCTCAAGCCGAACGATGCCTGGGCCTACCTCAACCGCGGCAGCGCGTATCGCGACAAGAAGGACTACGACCGCGCCTTCGCCGACTACAGCAAGGCGATCCGCATCGATCCGAACCATGGCAACGCCTACGACTTCCGCGCCGAAGCGTATCTCGACAGGAAGGACTACGACCGCGCCATCGCCGACTTGGGCGAGGCGATCCGGGTCCTTCCGAACGATGCCTGGGCCTACAACAACCGCGGCCTAGCGTATGCCGCGAAGGGCGACAACGACCGCGCCATCGCTGACTTCAACGTAGCGATCCGCCTCGTTCCGACCGTTGCCGACGCCTACCAAAACCGCGGCATCGCGTATTACGCGAAGGCTGACTATGACCGCGCCATCGCCGACTTCAACGAGGCGATCCGTCTCAAGCCGAACGATGCCTCTGCCTACAACAACCGCGGCGTCGTGTATCGCGGCCAAGCTTTCATGTATCGCAACAAGGGCGACAACGACCGTGCCATCGCTGACTTCAACGAAGCGATCCGTCTCAAGCCGAACGATGCTTCTGCCTACAACAACCGCGGCCTAGCGTATGCCGCGAAGGGTGACGACGACCACGCCACCGCCGACTTCAACGAGGCGGCCCGGCTCAAGCCGAACTAGGCCTCGGTATGCGGACCTGGGCCCGGGGCGGCAGCGTAAAGGACTAATCACGCCAGTCCTATCGGTCCATCCGACTTGACGGCGAATATTGAGCCCTGGAGTAGCAGAACGGGCTACTCGCGGCCGCGCGTCAGATGCACAACGCCAATACTGACCGCGATCGCGACCGCTTGCACGCGGTTGCGTGCGCCGAGCTTTCTTGCCGCGACGCGCAGGTCGTGGTGCGCCATGCTTTGGCCGACGCCCAACATGCTGGCGATCTCGTTGGCCCAGCGTCTCTGCCTCGCCTCTGAGCCAAAATTGGACACAGGTAAAGCAAGGCACAGCCACCGAAGGCAAAAGCAGCCCAAACCGTGTTTTTAAGACTTGGCATCCGCTTACTCACCGAGCGAGAGGGGACGCTGCTGAGGGTGGCAGGCAGAAACTTCAATTCTATATCACGAGCGACTCTGCTTTGTATAAAAGGCCGCATTTCCCCTTGGGAACGGCACGACGCCGCACTGCGGGATGCTCCACTGCGCGAAGAACGTATTAAGGGCTGCCCTCTGGCTATGTCTGGCCTAACAGAAAGGCTGCGCGGGTTGGGCGCGCGGCCTTCTGTCAGGTCAAAGAGAAAGGCCGCGGAGTGCGGCCCCGCGCGGCCTTCCGTAAGTGCCCCAAGCTGGGTTCCGCGCGGTGGGAACCGCTCGGGAACTTGACGTCGGGCGCCGACGGCGCGAAGGCGAACGTGACATCACGCGTTGGCGCTTTGCTCGACGCGAGGAGGCGGAAACATTCGCGAACGCGTTCGTGAGCGTGGTGGTTAAATAGTGTTATTAAATTGGTGCTGCGCCGGTACGGTGGGGCGGTATGCGCGCCGCCTGCAAAATCACCATGCGATCTGCGTCGATGTCCTTGTGGCGACGAGGCACGAAAACGTCGCGCCCGACCGCTTTGCTGTAACCAATCCAGCCGGCCAGAACGCCCTCGAGGTCGAACACTTCGTGCATTAGCGCCTCCCCCGTGTCGCGCGCCGAGGAGGAGACAGCACCACAAATCCGCCAATCAAAATATTGTACCGAGGTGCAGTGTCACACCCGCCGACCGCGCCAACCGCATCAGCAGTCTTTGCTGACGATCTGCTCGGCGATGGCGCGATCCGACTTTTCCTAAAATGTGGGGATATGCGGCGGCTCAGAGAGCTGGCCGTCTCACGCCCCTTGCGAAAACGTCTCGCGGGCTGATGATCGGAGAAATGGAGAATCGAGGCATGGCGAAAGAGCTGTTGGCGGGGTCGCCGTACGGGGCCGTTGTACTCACGCTGGAGGAATACGCGCGCAAAGTGGCCCAGCGTAATGCTGAGGAGGCAGAAGACCTCGAGTTGCGGGAGCTCAAGCGGATGCTCGCGGAGCTGCTCAAGCACGCCGAGGAGGTCTAGGCTCGCTCGAGATCCCGGCCCGTTGCGCAGCGCGGTCCTGGGTGCGACGGGCCCGCGTCCGCGTCTCGCGCGCCTATCGCCTTCGCAAGCTTCTCGTGCTGGTCGCCCGCGGCCCGGAGCTCCTTCGCCCGTCGCAGGTGCTGCGCCAGCGTCATCAAATATTTTCCGGTGTTCAGTGCCTCTGCGCGCTCCCAATGGCTACGAGCGTGATTACAAACCGGAAGAGGCGAAAAAACGCTGCAATATCAACGCATTTTGGCAGAGAGGGAGGCCTCCAAAGCGAATTGATATTACTCGGAAATATTTTCAGAGCGCGAAAGAATATTTGCGTGGTTGTCGCCGTTCCGGACACAGCCCGGTTTCTCACCGGCGCCGGCAAATGGCGCGGCGGAACGGCAGCAACCTCACGCGAGCTAAATGGCCAAAGCTCCTACCGATATTCGCTCTTTGGCGCGGTCGCACAGCGTAACAGCGATCAATACGGTCAAGGGCATCATGCAGCAGTCAGATGCGCCGCCAGCAGCACGCGTAGCCGCCGCGTGCGCGTTGCTCGACCGTGGCTGGGGCAAGCCACCGCAAGCACACACGGGCGCCGATGGTGAAGGCGCCATCCAGGTTACAATTCGGCATCTGGTGGAAGGCATGCCCGACGAGCATCGCATCATTGAAGCCGTGCCGATTGCCACAAGGCAGCGGCGAAGACGAGCTATAGGCCGCGGCGCGTAGGCGCCGCGTGCCCTTACTGGATCGCGGCTGGGGCAAGCCGCCGCTAGCTCATACAGGCGAGAACGGCGAGGGCGGCATCGAGGTGATCATTCGTCAGGTCGTCGAAGGCGGCGACGAGGCACTGGATGCTAGAGTGATAGAGCGCGACGCCCCAAAGCCGCTAGGGCACACACTAGGGCACAAACGCTACTAAGCGTAATAAGTAAAGGCACTTTCAATAGCTTATACCAAGTTCCAGAAGGCGTGACTCGTCGGGGATTCCCAAATCGGCGTGGCTCTGATTCAACATGGCGAACGAAGGAGGTTCGCCATGTCAGTTCCTATACCCCTACGTGG
>Ga0207824_1000077_pt1 | contig 17437 bp, 18 predicted proteins | sample LuqExpMetageno73_FD_187830 | JGI IMG/M metagenome (GOLD analysis project Ga0207824, IMG submission 187830) | Tropical forest soil microbial communities from Luquillo Experimental Forest, Puerto Rico - Sample 73 (SPAdes) | ecosystem: Environmental > Terrestrial > Soil > Tropical forest ... | reverse complement strand
GGGGGACGTCGTCGTTCTCGGCTGCACCACCGACAACACCGACGGCATGTTCGGCGAACTGCTCGCCACCTCGCTGAACGCGCGCGGGGTGAAGGGATTGATCATCGATGCCGGCTGCCGCGACGTGCGGGCGCTGCATGAGATGAGCTTCCCGGTCTGGTCGCGCGCGATCTCGGCCAAGGGCACGGTCAAGGCGACGCTCGGGGCGGTTAACGTGCCCGTCGTCTGTGCCGGGGTGAATGTCGAACCGGGGGACGTGGTGGTAGCGGACGATGACGGCGTGGTCGTCGTGCCGCGCAAGCTTGCGATGGAAACGGCGCACACGGCGCAGAAGCGGCATGACGACGAGGACGGCAAACGCAAGCAGCTGGCCGCAGGGGTTTTGGGTCTCGACATGTATAAAATGCGCGAGCCGCTGGAGAAGGCAGGCTTGCGCTATGTCGAAAAGCCGGAGGACGTCTGACCCGCTCGTCGGTTTGACGCGTCCCCTCGGCGCGTGGCTAATGCGCAGGCATGAGCCAATTTGTGGTGGAGTTTGGACAAGCCGGAACCCCGCCGGCGGTCGAAGGCCGGCTGGACGCACCCGCGTTCCACCGCAATCATGAACCGATCTGGCAGGTCATCGGCGCTAGCCTGGCTCAGGCGCACGGGGCGGTACTCGAGATCGGCAGCGGAACCGGGCAGCACGCCGTCACTTACGCGGGACGAACGCCCAATCTGATCTGGCATCCGAGCGACATCATCGAGTCGCATCTCGCGAGCATCGCCGCCTGGCGCGCGCAGTCCGGTTTGCCGAACCTTGCCGAGCCGCAACGGATCGATGTCGCCGACCCGAACTGGGCATGGCAGCCGGGCGGCCAACTCGCCGCCATGCTCTCGATCAACGTGCTGCACATCTCACCGTGGACGGTTTCGCAGAACCTGATCGCGGGCGCCGCGCGTTTTCTTGGACTGGCCGGCCGACTGTTCGTCTATGGTCCCTTCATGCGCGACGGGCAGCATACGGCTCCGAGCAATGCCGCATTCGATGCCTCGCTGCGCGCGCAGAATCCGGACTGGGGTGTGCGCGATATCGCCGATCTCGCCGCGCTCGCGGCCGGGCATCGCCTCGACCTCACCGCGGCGACGCCGATGCCGGCCAACAACTTCGTTCTCACATTTGTACGGGCAAACTGAAAGAAACACATGCAAGAACCGATCATGGATATCGCGCATCTCGGGCATCTCGAGCTGCTCACGCCCACCTTCGACAAAAGCGCGCGGTTCTTCATCGACGTGATGGGAATGACATTGAGCGGCGAGAAGGGCGACAGCATCTATCTGCGCGCCTATGACGATTATGAGCGTTATTCGCTCAAGCTCACTGCGTCGAAGACGAGCGGCATGGCGCATGTCGCCTATCGCACGCGTTCGCCGCAGGCTCTGGAGCGGCGCGCGGCAGCGCTCAAAGGTTCGGGCTTCGACATCGGCTGGACCGACGGCGATTTCGGCCACGGCAAGACCTTCATCTGCAAGGATCCGGACGGGCATGTCATCGAGCTCTATTACGACACGGAATGGTACGAGCCGCCGCCGGAGCTCAAGCCATCACTGAAAAATCAGGCGCAGCGCTTTCCCGGCCGCGGCTGCAACGTGCGCCGGCTCGATCACTGGAACGGCCTTGCCGCCGATATCCCCGCCTGCCGCAAGTTCTTCGAGCAGTATCTCGGCTTCCGTCTCACCGAGCGCATCGTGCTCGACGACGGCACCGAGGCGGGAATCTGGTTCACCGCGACGAACAAGAGCTACGACTTTGCCTATACGCGCGACCACACCGGCGCGCGCGGCCGCTTTCACCACGTGACCTACGCCCTCAACTCACGCGAAGAGGTGTTGCTCGCCGCCGACATCTTCCTGGAGAACGGCGTCTTCATCGAGACAGGCCCACATAAGCACGCCGTGCAGCAGACGTTCTTCCTTTACGTCTACGAGCCGGGCGGCAACCGCGTCGAGGTTGCGAACGCCGGCGCACGGCTCATCCTCGCGCCTGACTGGAAGCCGATCACCTGGACTCAGGCCGAGCGAATGAAAGGCCAGGCGTGGGGCCTGAAGACGATCGAGTCCTTCCACACGCACGGCACCCCGCCGGTGGAGCACAAATAAGTGGCCGTCTCCGCGATCCCAACGACTGCGCTGAAATCGGGCCGCTCGATTCCGACGTTCGGCCTCGGCACATGGCGGATGGGCGAGAGCGCAGCGCGGCGCGACGAAGAAGTGGCCGCCCTGCGGCATGGGCTTGCCCGCGGCATCACCCTGATCGACACCGCCGAGATGTACGGCGACGGCGAAGCCGAACGTATCGTTGCTGACGCTGTCGGAAAAAAGCGCGACGAGGTCTTCATCGTCAGCAAGGTGCTGCCCGGCAATGCTTCGCAGCGCGGGACGGTCAAGGCTTGCGAGGCGAGCCTCAAGCGGCTGAAGACCGACCGAATCGACCTTTATCTGCTGCACTGGCGCGGCTCGGTACCACTGGACGAAACAATCGCGGCGTTCACGAAACTCGAAGAGGATGGCAAGATCGTCGACTGGGGCGTCAGCAATTTCGATATTTCCGATATGGGCGAATTGTGGAAGACGCCCGACGGCGACTGCGCCGTGACCAACCAGGTGCTCTACAATCTCGAGCGCCGAGGCATCGAATTCGACCTGATGCCCTGGTGCCGCAAGCATCGAGTGCCAGTGATGGCCTATTCGCCGATCGAGCAAGGCAGGTTGCTCGGCAATGCCGCATTACGTGACATCGCGAAGCGCCGCAACGCAACGTCGGCCCAAGTCGCGCTCGCCTGGCTGATGCGGCACGACGACGTTATCGTCATTCCGAAGGCCGGCACGATCGCGCATGTCGACGAAAACCTTGGCGCGCTCGATCTCTTGCTCACGCACGACGATTTCGTCGCGCTTGATCGCGCCTTTCCACCGCCGCGCTCGGCGAAACCTTTGGACATGCTTTGAATGACCGTACTCGAGACTGACGATGCGCTTCTTCGCGCGCTCGCTCAGGGCGACTCGCGGCTGCTCGACGACGATCTGACCTGGGTCGATGCCGACGGGCGGATGTTCGACAAGCCAAAGGTTCTTACGGATCGACCGAAGCCGCTGCTCGAAGGCAGCGAGCTCGACGTGCATCGTTATGGACCGCTCGCCACCGTGCGCGCGGAAGCAGGCAAGCGTCACGTCCTGCGCATCTGGGTGGATCGCGGCGACGGCTGGCGCCTGCTCGCCTGGCATGAAGTCGTGCAGACCGGCGCGGCGCACGGGCCCGGCCCGAAGGAATGGGACAATCCGTGCTTCACCTTGCCCTACACGCCGCGCAATGCGCATGAACGCGACTGCCTTTCCTCCTGGCAGGAACTGGAGCGCGCGGTGATGCGGCACGATCCGGACGAATGGGCGCGGCATATCGCGGAAGAATTCATTGTCGCCGGCGCGGCGCGGCTGCACACCAAGGCCGACCGCTACAACGTCATCGCCGAACAGCGCCGCACCAACGCGAATTCCGCGCCCGCTCCGCTCATCTCCGCCCGCCTCGACCGTTTCGGTGACGCGATGCTGATGCGCTGCGAGCACCAGCCCTTCCATGGCAAGGCCGCGCGCGTCTCGCGCGTCTTTGTCCGGCGCGACGGATTGTGGCAAATGGCCGTGAGCTTCCAGACCGCACGGGCCGATGCGCCAGTGGTCACGATCTGAAGGACGAACGCATGAATCGCCGCAACACGCCCAGCATTTCCTTCATCGGCTTCGGCGAAGCCGGCCAGGCGATCGCCTCCGGGCTGCGCGAAGGCGGGATCGAGCAGATCGTGGCCTGGGATATCCTGTTTCCGGTTGCCGAGGGCGTGAAGCTCAAAGCCGCAGGCGAAAAGATGGGCGTGCGGCTTGCTCATTCGGCTGCAGGCGCCGTCGCGCAGGCGGACATGATCATCTCGGCTGTAACGGCAGCTTCGAGTTACGAAGCGGCCGAATCCGTCGCCCCGCATCTCTCCGGCAATCCGTATTACCTCGACATCAATTCTGTCTCGCCCGGCCGCAAGCAGGCGACCGCCAAGCTGCTCGACGGCCGCGCGCGCTACATCGACGTCGCGGTGATCGCGCCGATCCATCCCAAGCGTCACAGGACGCCTCTGCTGATCGCCGGATCGCATGCGGAAGCCGCCGCGCCGCTGCTGCAGGAACTCGACATGCAGTTGAAGGTGGTTGGCCCGGAGACCGGCGCGGCCGCGGCGATCAAGATGATCCGCAGTGTCATGATCAAGGGCATCGAGGCGCTGACGCTCGAATGCTTCCTCGCCGCGCAGCGCGCGGACATCGTCGATGCCGTCGCGGACTCGATGAAGAACAATTATCCCGGCATCGATTTCAAGCAGGTGGCCGATTACAACATCGAGCGCATGGCGAACCATGGCGAGCGCCGCGCGGCCGAGATGGAAGAATCCTGCGCCACCTTGCGCGAGCTCGGCCTCGATCCGCTGATGACGGAATGCACGGTGAAGCGCCAGCGCGAGATGGGCGCCATCGGCAAGGTCGACAGCGTGCGCGCCACGCTCGACGGCGATCGCCATGCGATGCTCAAGGCAATCGATGCGGTGAAGGGGCGAGTTTGAGTTCTCCCCCGCTCGTCCCCGCGAAAGCAGGGACCCGGCGCTTATGCGCCAAACTTCCCCTTTCGCGGGAATGAAGTGGAGCGTGTCGCTACGCCAATACAAAAAGGGCCGCTGCGAAGAGCGGCCCTTTCAGTTCGCGCTATCCGCCGCTTACTTCCGCACCGGCGGCGTGACGATCATCTCCTTGATCTGCTCGGGCGTCAGCGGCTTGTCCAAAAATTTGAGCTTCACCGCGTCGTTGATCGCGCCCTGCAGATCCTTGAACTCGGTCGATTGTAGCGCCTCCTTCGGCTGGAACAGCTCCATCGACTGTTTCAGCAGTGGGACCGGCTGGTGGACCTTCTGTGAGTACATCTCCAGCGCCTTTGGATCGGCATACATCCAATCGACCGCTTCCCGATAGCCGTCCATGAAACGCAGGATGGCGTCGTGCTTCGTCTGCCAAGCGTTCTTATTGACGATCAGCATTCGTACCGACTGCCCCTTCAGCGATGGCACATCGCTTCCGTGGGCGACGATGCGGATCTTGCCTTCGTTCAGCTCCTTCAGTCCGAAAGGCGGCGCCGCCCAGCCGATATCGACCTGGCCCGACATGACGGCCGTCAGCGTCGCCGGCGGGCCGCCGGTCGCAACCGGCTTTGCCTTGGCGCCGAGTTCGTCGACGAAGGCACGCACGATGTTGTTCGAGCTGGAGCCGTTGGTCGAATAGGCGATCGTGGTGCTGTCGGTCGCGTCCTTCAGTGTTTTGATCGGCGAGTCCGACTTCACGTACCAGTAGAGGTCCTGCGTGCCAGTGAACATCGGCGCAAGGATCAGCACCGGCGCGCCCTTCGAAAACGCGCGCATGACGCCGGCCGCGCCAACGCCCGCGCCGAGATCAGCGCTGCCCGAGATGACGGCCTGAATCGTCTCTCCTGCTCCCTGCGTACCGACCGCGTCCAGCGTAATGCCTTGCTTCTTGAAAATGCCGGCGTCCTGCCCGAGCGTCGGCGCCTGGTTCTCCCAATTGTTGATCTGGCCGATCGCGATCTTGAGCTGATCCTCGGCCGAGGCCTGCTGCACCACGAAGGCGAGCGGCAGCATCAGGCCGAGCGCTGCGACGGTGCGTCGATTGAGTGTCATTGCAAATTCTCCCTGCATTCTCGTTCTTGAATACTAAAGCCCTTGCGCCGGACATTCGACAGACCCGGCGCAAGGGCAAACCCAAAGGTGCTTTTGCCGCAGGTCCTAGCGCGGCAGCAAGCCCGCGCGCGTGAGCCGCTGCAGCCAGTACTCCCACGCGCGGTCGAGGCCCGTTGTGCTGTTCGCGATCTTGCCGGCCAGCTCAATCTCGCCGGGCCGCAAGGGGTCGATCGTGCCGAGCCCCATGCCGCGCACCTGATACTCGGCATTGCGCGACGAAAAGATGCTGCGGAACACGCATATCTTCACGCTCGTCCCGACCGCGGTCACACCATGCCGCTTCATCAGCACCATGTCGTGCTTACCGAGCGCGCGGGCGAGCGAAGCGCCCTCCGCCGGCTTCTTCACCAGCATGTCGGTGTCGCCGAATTCGTCGTACTGATCCCAGAACGGCGGCTTCGACCCGCCGACCGCGCCGAGATGAAAGATCGGCACGTAATCCGTGCCGGTCGTCAGCAGCGGCATGAATGCCGGCGAGTGGTGATGGCACACCGCCATCACGTCCGGACGCGCCTTGTAGATTTCGCCGTGGATCACCCGCTCGGAGTACTGGGTTGCGTCAGGCTCCTTCACGGGCTGCGAGTCGAGGTCGTATTCGATGAAATCGTTCGGCTCGACCAATTCGGGAGCGCGCGAGCGCGACAGGAAGTAGCGGTTCGGATTGCCGGGATGGCGCATGCTGACGTGGCCGAACGCGTCAAGCACGCCTTCGTTCGCGACCATGCGATTGCCGAGCGCGAGCTCGCGGCGGGCGTCGTCGAGATTGGTAGGCACAATTGGTCCCCTTCGTAACTGTTTCGTCGTCCACATTACAGGACGGCGCTGGTGAGGCAAAAATTTTTGTCCCGCGATGTGGAACGACCCTGCGCACAACTGCTGAACTGCTTGACACCTGCGTGCGGTTGATGACGCTCAGGCGCCATGAGCGCGCCTGCACAAATCCTCGTCGATCGCGTCCATCACATGTACCGGCCGCCACGCGGACGCGAGGTGCTGGCGCTCGACCAGGTCTCGCTGAGCGTTGCGTCGCGCGAATTCGTTGCGCTGCTCGGGCCGTCCGGTTGTGGCAAATCGACCTTGCTCTATCTGATCGGCGGCTTCCTCCCCGTCGAGAGTGGCACCATTTCGGTCGATGGCAAACGGGTGCAAGGGCCCGGACCGGATCGCGGCATCGTCTTCCAGCATTTCGCGCTGTTTCCCTGGAAGACCGTGCGCGGCAACATCCTGTATGGGCTCGAACGGCAAGGCATGCCGAAGGAGGAGCGCGAGCAGCGCGCGCTGGACTTCATCAAACTGGTCGGACTTGCTGGATTCGAAGACAGCTACCCGTCGCAGCTCTCCGGCGGAATGAAGCAGCGCGCGGCGATCGCGCGCACCCTCGCCTTCGACCCGAGCATCCTGCTGATGGACGAGCCGTTTGGCGCGCTCGACGCGCAGACGCGCGGACTGATGCAGGGCGAACTGCTGCGCATCTGGCAGCGCACGCCGAAGACAGTGATCTTCGTCACGCACGACGTGCAGGAGGCCGTCTATCTCGCCGAACGCGTTGCGGTGATGTCCGCGCGTCCGGGCCGGATCAAGACGATCATCGACACACGATTCGACAAGAACGATCCGGACATTTTCAAAAATCCGGCGTTTGTCGGGAAGGTAGACGAGATCTGGAATCTCGTGCGCGACGAGGCGATGAAGGCGCAAGCGACGAGGGCAGAATGAACGCGGTCCTGCGCTACGTGCCGCTGTTGATCGTCGCTGCCGCGTGGGAAGCGGCATCGCGCCTCGGGCTCGTCTCCAGCCTCGCGCTGCCGCCGCTATCGGACGTTATTGCGTCGTGGATCGATCTCCTTCGTGACGGCGATCTGCTGACCAATGCCGGCCCGTCGCTTTATCGGCTGGCGGCGGGACTCGCGCTCGCAATCCTCGTCGGTGCTCTGCTCGGGCTCGGCATGGCATGGTGGAAGCCGGTGAACGTCGTCCTCGCGCCGGTCGTCGAAATCTTCTATCCGCTGCCGAAATCCGCGCTCATCCCGGTTACCGCGATCTGGCTCGGCTTTGGCGACGGCTCAAAGATCCTGCTGATCTTTCTTGGCTGCATGATCCCGGTCACCATCGCCGCATTCAACGGCGCGCGCGGCTGCGACCGGATGCTGCTGTGGTCGGCGCGCAGCATGGGCGCAAGCCGTCTGCGCGTGCTGTGGGACGTCGTCCTCCCCGGCGCGATGCCCGAACTGCTCAACGGCATCCGCACCGCGATCGCGCTGTCCTTCATCCTGCTCGTCTCGTCGGAATTGATCGTCGCGCAGCGCGGCTTCGGCTATCTCATCGGTTCGCTCGGCGCCAATGGCTCGTACGAAGCGATGTACGCCGTCGTGTTCACCGTCGCCTTTCTCGGCTTCGCCGTCGACCGGCTGTATCAAATGCTCGTGCAGCGGGTGCTGATATGGAGGCTTTAGAACACCTGCCCGTCCAGGAAGCGATGAGCCTGCGCGCTCTGCGCGCGAGCATGCGGTTCGGCACGCGTGTCGCGTCCGTGGTCGCGCTGGTGCTGGTGTGGCAGGCGATCTCGGACAGCGGCATCGTCACCGCGTTTCAGCTGCCGTCGTTCACGCGCGTCCTGGCACGTATCTGGGACGATGCTGTTGCAGGCGATCTTTGGGTCAACACCGCGGTAACGCTCTATCGCGCGCTGATCGGCTTTGCCATCGCCAGTGTGGGTGGGATCGCGCTTGGCATGGCGATGTCGCGGTTGAAACTTGTGCACTGGTTCTTCGACCCGCTGATCTCCGTCGGCTTCCCGATGCCGAAGATCGCGTTCCTCCCCGTCATTATCCTGTGGCTCGGAGTCTACGACACCTCGAAGATCACGATGGTCGTGTTCGACGCGGTCTTTCCGGTGATCGCCGCGACGATCATCGCGATCGACGGCGTCGAACGCGAATTGCTCTGGTCGGCGCGCAACATGGGCGCGAACGAGCGCGAAATTCTTTGGCAGGTCGTGTTGCCCGCCGCTTCGCCGCAAATTATGACCGGACTTCAGGTCGCGCTCCCGCTCTCACTCATTGTCGCCGTCGTCACCGAGATGCTGATGGGCGGATACGGTCTCGGCGGCGCGATGATCACCGCCTCGCGGTTTGCCAACTCACCGGGTGTCTTCGCCGGCATCGTCGAGATCGCGATCGTCGGCTATGCTCTCGTCAAGATCATGAGCCTGATCCGCCACCGGCTGTTGATCTGGCATCCGGAAGCGCACGAGCCGAGCACGGTTTGAACACCTGTACCGAATCGCGGGCACGACCTTCGGCTCGCTTGCCAAAATAGGCCGGACCTTCGACAATCGCGTCATTCGCTCGCTTTCGCAGGCAAAAAGCGGCCGCGCGGCGAGATTGGGGAGGACATGATGCGACTTCAAAGACTCGCGCTCGCGGGCGTCTGCGCGCTCGCTCTGGTCGGCACCGCCAATGCGGCCGAGCCGGTCAAGATCCGGATGTCATGGATCGCGCCGATCGCCAACTGGGCGTCGATCATCATGGAGAAGCAGGATCTCGCGCAGCATCTGGGCAAGTCCTACACGCTCGAGACCGTGCATTATCAGGGCACGCCGCAGTCGATCACTGCGATCGCGAACAATGAACTGGAAGTGGCGAGTCTCGCTTATTCCTCGCTAGCAATCGCCATCGAGAACGCCGGCCTCGATCTGCGCGTGATCGCCGACGAATTTCAGGACGGAGTGCCGGGCTATTTCAGCACCGAATTCTATGTGCTCAAGGACAGTCCGATCCAGAAAGTCGAGGACTTGAAGGGCAAGGTCGTCGGAACCAACGGCGGCGGCAGTGCGGTCGATATTGCGGCGCGCGCCATGCTCAAACAGCACGGCCTCGAGGACAAGCGCGACTTCACGATGCTGGAAGGGCCCCTACCCGCCATGCCGGCGATGCTGATCGAGAAGAAGGCCGACCTCATTCCCGGCGTGCTGCCGTTCTCGCTCAACCCGAAGCTCAAGTCGGACGGGCGCATCCTCTTCCATCAGCGCGACGCGCTCGGCGTGACGCAGATGATCGTGCTCACCGCCCGCAAGTCCTTCATCGATGCGCATCGCGCTGCCATGGTCGACTACACGGAGGACATGCTGCGCATTGTGCACTGGTACCTCGATCCGAGGAACCACGACGAGGCGGCGAAGATCGCGGCTAAGATCACGAAGCAGCCGCCGGAACGCTTCGGCTGGCTGTTTACGAAGCAGGACACCTATCGCGATCCGGATCTGGTGCCGAACCTCGACGCGTTGCAGAAAAACATCGACGAGACGCAGAACTTAGGCTTCATCAAGAACAAGATCGATATTCAGAAATATGCAGATCTGAGCCTCGTGAGAGATGCAAAAGCCCGTTTGGAGAAAAAATAAAAAATACAAATTTAACAGCCGTTCCGGCGGCGCGCCGGCATGCCAAACAAGCGCGAGCATGACCCGCACCGATCTCAAAGCTCTGCTCTCGCCCGCCGAGCGGCGGCTGTTTGCGCGCCTCGACACAGCGCAGAAGATCCAGGACTTCCTCGACAGGCTGCCTGCCAACTTCGAACTCGACGGCGACACGATGATGTCGCCGCGCGCGATGCTGAAGGCGGGCGTCGCACATTGTGCGGAAGCTGCGATCTTCGCCGCGGCGGCGCTGCGTTTTCACGGGCACCCTGCATGGCTGCTGGATATCCGGGCGCGGCCGACCGACCACGATCACGTGGTCACTCTGTTCAAGCAGCGCGAGCTCTGGGGCGCGATCAGCAAGACCAATCACGCGATCCTGCGCTGGCGCGATCCGATTTATAAAACGCCGCGCGAACTCGCGATGAGCTACGCGCATGAATACTGCCTGCCGAGCGGACGCAAATCGATGCTCGCCTTTTCGCGCCCGTTCTCGCTCGACCGCTACGCGCCAAAGGAGTGGGTCACGACGACGGACGATCTGCATTGGCTCGTCGATGCGCTCGATGAATCACCGCATATTCCGCTCGCGCCCCCCCGTTCGCTGCGCGCACGCCGCCGCTCCGCGAAGATCGAGCTGATCGCGCAAGAGCACGTGGAGTGGCCGGATCCAAGAAAGAAGAAAGCGCGGAAAAACTCTCCTCCGCTCGTCCCCGCGAAGGTGGGCACCCAACGCCGACGTGCCAAACTGAAAGGGCCAGCTAGATTCCCGCTTTCGCGGGAGTGAGCACGTAAGTTTTTGCCCCGCACAAGCTCCATGATATTGGCTAGTTGCCTTGTCGCGCGCATTGCTCGGGAGTACCTGTGACCACCTTCACCTATCACCGCGCGTTTCGCATCCAGTGGGCCGACTGCGATCCCGGCGGGATCGTGTACAATCCGCGCTTCTTTGAATTCTTCGACACCAACACCTGGCTGCTGTTCGAAGCCGCGCTCGGCGTGAAGATGCAAGAACTGAATGCCCGTTACGAACTCGCCGGCATCGCGCTGGTCGATGCGCAGGGCAATTTCCTGAAACCCGCTGCATTCGGCGACGACGTCGAGTTGGCATCGCGCGTGCGGGAATTTCGCCGCTCGAGCTTCGACGTCGAGCACCGGCTGACGAAGGACGGCGACCTCCTGGTGGAAGGCAGCGAAACGCGCGTCTGGGCGAAGCACCATCCGACCGATCATGAGCGGATGGTGACGGCGCGGATTCCCGCCGAAGTGATCGCGAAGTTTGGCTAGGCTTTCACTTACTCGTCGTCACCGGACTTGTCCCGGTGACTCCGAGGGAGCGCGCTGCAGTTTCCTAGACGAGATGGCTGGGACACGGGCGTTCTGGGAGAGCGCTATTCTTCAAGCCTATGGCCGGCCATGACATCAAATTCTTTCCAACCTCAAACGATCTTCACGTACTCGAACTCGCCCGGCTTGTTGTCGATGCCCACCTTGGGCGGCGCGATCCAGCTCGCGAACTTGCCCGGCTCGAATTGCGCCTGCATCAGGCTTTCGATGAAGTCGCGGTCGGAATCGCCCGTCAGGAAGTCGCCCCGCTTGTTCTCCCACTCCGCATCGCTCAGCAGTATCCCGTTCACGTCCGCCTTGATCTTGGAGAACTCGCCGATGTGGCGGTGAAAGGAGACGTGCGGCAATTTGATCTCGAATGGAATGCCGAAGCTCTCGATCACCTTGTTCCAGCGTGCGACGCCGAGATTGGCGTCGCCGACATAATCGTCGCGCAGCCGCATGTTGAGCGCCGACAGCGCAGGCGCATCCTCGTTCTTGATCTCGCCGTCGATCAGCCGCAGCACCGGATAGGTCGAGCTCTCGAGCTTATGGTCGTCGTCGAGCCGACGCTCGCGATAGCGGCCCTTGAGGCCCGCATGGAAGGCGTTCGCTGCGTTGGTAGAGATCTCGTTGCCGAACAGGTCGAGCGTCAGCGAGAAATGTAAGTTCGCCTTTTTCTGTACCGTCGGCAGGTCGATCACACCGAGCTTGCGCACACGCTCGACGTCGTAAGGATCACTAATCCCCGCCTCCTTCATCGCCTCGCAAGTGCGCTGGATGACCCGTGTCACGCCGGTCTCGCCGACGAACATGTGATGCGCCTCTTCCGTCAGCATGAAGCGGCAGGTGCGCGAGAGCGGATCGAAGCCGGACTGCGCCAGCGCTTCGAGTTGCATCTTGCCGTCGCGGTCGGTGAAATACGTGAACATGAAGAACGACAGCCAGTCCGGCGTCTTCTCGTTGAAAGCGCCGAGCATGCGCGGCGTGTCCGGATCGCCGGAGCGGCGCTCGAGCAGCGCTTCCGCCTCTTCGCGCCCGTCCGTGCCGAAATATTTCTGCAGCAGGTAGACCATCGCCCAGAGGTGACGGCCCTCCTCCACGTTCACCTGAAAGAGATTGCGCATGTCGTAAAGTGACGGCGCGGTCTTGCCGAGATGCCGTTGTTGTTCGACCGAGGCCGGCTCGGTGTCCCCCTGGATGACGATGAGCCGGCGCAGCATGGCGCGATATTCGCCGGGCACTTCCTGCCAGGCAGCTTCGCCCGCGTGCGCGCCGAACGGAATCTTGCGACCTTCCGCCTGCGGCGCGAGCAGGATACCCCATTTGTATTCGGGCATGCGCACGTAGTCGAACTTCGCCCAGCCTTTCGGATCGACGCTGACCGCGGTGCGCAAGTAGACAAGCGCCTCCTGGAAACCTTCCGGCCCCATGTCCTTCCACCAGTCGATGTAGCCGGGATGCCATTTCTCGAGCGCGCGCTTGACGCGTACGTCCTGGCCGAGGTCGACATTGTTCGGGATCAAACCGTCGTAATCGACTTTGCCGATCGGTGTTGCGACGTTCATAGGCTCCTCCCGGATTTCAAATTCTGTCCATCACGTAGCCCGGCTTCACGCCGGTGCCATAGAGCTTTAGCGCGCCCTGCTCGCCCACCGCGTTCGGCCGCTGGAAGATCCAGTTCTGCCACGCGGTCAGCCGGCCGAAGATTTTGGTTTCCATCGTTTCCGGACCGGCGAAGCGCAGATTGGCTTCCATGCCGGTGAGCGCGTCCGGCGACTGACTCGCGCGCTCCTCGATCATCACGCGCAGTTCGTCGTCCCAGTCGAAATCCTCGCGCGCGAAAGTGACGAGTCCAAGCTCTTCCGCCTCGTCCGCCCCGAGCGGCGCGCCAATCTTGCCTTGCGCATGATCGAGCGTGCCCGGCTCGCCGAGAAAGCGCGACGCAACCCGCGTGAGGCCGTTGCCCATCGGATAAGCGTCGAAATTCGCCTCGCCCAGCACGATGGTGGCGGGCTTGCGGTTGTCGCCTTCGCGCGTGCCGATCAGCATCATCGAGCGATCGGCGGCGAAGACCAGTTCGGCGAGCGTGCCGGCAAAGCACGAGCCCGGCTCGATCAGCGTAAAGAATGTCTTCGCCGTGAGATCGACGCGCTTAAGCACGCGTTTCAAATAGTGCCGCACCTCGCGCAGGAACCAGTCGCCGTTGCCGTTCAGCAGAAGCGTATCGTGATCCAGCACTGCCTGCGCATCGCCGTCGGTCCGGACCAGCACGAGGCCGATACTCGACTCGTTCACGCGCAGGTTCAGGATCGCGTCTTCAAGTTCACGTGCAACGGCAAGCGGCCAGAACTCCGCCCCTTGCGCGTGCGCGTCTGCTGCCGATTTCGGCGCAGGCTGCGAGGGACCGCGTACCGTCAAGGTGGCGACGCGCCGCTCGCGATCGATCTCAACGTCAACATGAGAATAAGACAGCCGCCCGTCCGTCTGCTCGCGCTTGAGCGGTGTGAACGCGACGCCCTTCGCGTCGGCCGGACGGTCGGAGCGCTCGGCCAGCTCGCGCGCCCGCGCGACCACCGCGTCCTGCCACTTCGACGGCGGCACGACCTCATCGACCAGCCGCCAGTCGCGCGCCTTGGCGCCGCGCAAGCCCTCTTCGGTCGAGCAGAACACGTCGGCGCGGTCACGCCGCACCTTGCGCTTGTCGACGACGCGGGTGAGCCCGCCGGTGCCGGGCAGCACGCCGAGCAGGGCCGTCTCGGGCAGCGAGACGTTCGAGCGGCGGTCGTCGATCAGCATGATATGGTCGGTCGCGAGCGCCAATTCGTAGCCGCCACCCGCGCAGGCGCCGTTCACCGCCGCCATGTAGACTTGGCCGGAATTCGCGCTCGCGTCTTCCATCGCGAGCCGCGTCTCGTTGGTGAACTTGCAGAAATTGACCTTGTGGCCGTGCGTCGATTTGCCGAGCATGCGGATGTTCGCGCCGGCGCAGAACACGTTGTCCTTGCCCGAGGTCACCACGACACAGCGAATTTCCGGATGTTCGAAACGCAGCCGCTGGATCGCATCGTTCAATTCGATGTCAACCGCAAGGTCGTAGGAATTGAGCTTCAGCTCGTACTCGCTCGATAGCCCGCCGGCCGGATCGACGTCCATGATGAGGAACGCGATGTCGCCGTCGCACTGGATGCGCCAGTGGCGGTAGCGCGATGGCTCGGTGCGGAAATCGATGCTCATGCGTCCGGCGCGCCTCTTGGGCTCTCCGGGTCTCGACGACCCAATATGCAATATGATGCAGTTTAGCTAGCATCCTTGAGAATACCGGGCAAGGCTATTGCGTATCGTTCGCGAAAATTTGTCGGATTTGCTGTTGAATTACCTTCATGCGACGCTTAGGATGCGAATTATAATGCATGTAGGCGATCCAATCGCGCCCGGGGCGTCGAAAGACGAGAGCTATCTCGCCCGGCTTGGCGCGCGCGTGCGCATGCTGCGCAGCCAACGCGGGATGACGCGCAAGGCGCTGTCACAGCACGCGAAAGTCTCGGAACGCTATCTCGCCCAGCTGGAATCCGGTCGGGGCAACGGTTCGATCGAGCTCTTACGCCGGGTAGCGAAGGCCATCGGGATTCCGGTCGCGCAGCTCGTCCATGATGGGCCCCACCACCCCGTCGAGCTCACTTTGCTCATCCAGCAGTTGGAGCGTTTACCGGCCGATCGGTTCGCCGAGATCCGCAAAATGATCGGTGAACATCCGCTGCAGACGGACGATGCCCGCAGCCACCGCATCGCGCTGATCGGGCTGCGCGGGGCCGGGAAATCGACCCTCGGCCGCATGCTCGCCGACCGCCTCGGCCTGCCTTTCATCGAACTCGACCGCGAGATCGAGCGCCGCAGCGGCGCTTCCTTGAGCGAAATCTTCGACATGTTCGGCCAGGAGACGTTCCGCCGCGCCGAGCGCGACGCGCTGGAAGATGTTTTGGCGCGCGAGCCTGCTTTCGTGATCGCGACCAGCGGTTCCATCGTGACCGAGCCAGCGACGCTCGAACGACTATTGAGTGCCTGCAGGACCGTGTGGGTGCGGGCAGAGCCGGCGGAGCACATGGCACGGGTGATGCAACAGGGGGATATGCGGCCGATGGCGCACAGTCCGCGCGCCATGAAGGACCTCAACGCTATTCTCGACAGCCGCACGCCGCTCTATGCCAAGGCGGAAATCGCCATTACCACCACGGGAAAGACACCCGACGCCGCAGCGGCGGAACTGTTGCGCGCCGTGACGCTTCCCGATAATCGCTTAGCGCGCCGCTCGGCGTGACCAGCAATCCACCATACCCTGATAGGAGCCGGCGCGCGCCGGGCAGCTTGTAGCAATGAGTGAAACGATCAAGACCGACGTCCTCATCATCGGCGCGGGACCCGTCGGCCTGTTCGCGGTCTTCGAACTCGGCCTCTTGGACATCAAATCGCATCTCGTCGACATCCTCGACAAGATCGGCGGGCAATGCGCCGAACTCTATCCGGAAAAGCCGATATACGATATTCCCGGCATTCCGCTCATCACCGGCCACGGCCTCACCGACGCGCTCCTTGAGCAGATCAAGCCGTTCAAACCCATCTTCCATCTCGGCGAAATGGTGCTCAAGGTCGAGAAGCTCGGCGACGCGCAATTCCGTGTGACGACCGACGGCGACAAAGTGTTCGAGTGCAAATGCGTGGTCGTCGCAGCGGGCGGCGGCTCATTCCAGCCGAAGCGACCCCCTATCCAGGGCATCGAGCCGTATGAAGAGAAATCGGTCTTCTATGCCGTGCGCAAAATGGAGGCGTTCCGCGGCAAGAAGCTCTTGATCGTCGGCGGCGGCGATTCAGCGCTCGACTGGACGCTCAATCTGCAGCCCTTCGCAGAGCGGCTTACGCTCGTGCACCGGCGCGACGAATTCCGCGGCGCGCCCGACAGCGTGAACAAGATGCGCGCGCTGGTCGCATCGGGCGAAATGGATATGAAGATCGGCCAGGTGACGGCGCTCGAGGGCGACGACGGCGTGCTCACCGCGGCATCAATCAAGACCAAGGATGGTGTCGATCGCATCGAGTGTGATGCGATGCTGCCCTTCTTCGGCCTGACGATGAAGCTCGGGCCGGTCGCTGATTGGGGGCTGACGATGGAGGAGGAACTGATCCCCGTCGATACCGCAGCCTTCGAGACCAACATCCCCGGCATCTTCGCCATCGGTGACATCAATACCTATCCGGGCAAATTGAAACTGATTCTGTCCGGCTTCCACGAAGGCGCGCTGATGGCGCAGAAGGCCTATCATTACGTCTATCCGGACAAGCGGCTGGTCTTCCAGTACACGACCTCCTCGACCAGCCTGCAGAAGAAACTCGGTGTGGCCTGATGCCCAAGATCACCTTCATCGAGCATGACGGGACGAAGCACACGGTCGACGCCGAACTCGGTTCGACCGTGATGGAGACCGCGCTGCGCAACGACATCGGCGGAATCGTCGCCGAGTGCGGCGGCTCCTGCACCTGCGCGACGTGTCTCGTGCACGTCGACGAGGCGTGGTTCGCAAAGACGGGCGGCCCGAGCGCAGAAGAGAACGACATGCTCGACTCGGCGTTCGAGGTGAAGCCCACCTCGCGCCTGTCATGCCAAATCAAGGTGAGCGAGGAGATCGACGGCCTCGTCGTGTACACGCCGTCGTATCAGGGCCGGTAGCAGGCCTTTCGGGGCCTAAGGCCTGTCCATGTCCGCCATTCCTGGGCAACGGATGACTCCGCAGAACAGACATCGTTTGCAAGTACGGCTTGGGCCGAGATGGGCCAATAGATGGGGTAATCGGCCGGCGTTCTTGTGGATAGCTGAAGAAAT
>Ga0207824_1000072_pt1 | contig 18291 bp, 23 predicted proteins | sample LuqExpMetageno73_FD_187830 | JGI IMG/M metagenome (GOLD analysis project Ga0207824, IMG submission 187830) | Tropical forest soil microbial communities from Luquillo Experimental Forest, Puerto Rico - Sample 73 (SPAdes) | ecosystem: Environmental > Terrestrial > Soil > Tropical forest ... | reverse complement strand
GGTTTCCCGGTGCGGCGGGCTTTGTCTTGGGAGGCCCGCAGTCTCCACTGCTCCCCCCTACCATAATCGAAGCATGCTAACGGCGTGATAATCAAGAATCGATTAACGATAATGCCCCACCAACGTGGCAGCAAAAGTGGAACTTCCTTGGCAATCTCCTGCGATTGTGGCAGCGCGGAACGACCGTTGTGCTAGGCTGTTCATGCCGGTTTAACGGGCAACTCTTCCGGCCGCCGCTCGATCACCTTATCGACCAGACCGAAATCCTTGGCCGCCTCGGCCGTGAGGAAATAGTCACGCTCGAGCGCGTCTTCGATCTTCCTCAGCGACTGGCCCGTATGCTTGACGTAGATCTCGTTGAGCCGCTTCTTCAGATTCAGAATTTCCTGAGCGTGCAGCATGATGTCGGTCGCCTGGCCCTGGAACCCGCCCGAAGGCTGATGCACCATGATGCGGGCATTCGGCAGGGCAAAGCGCATATCCTTTGCGCCTGCGGCAAGCAGAAGCGAGCCCATGGAAGCTGCCTGCCCCGTGCATAGCGTCGAGACAGGCGGGCGGATGAACTGCATCGTGTCGTAGATCGCCATGCCCGACGTCACCACCCCACCGGGCGAGTTGATGTACATAGAAACCTCTTTCTTCGGATTCTCCGCTTCGAGGAACAGGAGCTGCGCCACGACCAGTGTCGCGACGCCGTCCTCAATCGGACCGGTGATGAAGATGATCCGTTCCTTGAGCAGGCGCGAATAAATGTCGTAGGCCCGTTCGCCCCGGTTGGTCTGCTCGACCACCATGGGCACCAGGTAATTCATATAGGTGTCGACCGGGTCTCTCATTTCAGCTCCTCCACGCGAATCACGCCGGCGGGATTAGCCTTCCCGCCGCGTCCACATCATTTATTTTCGACCCGCCGGCAGCGCAAGGAGCACCGCTCAGGCCGGCGCAGAGTCTTCTTCTTCCTCATAGAGCTCCTCACGTGGGACCTTCTTTTCGGTCACGTTGGCGAGCTCGAGCAGGAAATCGACCACCTTTTCCTCGTAGATCGGCGCGCGCAGAGCCGCGACCCCCTGCGGATTCTTCCGGAAATATTCGTAGATCTGCCGCTCCTGGCCGGGGAATTGGCGAACTCGCTCCGTCACCGCGCGGTTGAGTTCGTCGTCGGCTACTGTGATCTTGTTCTTCTCACCGATTTCTGCGAGCACGAGGCCGAGCCGCACTCGCCGCTCGGCAATAGCGCGATATTCGGCCCTGGCCTTCTCTTCGGTGGTGTTTTCGTCGGCAAAGGACTTCTTCTGGTTCTCCATCTCAGAGAGTACCGATTTCCAAACCCGGTCAAACTCTTCCTCGACCAGCGAGGGCGGCGGCTCGAATTTATGCCGCTCATCGAGCGCGTCGAGCAACGCGCGCTTGACCTTTTGCCGCGACATCGCTGCATGCTCGCGCGCGATGCGGTCCTTGACTGCCTCGCGCAGTTTGGCAAGCGATTCCAGCCCCAGCGACTTGGCGAGTTCGTCGGGGACCATCACCGCGCTGGGAGTTTCAACCGACTTGGCGGTCACAACGAATTCAGCGTTTTTCCCGGCGAGATCTGCCTTTGGATAGTGATCGGGGAATTTCACCTTCAGCGTGCGGGTCTCCCCCACACCGATACCGATCAATTGGTCCTCGAAGCCGGGAACGAATGCATTCGATCCGATTAGCACAACGGAATTGTCAGCCGAGCCGCCCTCGAACGGTTTGCCGTCGATCGTGCCGGCAAAAGAGATCACTACACGATCGTCCTTCGCCGCCTTAGCGCCTTCCGGCTTGGCGCTATAGGGCTTGTTCTGCTCGGTGATGCGGGCAACCGCTTCATCGATTTCGGCGTCAGTGACCTCGCTGGTCAGCTTGGTAAGCCTGATGGTTTTGAAGTCCGTCAGCTCGATCGGCGGTACGATCTCTACCGCCATTTTGAAATCGAGGTCGCTCTTGCCCGAAATCAGCTTTTCGATTGCTTCCTGTTCCGTCGGCAACATTACCTTCGGATCTGCGGCGAGTTTGAATCCGCGCTCGCTGACGATCTGGTTGTTGGCCTCACGGACAGTTGCGTCGATCACCTCGGCCATAGCCGAACGGCCATAGATGCGCTTGAGATGCGCGACCGGTACTTTGCCTGGGCGGAAGCCGCGGATCTGAATGCGGGACTTCAACTCGTCGAGACGGAGATTCACTTTTGCATCGAGCTCAGCGGCGGAGACCACCACTTTGAATTCACGCTTGAGACCTTCGGACAATGTTTCGGTAACTTGCATTGATCAACACACTTTTCTGCTGGCGGCGCTCGGCAGCGGGCTATTTCCGTACCAGGCGACTTGCTGCGTTTCCCTCACACCCTTGGTGTGGTGCGGGCGGAGGGACTCGAACCCCCACGACTTTCGTCACGGGAACCTAAATCCCGCGCGTCTACCAATTCCGCCACGCCCGCAAAGGGCAATCTCAAGGACGATCCTGGCGCCGCAAATTCCGGCAGGGATTAACGCAACGTGGCCCGCTAGGGCAAGCGTTTTGGCCGGCCATTCAGGCCGCTTAAGGTAAGGTGCGCAGACAGCAACAAGATATTTGGCCGTCAGGAGCGCCAGCTGCCGAGTTCGGCAGAGAGACGGCGGTAGACCGCTGGCAACGCCTCCGGCAGGTCCTCGGAAATAAGGCCCGGGCCGAAGCCCACAGCCGCCTCGCCATGCAGCCAAGCCGCGGCGCTCGCCGCCTCAAAGGCCGGCATACCTTGCGCCAGAAGGCCGGTGATCATGCCGGCCAGTACATCCCCTGACCCAGCCGTCGCCAGGGTCGGCGGCGCGTTGTCGGAAATCGAGGCGCGCCCATCCGGGGCAGCGACCACCGTGTCGGCCCCCTTAAGTAATACGACAGCACCGAAAGATCTGGCTGCTACTCGCGTTTTTTCAAGCTTTACTTTAATATCATGATTTTCATATATCTCTTTAAATAATCTGGCGAATTCTCCTTCGTGTGGGGTGAGTACCACTTCCCGCGAACCGCGTTCTCCTACTAGGTCAATCAGTTCCGCAGGTTCGTCTGCAAAACTGGTCAGGGCATCGGCGTCCAGCACGACCGCCGCCCCGCTCGCCAAGGCAACGGCCACAAGGTCGCGCATGGCCGGCCCGACCCCGCCCCCAGGGCCCAAGAGCACAGCGTTGCGCCGCTTGTCGGCGAGGAACGCCGCCAGTTCCGCCACGCCCTCTACCGGTCGCACCATCACCGCCAGGCTGGCAGCCGCATTGACGTGCAACGCTTCACGCGGGCATGCGATCGTGACCAACCCCGCCCCAGCTCGCAAAGCGCCGCGTGCAGCGAGGCGCGCCGCGCCGGTCGTCGATAGCCCGCCAGACAGCACGACGGCGTCGCCGCGCAAATACTTGTGGCCTTCCGCGCGCGGCTGCGGAAATGTTTGCCCCCACAGCGCAGGCCGATTGGCGAACGTTTTGGGCTTAATCGTCTCCAGCACGCTGTCAGGAATACCGATGTCGGCCACCTGGATGGCGCCGCAATGCAGTCGTCCAGGCAGCAGCATGTGTCCGGTCTTGCGTCGAAAGAAGGTCACCGTGTGCGCCGCGTTAACCGCGACGCCGAGGACTTCACCGCTCGTTCCGTTTATACCGCTCGGAAGGTCGACCGCCACCGTGGGTGCACGGCAGGCATTCATCCTTTCGATCATGGCACGTGGCAGACCCTCGACCTCACGGTCGAGCCCCGCGCCAAACAGCGCATCAATGACGATGTCGCAATTCTCAAGCGCCTCGGGCGAAGCTGCTTCGAGCGGCCCGCTCCAACGCTCGGCCGCTAGTGCCGCATCGCCCTTTAGTTTGGCCTCCTGGCCCACTACACAGACTCGCACCTGGTAGCCGCGCTTGGCCAGATTGCGCGCTGCCACAAAGCCGTCGCCGCCATTATTGCCGGGGCCCGCTACTATGACGACGCGACGGCCTGGCAAGGCCGTTACAGCCTCGGCAACGGCGCGGCCGGCATTCTCCATCAAAGCGATGCCGGGAACTCCGCCGGCGATGGTTAGCCGGTCGGCTTCAGCCATTTCGGCATTGGTCAAGAGTTCGAGCATACCGCGCCAAGATTACCCCAAATGCGGCTAATTACCCCTCCCGCACGATGTCTCAGGCGGCTGGCAAAAGTTTTGGCAGGATGCTTAATCGCTGGGCACAATGCCTTGGGACAAGCGGCTATGGATGCCATAAAGCATTGCATGGAAAGGACTTTCGCGCTTTCGCCGGCTTGGCATAAGACCTGCTAACCGGTAGCGCGCACCGCAGGTTCGCGGCGGCTGGTGGGAGGAAGCACACAGAATGAAAAAAGTCGAAGCCATCATCAAACCCTTCAAACTCGACGAGGTGAAGGAGGCGCTGCAGGAGGTCGGATTACAAGGTATTACGGTCACCGAAGCCAAAGGATTCGGTCGCCAGAAAGGACATACTGAGCTTTATCGCGGCGCTGAGTACGTGGTCGATTTCCTCCCCAAAGTGAAAATCGAGATCGTGCTCGCCGACGATATGGTTGATAAAGCGATCGAGGCGATCCGGCGCGCCGCTCAAACTGGCCGGATCGGAGACGGGAAAATCTTCTTGTCCAACATTGAGGAAGCTATCCGGATCAGGACCGGCGAGTCCGGAATCGACGCCATCTAACCCGCGGGCAATGCTCCGCGGCCAAATGTTCACGGGAATAAGGGGGAATCCAACCAATGACGACAGCCAAGAATGTCATGAAGATGATCAAGGACAACGACGTGAAGTATGCCGATTTCCGGTTTACCGACCCGCGCGGTAAGTGGCAGCACGTCACCTTCGACGTGTCCTTGATCGAAGAGGACACCTTCGCCGAGGGTCAGATGTTCGACGGCTCGTCGATCGCAGGCTGGAAAGCGATCCACGAGTCCGACATGAACCTGATGCCGGATCCGGCGACCGCTTGCATCGATCCGTTCTTTGCCGAGACCACGTTGTCGTTGGTGTGCGACGTGCTCGAGCCGACAACGGGCGAACCCTACAACCGCGATCCGCGCGGCATCGCCAAGAAGGCCGAAGGCATGGTGAAGTCCTCCGGCGTCGGGGACACCATTTCTTTCGGACCGGAAGCCGAATTCTTTGTGTTCGACGACGTAAAGTATGCAGTCGATCCCTATAACACCGGCTTTAAGCTCGATTCGACCGAATTCCCGACCAACTCCGATACCGAATACGAAGGCGGCAATCTTGGCCACCACGTTGGTACCAAGAAGGGCTATTTCCCGGTGCCGCCGCAGGACTCTGCGCAGGACATGCGCTCGGAAATGCTAGGCGCCATGGCGCGCATGGGCGTCAAGGTCGAGAAGCATCACCACGAAGTCGCCTCGGCGCAGCACGAACTGGGCATGAAGTTTTCGCCGCTCACGCAGATGGCCGACCAGATGATGATCTACAAATACTGCATCCAGCAGGTGGCGCAGATCTACGGCAAGACCGCGACCTTCATGCCGAAGCCGGTTTACGGCGACAACGGCTCGGGCATGCACTGTCACCAGTCGATCTGGAAAGCTGGCAAGCCGGTGTTCGCAGGCAACAAGTACTCCGATCTCTCGGAGACCTGCCTCTCCTACATCGCCGGCATCATCAAGCACGCCAAGGCAATCAACGCGTTTACTAACCCGACTACTAACTCTTACAAGCGCCTCGTGCCGGGATTCGAGGCTCCGGTGCTGCTCGCGTACTCGGCGCGCAATCGCTCGGCTGCCTGCCGCATTCCCTACACTACCAACCCGAAGGCTAAGCGCGTCGAGGTGCGTTTTCCCGACCCGCTCGCCAATCCGTATCTCGCTTTCGCGGCGATGACGATGGCCGGTCTCGACGGCATCAAGAACAAGCTCGATCCGGGCTCGGCCGTTGACAAGGACCTGTACGATCTGCCGCCGGCGGAACTCAAGCGCATTCCTACGGTGTGCGGCTCGCTGCGGCAGGCTCTCGGCGAACTCGACAAAGATCGCGGTTTCCTCACTGCGGGCGGTGTGTTCGACGACGACTTCATTGACAGCTACATCGACCTTAAGATGACGGAAGTGATCCGCTTCGAGCACACGCCTCATCCAGTCGAGTTCGAAATGTACTATTCGGCGTAAGCGTTCCTCCCAAACCATCGTTCAAGCGATGCAACTTTCCGGGCGCCTTGGGAGAGGCGCCCATTTTATTTTCCGCGGTAGCGCCTGCATGGCGGACGGGAGCAGAAAGATAAAAAGGCTCGGTGCGCCCTTCTTAAAACCCCATAATTTCCAGACTAGCGCTTCCCAGACTTAGCGCTTCGAGAACTGGAATGAACGCCGCGCCTTGGCCCGCCCATACTTCTTACGCTCGACCACGCGCGAATCACGCGTAAGGAAGCCGCCTTTCTTCAAAGACCCGCGCAGCTCGGGCTCGTAATGGGTTAACGCCTTGGAAATCCCATGGCGCACGGCGCCGGCCTGGCCCGACAGACCGCCGCCTGACACCGTGCAGACGACGTCGTATTGACCGGTACGATTAGCGGCCACCAATGGCTGCTGGATCAACATGCGCAGTACCGGGCGCGCGAAGAACACTTCCACATTCTTGGTGTTGACCAGAATCTTGCCGGAACCCGGCTTGATCCACACGCGCGCGACCGCGTTCTTGCGCTTGCCGGTGGCGTAAGCTCGGCCCTGCGCGTCAAGCTTTTGCACATATTTCGGCGCTTCCTGCGTAGCCGGCTTGAGGGTTGCCAAATCTTCCAATGATTGCATGGTCTCGGCCACGGTCAGGCACTCCTCACGTTCTTACGGTTCATAGCGGCAACGTCGAGCTTCTCTGGTTTCTGCGCCTCATGCGGATGATCGGGGCCCGGATAGACCCGCAGATTTCCGAGCTGCACGCGGCCAAGCGGTCCGCGCGGCAACATGCGCTCGATAGCCTTTTCAACCACGCGTTCGGGGAAGCGCCCTTCCATGATCGACTTGGCAGTGCGCTCTTTGATCCCACCGATGAAGCCGGTGTGATAGTGATAGACCTTCTTCTCCTTCTTACGGCCGGTGAACACCGCCTTGGTGGCGTTGATGATAATGACGTTGTCGCCGTCATCGACGTGCGGGGTGTAGGTTGCCTTGTGCTTGCCGCGTAGCCGCATCGCAACGATCGAGGCAAGCCGACCGACCACCAGCCCAGTGGCATCGATCATCACCCATTTCTTATCGATTTCGGCGGACTTGGCCGAATAGGTCGTCATGACAAACCCCTTGCAGCTGAAGGAGCGGCTATGTAGCCGAACGGAATATTGGGGTCAACGCCGTCTCGCAACTATTATGCATGTAATAACAAAAGCTTGTCAGAATGGTACTTTAGTACCGGACGCCAATTAGCGGATCGGTATCGAATAGGTGGCGGTCACATGGGCCACCGGTCCTTCCGCTCCTTCTGAGCGAATTGTCACCTCCCCGACCGCCAGCCGCTTGCCAACCTTCATCAAGCGGGCATCCGCGATCAGGTCTGCGCGCGTCGGCTTGCGCAGAAAATTGATATTCAGATTGGTGGTGACCGCCAGCGGCTGCGGTCCGATCGCCGAGAAAACCGCGACATACATCGCGAAGTCGGCGAGCTCCATTATCGTCGGACCGGAAACGGTTCCGCCCGGGCGCAGGCTGCTTTCATCGAACTTCCAACGCACGCATACGTCTCCGTACGCGACGCGCTCGATTGTATGGCCGCAGCCCGGGAAAAACGCCTGCGGAAATTCCGCGTGCAGCAGCTTGGCAATTTCGTCGGCCGAAAGAGCCGGTGCCGGCATGCCCTTCCCCCTGCCGGAAATCCGGCGCTCCGTCATAGACGGTGCGGCCCGTGCGTCAACCACTGCTTGCAAGGACCTCGCTTCGGGTTAACTATCCACTGGCAGCGAGACGAGTGTCATGAATGAACATATCGCCCCCGCCGTCGACACCTCGGCGCCGGTGCTCTTGCGCGAGCGCGACGGGGAGATCGCTATTCTGGTGCTCAACCGCCCCAAGGTTCGCAACAGCCTTTCGGAAGCTCTGCTGACGGCACTGACGAGCGCGTTCACCGACATCGCGGGAGACAAATCGATCCGAGCCGTAGTATTGGCGGCGAACGGCACGGCATTTTGTGCCGGCCATGATCTAAAAGAACTCACTGCGCGACGCAGCGATTCCGACGGCGGCCGCGGCTATTTCCGTCATATCATGACGACCTGCAGCGCGATGATGCAACAGATCGTAAACCTGCCCCAACCGGTAATCGCTGCCGTGCAGGGCGTGGCCAGTGCAGCAGGCTGTCAACTGGTCGCCACGTGCGATCTGGCCGTCGCTTCATCGGCCGCCAAGTTCGCCACGCCTGGTGTCGCCATCGGATTGTTCTGCTCGACGCCCATGGTCGCGCTGTCGCGCAATGTAGCGCCCAAGCACGCCATGGAGATGCTGCTCACCGGCGACATGGTGACCGCCGAGCACGCCGCCGTCATTGGGCTTATCAACCGCGTTGTGGCGCCGGGTGAAGCGCGCAAGGCGGCCACTGCGCTCGCCAAGCAGATCGCAGCAAAATCCTCGCACGTGCTTGGTATCGGCAAGGAAGCGTTTTATCGACAACTTGAGCTCGGACTAGCCGAAGCCTATGCCTACGCTTCTGAGGTGATGGCCGAAAACATGATGGCGCATGACGCTGCGGAAGGGATCTGCGCTTTTATCGAAAAGCGCGATCCCACTTGGCAAGACCGCTAATCCTAGGTCGCCGTTAGGCGCTGACCAACTGCCTGTCTTGTCTCTGCGCCTCCCTCTTGCTCGCCGTATTCGGCAGCTGCAGCACTGTCGCGCGCTGACCTTCGGTGAGATTGGTCACCAGCACAATCTGACCATCCGGTAACTCCAACGCATCGTGATGGGCGGCCGGACGATCGAGGTTGACCTGCCGGAACCGCGCGATCTTGTGCTCTGATTTCCATTTCGGCAAGAACCGAAGTGCGGCATCGCACTGGACTTCGTTCTCGAAGGCGAGCTCCGTTCCCGGCATCAGGCACACGGCGACGCGCGGTTCGCTTGGGTCGGCGAAGCCACGGGTGATTGTGGTGGTGAAGTGTGTCGATATCAGCTTGTCGCCGGTTTTCGCCGGCCGGGATGCAATATCATGAAGACTATAGTCACACATCGAGTGCCTCCTGTTTGTGCAGACCAAGGCGGCGCCCCTCAGCACCCCAATCCGGGCACATAACATTGACGATCTTGTGTCGAGGGGTTCCGCAATCGCGCCGTATTCTCACCAAGCGCGCTGGAACAGCACAGTTTGGCCACCGCGACATGTGTCTTTCGTTAGCGCGAAGTCGTGATTAAGTTTGCTGGATCAGCCGGCGCGCCCTATGAATCACGACCGCTATCCCGACAGCTACATCCGGGGCATCCTCAACAGGGTTAAGACCATTGCGATGGTCGGAATTTCGCCGAAGGATAACCGGCCAAGCTATTTCGCCTTCAAATACCTATTAGAGCGTGGCTACCGCATGATCCCGGTTAATCCGGGCCATGCCGGCGAACGAATCCTCAGCCAGAAAGTTTACGCCAAACTGGCCGACATCCCAGAACCGGTCGACATGGTCGACATCTTCCGCGCTTCGAAAGATGTGCTGCCGATCGCGCGCGAGGCGCTCGCGCTCAATCCGAAGCCGCAGGTGATTTGGATGCAGCTTTCCATCCGCAACGACGAGGCCGCGGCGCTTGCCGAAGCGGCTGGCGTAAAAGTCGTGATGAACCGATGCCCGAAGATCGAATATGGCCGCCTCTCCTCGGAGATTTCATGGATGGGCATAAATTCGCGCACGCTCTCATCGAAGCGTGCGCAGCGGCTGGGTACCGGTGTGCAGCGTATGGGTCTGGGCCACAGCGAAGAAGATGGCGGCTGAATGGCGCCTTCAAGCCGGAATGAATTTTCCCCGGATCTGCAACCGACTACCAATTTCTGATTACGTCGCCAGCAAATAGTCCCGCCTTGACGCCGCGCCTGCCAGGCCCGTTAAATCAATTTCCGGTCAATAACGGCCGGCACATAATAGGGTACGGGAAACCATGGCCGAGGCCGAACGCATTCCGGGTTTTTCGACGCTTTCCATTCACGCCGGCGCCAAGCCCGATCCGACTACCGGCGCGCGCGCGACGCCGATCTACCAGACTACCTCTTTCGTATTCGACGACGTCGAACACGCCGCCTCGCTGTTCGGCCTACAAGCCTTCGGCAATATCTATTCGCGCATTGGCAATCCAACCTGCGCCGTTTTGGAGGAACGCGTAGCGGCGCTCGAGGGTGGCACCGCCGGCCTCGCCGTCGCTTCCGGCCATGCCGCGCAGGTGATTGTGATGCACGCGCTGCTTGCGCCCGGCGATGAATTCGTCGCTTCCAAGAAGCTCTACGGTGGCTCGATCAACCAGTTCAACCACTCGTTCAAGAATTTTGGCTGGCAGGTTGTTTGGGCCGATCCGGATGACATAGCTTCATTTGAAAAGGCAGTCACGCTGAAGACCAAAGCGATATTCGTCGAGTCGATCGCCAACCCCGGCGGCGTCATCACCGACATCGAGGCAGTTGCCAGGATCGCGCGCAATGCCAAGGTGCCGCTGATCGTCGACAACACGCTGGCGACGCCCTACCTGTGCAAACCGATCGATTTCGGCGCTGACATCATCGTTCATTCGCTTACCAAATTCCTTGGTGGCCACGGCAACTCCATCGGCGGCCTGATCGTCGATGGCGGCACGTTCAATTGGCTGCAGGACAAGCGCTACCCGATGCTGTCGGAGCCACGCCCCGAATATGCCGGCATAGTACTGGGCGAGACCTTTGGCAATTTCGCTTTCGCCATTGCCTGTCGCGTGCTCGGCTTGCGCGATCTTGGGCCGGCGCTGTCGCCATTCAATGCCTTCTTGATCCTCACCGGCATCGAAACCCTGTCGCTGCGCATGCAACGACATTGCGACAACACACTGGTGGTTGCCGAGTGGCTGTCGAAGCGCCCGGAGGTCGCCTGGGTCAGCTATCCAGGCCTGCCGGGTGACAAATATCATTCGTTGGCGAAGAGATATACGCCGAAAGGAGCCGGCGCTGTGTTCACCTTCGGTCTCGGGGGCGGCTACGACGCGGGTGTCAAGCTGGTGTCTAACGTGAAGTTATTTTCGCACCTCGCCAACATCGGTGACACCCGGTCGCTGATTATCCATCCGGCGTCTACCACGCATCGGCAATTGTCCGACGCGCAGAAGGTGCAGGCCGGCGCCGGACCCGATGTCGTTCGGCTGTCGATCGGGCTTGAGGATACCGCCGACATCATCGCGGACCTCGAACAAGGCCTAAAGTCGGCGTGAGCACAACCCGGTCCTCGGCACCGCCGTGTAACGGAAAGCCGCCGCCCGGAGTCGCGCCCCGCTGCCGAGTGCGTCAACGAGACTGATGCAACGATAGCGGAAAAAGGCGCCTGCTTCATCGCGCCGATTCCTGAGGAATTCACCCGCATTCGCACCAAGCACAGTTGCCTGGAAGACACGATACTGCCCGCCGGCAGCTATGTCGGTCGGAATGCGGCGGTCCATTCGATCGGCTCCTAGAGTTTCATGCCCGGCCGGGCGGATTTATCGGATGATGCCGCTTGTGCGGTCCGCCCCCGCGCGCTGGACAAGGGTCATGCGGCTTTCGAAACCACCCCGCAGAACACCGTCCGCGGCGGCACTGCCCGGCCTCATGGGTGTAGAAATATCTGCGCGAGATCGGGCTTTAATTTTTCTTGAGCGTGCGTGCGACGTAGTTACGTATACAGCGCAACGTATCGGACGCGGCCCAGATTTCAGTCACCACCTTGTCAGTAGCCTCTCTGCTCCGCGCCATTCGTTCGGTGACCGCCGCACGCAGTTGCAGCTTGGTTTGCGCAAACGCCGGAGGCGACAACAGAGCGAGCTCCCGCGCTACCGCGATTGCGTCTTCCACAAGCTCATTTGGCTCAGCCAGTTCGTTGACCCAACCGCGATGTACGGCGGCCTCTGGCAGAAACGTCGCGCCGCTGAGGATGGTCTCGGTGAGAAAATAGGGCGGCGTTGCATGCCGCATGATCTCGAAGGCGAGCGCCGGAAACGGTACGCCTACCAACAATTCCGTTACGCCTATCCTCCCCCCGTCATTGGCCATGATGCGGTGGTCAGCGCATAAAGCCAGGACGCAGCCGCCGGCAATAGCATGGCCGTTAATCGCGGCCACCACTGGCTTCGGCCAAAAGAAGACTTCATCGTAAAGCTTGTGAAGCGTCGGCAGGAATTCGCGGACATAGTCGGCGCCGCCTTCGCTCACTCGCTTGAGATCGACGCCGGCGGAAAAGATCTTGCCCTGCCCGATCAGCACCACCGCTTTAGCGTCGGTGCGCCGCAACTCGGCAAGGCGCCCAGTCAAGGCCTCGCAAAATTCGATGTCGAGCGCGTTAGCCTTGCCGTGCGCAAACGTCAGCACGGCGATTCCGGCCTCTGTCGCAATGTCGATCATGGCGTGATCCTGGCCACGCCACGGGGCCAGAATCGCTCTGCATGCGCGATCGCGATTGTGAAGACAACGATGGCTAAGATCTGATGTGCAAGAGCCAAACCCAGCGGCGCCTCATAAAGCAAAGTGACGATGCCCAGTGCGGCCTGTATTGTGACAGCGCCAACCAGGAACAGCGCGCTCTCAAGCTCGTAGCGCCAGCGCCAGGTGCCATAGACATGCAGCAGTGTCAGGAGCCATATCCCGTCGGCCAATATACGATGGTTGAACTGCACCATGAGGTCATTTTCGAACCAATTGCGCCATAGCGGATGGATGAAGAATAGCCGGTCGACGGACGGCAGCAGGCCACCTTCGATCAACGGCCAAGTGTTGTATTTCAGTCCGGCGTCGAGGCCCGCCACCAGCGCACCCAGATAAATCTGCAGCAACAGCAGCCCGGCAATCGCCAAGCTGGACATGCGCAGCCAGCGCGGCGCTGAGCGCCGCGGATACAACGCTAGCTGCTGCGCGGTCCAGACGATAGCGGCATAGACGGCGCAGGCGAGCGTCAGATGGAAAGCCAGCCGGTATTGCGAGACCCTAACCAAAGTACTACCGGCAATACCGGACGACACCATCCACCAGCCAACCACTCCAAGAGCGACGCCGCTGCCGAAAATTAGCCACAGCCGCGTGAGTAGCGACCGCGGAATGGCGTTGCGCCAAAGAAAATAAAGGAACGGTAGCAAAAAGACCGCGCCGGTCGCGCGCGCCAGCAGCCGGTGCATCCACTCCCAGTAGTAGATCACCCTGAACTGGCTGAGGCTCATGCCGCGGTTGAGTTTGTGGTATTGCGGGATCTGCTTGTATTTTTCGAATTCCGTTTGCCAGGCGCTCTCGCTCAACGGCGGTAGCACACCGGTGACCGGTTGCCACTCCACGATCGACAGGCCGGAGACGGTGAGTCGCGTCGCCCCGCCGACTACGAGAGTCAGGAAGATCATCGCCGCAGCGGCCACGAGCCACAGCCGCACCGCGTGCACACGGAATTCCAGAACCGTTCGCCGATCGTGCATCAGGCTTGCTTTTCAGGAACCGCGCGGACCATATAATCTGCCGTGCCCTCCCGCAAATAAACTCAAAGTAGAGCTGGCATGCCCCTCCGAATCCGCAAACTGATCGGCACTATCGCGCTGCTGGTGTTGCTGTCGGGATGGGCCTTTCTGGCGATGGCCCTGGCCCAGTCGGTGCTCACGGATATTAATGGCGTCGTGGCAGCAATCTTTTACGTCGTTGCCGGGTTGGGCTGGGTGTTGCCGGCAATGCCGCTGGTCGCCTGGATGTCAAGGCCCGACAAAGCTATGCCTCCTTGACGCGACGGAAGTCGTTCCACATCGGTGTGGCGGCGTTTGATATCAATACTTTTAAATAGCGCTACTACTGGAATCCGCCGTTGACCGAGATGCTCCTGCAATGCGATCACGTGGCCGCGGAGCGCCCTGAACAGCACGCCGCGTCCTGACCGTGGTCTTAATAACCCGGCGAAGATGCGGAAATCGACGCGGTGGATGGGCTAAATGCACTGGGTCGTGTTATGAGGACATTGCGCCGCGGATCTCTATACCTAGCGTTGGGTGCCGTCTTCGCGGTCTTGGCTACGCTTGCGGACGCCGCCATAGCGCAATCCGGCCCACTGGTCCGGATCATCGTTCCATTTCCGCCAGGCGGCAGCGCCGACGTTTTGGCGCGCGTTCTAAGCCAACAAATCGAAAAAACTACCAAGCAAACCATTATCGTCGAGAACCGTCCTGGTGCTGGCGCCTCCATCGCCTATGAAGTCACCGCCCGCGCTGTTCCCGATGGGAATACAATCGTGGTGGCCTCCAATTCTGTCGTGATTAACCCACTCCTGCGAAAGGTAAACTTCGACCCCGTTAACAGCTTCGCGCCGATCTGTAACTTAGTCGCATCGCCCCTCGTCTTCGTCGTCAGTAGTGCATCACCCTACAAAACAATCGGCGATTTGATCGGTACTGCAAAGGCCAAGCCTGGCACGATGACAGTTGCCGCACTCGGCCCCGCAACAACGCAGCACATTGCATTTGAAAGCTTTAAGCGCGCGACCATGACCGACATGATCTTCGTGCCTTATTCAGGCGGCGCACCCGCGGTGAATGCACTGCTCGGCCAACATGTGGATGCGGCACTGGTGAATTACTCCGAAACTGTCGAGCAGATCAAAGCCGGTAAGCTGCGTGCGCTCGCGACCGCCTCCGCCAACCGTCTCAAACCTGCGCCGGAATTGCCAACCGTCGCAGAGAGCGGCTACCCCGGGTACGCCGCTGAGGTTTGGCTAGGCCTGCTCGCGCCGGCAGCTACTCCGGGGGATAGACTTACGCAACTTGCCGAATGGTTCGTCGTGGCCATGAAGTCGCCGGAAGTAGACGCCAAACTGGAGAGCGTCGGCCTTTATCCGGCGGTCCGTTGCGGCAATGATTTTGCGAATTTCATTAAAGCTCGAGCGGACGACTATGCTCGCATCATTCGGGATGCGAACATCAAAGTGGATTGATCGTCAGAGGAAATGAGAGAGGCCACCTCATTGGGTGGCCTCTCGAGCAGCAGTGCACCATTCGGATTTTTGACGACGGCCAGATAACCGTCCATCTCCGCTGCATCGATTGTCTTGCGAACCTGTTCGATATAGTGGTCTACGAAGTCGGGCCAGTTTTCCGCCGCGAAATCCGGCTCAGAGATAACCAAAGCGCCGAGAACAGCGACGGCGGCCTTAACTCTCCCGCTTGGCACCGAAAGCCTCTCCGCTTCCGTAATGATGGGCCAATACTGTGCGCCCGGCAGGTTTATTATTACCAGGAGATCAGACCGAGTCGACGGAGTTGGCCGACCCAACGATTATATTCAACGTTCGGGCCAAATACTTCTTCGAAAGCTGAATTCCACGCCCGATCGAACTCACTCGGCCCGTCAATCGGACATTGAAAATGAGCGTGAGTACGCAATTTCGGGTCTGAAAATATCTGAAAGAGCGCCTTAAAAGCTTCGTCAGAAGCGCGGTCGGCAGCGCTTTCGATGACTTTAGGTTCCTTATCGTTCACGGCCCCCCTCTGAAAGCCGGCTGAGTTCACGTGATCTCGGTCATTTTTTGCTCCGCCGGCTAAGCGGTACTCGCACCGCAATCAAACTATCACATACCTGTCCGGGCTCGCCATCTTCATCGTGCCAAAATAACGCACCTTCTCGCAGCGTGGCGACACGGTCGCGACACAGGCCATGATGCCTTATTTGTCGAAAACAGTTTAGCCGAAAATAGTTCGTGAGTTCAGTTATTTAACTGGTCGGGGCGGCGGGATTTGAACCCACGACCCCCAGTCCCCCAGACTGGTGCGCTAACCGGGCTGCGCCACGCCCCGACCAGAACGGCGCGGACTATAGGACCGTCCGCGTTCGTTGTTTTGATTAGCGTTTCCGCTCGCATGTCGCAACCTTGTCGCAAGGCCTCAAGCGGCCCGCACCACAGCCTCGATCTTTGCCATGTCGGCGCGATCAGCTTCGATGTTCTCGGCCCCCGAGTGGGGCCTTTCTTTTTGGATTTCTCCATGGACCCTCGCTGCCCTGCACTCGTGAATTTCAAAACCCCAGAACCACGGGGCTTCGCGCGGCGCGTGGGAAATGGCCTTGTAGATGCGGCCGACATGCCGCCCCTCAAAGAGGACGTTGTAGCGTTCCGTGCAGCGGGCGTCGGGATTGCGCTTCAGGATGAGCATTGTTTCAGTTTAGCAAACGCGAGAGCTGAAAGGCGAAGCCGGAAAATGAAAGAGGCCGCCAATTTGAGGCGGCCTCTGCAGTCCAACTTAGCAGTACCTTTATCTTCCGCATTTGTTGTGTTTTGGGTCGCAGTTCCCTTCGCAACAATCTTTGTTACTGCTGCACGAGCTGCCGCGAGGCATGCAGGCCGCTATTTGAGTAGTGGGGCGCTGAATTTTTTGGATACGCTGGCTGCTGAGGATGCCGCCGTAACGGTATCATTGGCCAATGAGAATGAAGGTGACAGAACAAGCATTCCGATTACCAACACCGTTCCTGCGAGATATTTCTGCATTTGTTTCTCCCCTAATGGTTTCTGATTGCATATGAAGCGTACCGTAATCTTCTGGGGCAAACACTTTGAATCGGAAATGCGACTGAAAAAGCCCGATATTTACGCCCTATTTATGTGGCGCGGCTGACGCAATCCGAGCCACCAGGACAAGCCGCCCTTTAGGGAATCGCCTCGATCAGCTTCGGATCATTTTCGTTGCCAGCCCAATTGACCCTCCGCGACACCGGCCACAGTTGCAGCAAAGGTCACTCAAAATAACCGCTTCGTTGGCTTACATTGCAGATTGTAAAACGCCACACTTCGATTCCCATTCTGTAAGAGCGTGGTGCCGATTGCCTGGACTGTTCCGGTAAAGCGATCGATTGAACCGGTGATCGAGGAAGTGACGAAGTCAGACTTATTGATCCCGTGAAAGTCTGTGCTGTCAGCGTCGATCGTTGTGATCGGTATTGGCGTATGAACTCCATTCGGGTCTACCCAAAAAAATCCAGATACTGTGTGGCGATCGAAATCGACGACGATTGATAAATCTGTGATGTTTGTATTGGTATGACCGTTTAAGGCGGTACCCGAGCACCCCAATGTCAGGGGGAGTGTCGATTGACCTTCACCAGTTGCCATGACGGGCAATAGCTGCAAGAGCGCAACGATTATTCGGTTAGTCATTGATTTTTGAATTCGTCGCGATGCTGCCGTACTAATTCTGGCGTGTTCATCGTCTCGATCAGGTCGAGCAGGTGATAGAGCCGCTCCGGACTTTCTAAATGCGATACCGTCGCGCTGATTGAGATCAACAAATGCTTCGCCGTCGTATCGAAAGCCTCGATGCCGCCGACGTCCCTTATGGCGTTGAGCACGTCGAGTACCGTGCGCGTCATATCACGGCCGGCGGCTTCGGCGCGTTGTCGCGGCGGGAGCGGTAGGACGGTCGCCATGGGCCAAGCGTGGCAGCTTTACATTTTGTAAAGCAACCCCGGCCGCTTGCCTGTGGAATAGCTGTGGACAGCCAAGTGCACTCCGCAAAGCGCATGAGCGACGAGAAATCGAAAGAGGCGCCAAACCTAGGGTTTCGCGTTATCCTCAGTGGTCATAGATCGTACCCAGCGTGAACATCACGGCCAGGCTCACTATGACTGACATTAAAACAACCGGATTCTGCGCTAATGAGAGCGCGCCATCCCACAGTAGATCCCCCATAGGTGATCTCCATCGCGTCTCTAACTTCAAAGGAGGTTAGGCCGCTGGTTGATGGACTAAACCTGTGACGCGTTGAGCTTTTCATTGCTGTCCCAATCAAACGCCAGGGACAACGCTTCACACGCTACACAATCATCAAATGAATAACCTCCACAATCTAGAACAGCGAGACCGTGAGTCGCCAGTGCTCAGCGGTCTCGTTTTTTGTGTGTTGGCCTGCGATCCGATGCGGCGCGGAACGCCTGTTTGGCAGCTTCTAGAGTCGCGACGTTCCCGTATTGCGGCCCATCGCTGCCCTGCCACTCGTGAAATTCAAGACCCCAGAACCACGGGGCTTCATGCAGCACCTGAGGTTCAAGCCTCTGCATCGTACCGGTCAACGCTACGTCTTCAGAAAGGCCAACAGGTCGGCATTGATCGTGTCTGCCTGGGTGGTTG
>Ga0207824_1000061_pt1 | contig 19189 bp, 16 predicted proteins | sample LuqExpMetageno73_FD_187830 | JGI IMG/M metagenome (GOLD analysis project Ga0207824, IMG submission 187830) | Tropical forest soil microbial communities from Luquillo Experimental Forest, Puerto Rico - Sample 73 (SPAdes) | ecosystem: Environmental > Terrestrial > Soil > Tropical forest ... | reverse complement strand
AAGCCGCGTCGCGCCGGGCTCGCCCTCGCCGACCGCGACCGCCGCGCGATGCAAGAGCAGTCGCGCCGCATCGAGTGCGGTCGCGTAATCCGCGATGCGGAATTGCAGTGCCTGGAAGTCGGCGATGCGCGTGCCAAACTGGCGACGCTCCTTCATGTACTCGATCGTGCGGTCGAGGCAGAACTGCGCGCCGCCGAGCGAGCAGGCCGCGATGTTGAGCCGTCCGCCGTCAAGGCCGGCCATGGCGATGTGGAAGCCCTCGCCTTCCGCGCCGACGCGGTTGGCGACCGGCACGCGGCAATTCTCGAAGAGCACCATTGAAGTCGGCTGCGATTTCCAGCCGAGCTTCTTCTCCTGCGCGCCGAACGAGAGCCCCGGCGTGTCCTTTTCGACCAAGATGCAGGAGATGCCGCGCGGGGAGTTGTCGCCGGTACGCGCCATCACGGCATAGAGGTCAGAGGTACCGCCGCCGGAAATAAAGGCCTTGGCGCCGTCGAGCACGTAGGACTTGCCGTCACGCTGCGCCCGCGTCGTAAGGCTCGCGGCATCGGAGCCGGCGTCCGGTTCGGTGAGGCAATAGCTTGCGAAATGCTGCATCGTGCAGAGCGTCGGCAGGAAACGCTCGCGCACATCCGCAGCGCCGAAACGGTCGATCATCCAGGCGACCATGTTGTGGATGGAGATGTAGGCCGCGGTCGACGGACAGCCTTGCGCCAGTTCCTCGAAGATCAGCGTGGCGTCGAGTCGCGTGAGCCCCGAGCCGCCGACGTCGTCGCGCACATAGATACCGCCAAAGCCGACAGACGCCGCCTCACGCAACGTGTCGACCGGGAAGATCTCGTTTTCGTCCCAATCGCGCGCGTGCGGCAGCATGGCGTCGCGGGCGAACTGCCGCGCGGTCGCCTGGAAGGCGCGCTGCTCCTCGGTTAAATTGAAGTCCATAACCCCGCGCCCTCAGCGACTAGCGTGCGCCGGATTATGCTGTCGCGCCCTTGGCCGTCAAATGCCGGGGCGAGTGTGCAGGCATCATCGTCCCTGCGGACGCCTTCTGGTGGCAGGCAGCGGGTTTGACGTCACGCGCCGCGATGTCAGGCGGCGACCCCGCGCTTTCCTGCTGGATCGCCTGGCCGATCATCTCGCGCAGTTGCGGCCCGTCGGTATGACTGCACGGCGACAGCATGCTGCACGGCGGCTTCCAATCCGCCGCGATCGAAACCGTGCAGTTCTTCTCGCTCGGGTATTTGCGGCAATCGATGAACATTCTGGCCATTGCGGCCCTCCTGTTCTTTGCCACGCCCCGATCATGCATCGAATGCAGCCGCAGCGAAAGCAGCCAGACGGCGCGCAGCATGGAACTCTTTCGCTCGTCCCGCATCTAATGCGTGAGCAAGCCAATCATCATCCAAAATGCGGGAAATTGGACATGGGGAACGACAACAAGGCGAGCGGGCCCGATCTCACGCAAGGCATTGCCGCGAGGGAGCTTGCCGAAGGCGCGATGCTCGCCGGACATGTCGGCGGCGATGAGGTCCTGCTCGTCCGCCGCAACGGCGCGGTCTACGCCATCGGCGCTCAGTGCACGCATTATCACGGGCCGCTCGCCGAGGGGCTTCTTGTCGGCGACACCATCCGCTGCCCGTGGCATCACGCCTGCTTCGATCTGAATACCGGAGAGGCGGTGGCTGCGCCCGCGCTCAGTCCTCTCCTCTGCTGGACGGTCGATGAGCGCGGCGGACGCATCGTCGTGCGCGGCAAGAAGGAACAGCCGGCGCTGAAGAAGAGCGGATCGGGACGCATCGTCATCGTCGGAGGCGGCGCGGCCGGCTTCGCGGCGGCCGAAATGCTGCGCCGGCGCGGTTTCGCCGGCGACATCACGATGGTCTCCAACGACGACGCGGCGCCGGTCGACCGGCCGAACCTGTCGAAGGACTATCTCGCCGGCAACGCGCCGGAGGACTGGGTACCGCTGCGGCCGGACGACTGGTACGGCGAGAACGGCGTGACTCTGAAATTGAAGACGGACGCTATCGCGCTCGATGCGAAGAAGAAGATCGTGACGCTTGCCGACGGTTCGAGCCTCCCGTTCGACAAGCTCCTGCTCGCGACCGGGGCCGAACCGGTGAAGCTGCCCATTCCCGGCGCCGAGCTGCCGCATGTGCACGTGCTACGCGCGCTCTCCGACAGCCGCGCGATCGTCAAGGCTGCGGAGAACGCCAAGCGCGCCGTCGTGATCGGAGCGAGCTTCATCGGGCTGGAAGTCGCTGCCTCGCTGCGCGCGCGCAAGATCGAGGTTCATGTCGTCGCGCCGGAGAAGCGGCCGCTGGAAAAGGTGTTCGGGCCCGAGCTCGGCGATTTCGTGCGCAAGCTGCACGAGGAGCACGGCGTCGTGTTTCATCTGGAGGACGGTGTCACCAGCATCGCAGCCAAAAGCGTAGCGCTTAAGAGCGGCGGCGCACTCGACGCCGATCTGATCGTTACAGGCGTCGGCGTGCGGCCGCGTATCGCGCTCGCCGAAAAGGCTGGGCTCGCGATCGGCCGCGGCGTCAGCGTGAACGAGTATCTTGAGACCAGCGCGCCGGACATCTACGCCGCCGGCGACATTGCGCGCTGGCCGGATGCCTATATGCGTGACCGCATCCGCGTCGAGCACTGGGTCGTCGCCGAGCGCCAAGGCCAGACCGCGGCGCTCAACATGATGGGCGAGAAGACGCCGCACCGCGCCGTGCCGTTTTTCTGGAGCCAGCATTACGACGTGCCGATCAACTATGTCGGCCACGCCGAGAAATGGGATGCGATCGAGATCGACGGCGATGTGATGGGCCGCGACTGCTTTGTGCGCTACAAGAGCGGCGGCCGGACGCTGGCGATCGCCTCGATCTACCGCGACAAGCAGTGCCTCGAAGCCGCGGCCGCGATGGAGCGGGAAGCGGGAGGGCACGCTTCATGAGCCGGCTTCACCCTCCCCCTGGAAGGGAGAGGTGAAGAGTGCATGCTGCACAGCCCTGCCCCTCGCTGCACCGGCTGGTTTCCCCTCCTCCGAGGCGCTAAAAACGGCCATCCGGAGTAGCGCCCATGCCCATCAAGTTCGGCCGTCCCTTGCAGCGCAGCGTCGGCTTCGTCCCCCATACCGAAACGGAGGAAGCGCAGCCGCTCGATCTGACCATCCGGCTGCGGCGCAACCGGCGCGCGGACTGGGCCCGGCGGATGGTGCGTGAGCATCAGGTCACCACCGACGACCTGATTTGGCCGGTGTTTGTGATGGGCGGCGACAATACGCGACAGCCAGTGCCCTCGATGCCGAGCGTCGAACGGCTCTCGGTCGATCAGGTCGCGCGCGAGGCGGTGCGCGCCGCCGAACTGAAGATTCCCTGCATCGCGCTGTTCCCCTATACCGACCCGTCGCTGCGCGACGAGCACGGCAGCGAGGCGCTCAATCCGGAGAACCTCGTCTGCAAGGCGATCCGCGCGATCAAGAAGGAAGTGCCCGACATCGGCGTGCTCTGCGACGTCGCGCTCGATCCCTATACGAGCCACGGCCATGACGGACTGATGCGGGACGGCGAGATCCTGAACGACGAGACGGTCGCTGTGCTAGTACGGCAGGCCATCGTGCAGGCGGAGGCCGGCTGCGACATCATCGCGCCCTCCGACATGATGGACGGACGCATCGGCGCAATCCGGCAGGGCCTTGACCGCAACGGCTTCACGCACATCTCGATCATGGCCTATGCGGCGAAATACGCCTCCGCCTTCTACGGCCCATTCCGCGACGCGGTCGGCTCGGCGAAGACTTTGACCGGCGACAAGCGCACCTATCAGATGGATCCCGGCAACACGAACGAAGCGGTCCGCGAAGTCGCGCAGGACATCGAACAGGGCGCCGACATGATCATGGTGAAGCCCGGCATGCCCTATCTCGACATCTGCCGGCGCGTGAAGGACACGTTCGGCATGCCAACCTTCGCGTATCAGGTGTCCGGCGAGTACGCGATGATCATGGGCGCGGCTCAGAACGGCTGGATCGACGGCGAGAAGGCGATGTGGGAAAGCCTCACCGCCTTCAAGCGCGCCGGCTGCGATGGGGTGCTCACCTATTTTGCCCCGCGTGTGGCGCAAGCGCTGAAGAACGCGTGAGAGCTTCCGCACTACATTACTGAGACTTAACGGGTGTCTCCTTCCTTTCCGCGCGCCCGGCGGACAACAATCAAAAATTCGGGGTAGCTCATGGGTGAATTCGCCATCGGTCAAGGCGTGCCGCGGTTCGAGGATCCGCGCCTCATTCGCGGCGGTGGCCGCTATGTCGACGACGTGCAGCTACCGGGCACCGCGCGCGGCGTCGTGCTGCGCTCGCAGCACGCGCATGCCGAGATCAAGAAGCTCGACGTGAGCGCGGCGAAGGCGGCGCCCGGCGTGCTCGCAGTGCTCACCGCCGCCGACATCAAGGCGGCGGGCTGGCAGGACATTCCGACACCGGGCGGATTGAAGCGCCGCGACGGCTCGCCGATGTTCAAGCCGCGCTATCCGATCCTCGCCGAAGGCCGCGTGCGCTGGGTCGGCGACTACGTCGCATTCGTCGTCGCCGAGACTTTGGCACAAGCGTTGGACGCGCTGGAATTGATCGAGGCCGAATTCGAGCCGCTGGCCGCCGTCACCTCGACTGAAGACGCAACGAAGACGGACGCGCCGAAGGTCTGGGAAAGCGCGCCCGACAATATCGGCTTCGTCGAATTCGTCGGCAACAAGGCCGCGACCGACGCGGCTTTTGCAAAAGCCGATCACATCGTCAAACAGAAGTTCGTCATCAACCGCGTGACTGCAGCGACGATGGAGCCGCGCGGCGCGGTGGGCGACTACAACGCGACGGACATGCGCTACACGCTGTACACCTCTCTGCAGCGGCCGCATCCCGTGCGCACCGAACTCGCAAGGGTGATGGGCGTGCCGGAATCCAAGGTGCGCATCGTCACCGGCGACACCGGCGGCTCGTTTGGCATGAAGTCACCGATCTTCAACGAGATGCCGCTGGTGCTGCTCGCGTCGAAATTGATTGGCCGGCCGGTGAAATGGATTTCGACGCGCACGGAAGCGTTCCTCTCTGACGCGCAGGCACGCGACAACGTCACCGAGGCGGAGCTTGCGCTCGACAAGAGCGGCATTTTTCTCGGCATGCGCGTGAAGACGATCGCCGCGATCGGCGCCTATCTACAGACGAACATGCCGGCGTTCTTCCTTAACGCCGGCACGCTCGCGGGCACCTATCGTACCCCGGCGATTCACGTCGACATCACGGCGGTGTACACGCACACTAATCCGATCCGCCCCTACCGCGGCAACGGGCGGCCCGAGTCGGCCTTCGTCATCGAGCGCATGGTGGACTGCGCCGCCGACGAGCTCGGCATCGATCCGGCCGAACTGCGCCGGCGCAATTACGTGCCGCCGAGCGCGATGCCGTTCAAGACCGCGCTCACGTTCACCTGGGACTCCGGCGAGTTCGAGAAGAACATGGACCTCGCAATGGAGCTCGCCGACGTGAAGGGGTTTGCGGCGCGCAAGCGCGAGTCCGCGAAGCGCGGCCAGCTGCGGGGCCTCGGCATCTCCAACACGATCGAACGCGCGGGCGCGGCGTCACTCGAAGGCGCGGAAGTGCGCTTCGACCGCGACGGCTCGGTGACGATGTTCTCCGGCTCGAACAGCCAGGGCCAAGGGCACGAGACCACGTTCAAGCAGATCGTCTGCGACCGGCTCGGGCTCGATCCGACACAGGTTCAGTACATTCAGGGCGACACCGACCAGGTGTTCTTCGGCGAAGGTACCGGCGGCTCGCGCTCGGCGACGCTTGCGGGCTCCGCCTTCCATCTCGCGACCGAGAAGATCGTGACCAAGGCGCGCGCGATCGCCGGCAAGATGCTGGAGGTCGCGGACGACGATTTGAAATTCCACCACGGCGTGTTCTCGTCCAACAAGACGAACCGAACGCTGACGATGAAGGAGCTTGCCGCCGCCGCGCTCGAGCCCAAGAACCTGCCGAAGGACATGGAGCCCGGCCTGTTCGCGACTGCGGTCTATTCGGCGCCGATCGCGAATTATCCGAACGGCTGTCACATCTGTGAATTGGAAATCGACCGCGAGACAGGTCAGGTGCAGATCGTGCGCTACAGCGTGGTCGACGACGTCGGCACCGTGATCAATCCGATGCTGCTGCACGGCCAGATCCAAGGCGGCGTTGCGCAGGGTGCGGGCCAGGCGCTGATGGAGGACATCCATTTCGATGCCGCCGGCCAGCTCGTCACCGCATCGTTCCAGGACTATGCGATGCCGCACGCGCACGACTTCTCCGACATCGAGGTCGACAGCAACCCCGTGCCGACAAAGACCAATCCGCTCGGTGTCAAGGGCGCGGGCGAAGCGGGCTGCGTCGGCGCGCTCCCGGCGGTGGTAAATGCGCTGGTTGACGCGCTGTCGGAATTCGGCGTGCGGCACGTGCCGATGCCGGCGACGCCGGAGCGCATCTGGCGAGCGATGCAGGGGAAGTGACTGCGGGCCGGCAACGGCCCGCAGTTTTTTGGCGAGGGCAAGACTGTCTCAGACAGCCGACTGCGTCTCCAGCTTGGCGCTTCGCTCCGGCTGACTGGCGTAGCCCAAGGCGGCGACGACAACCGCGACGCCGACCATCTGCCACGGCGAGATCGCCTGGTCGAGAACGACATAGCCCGTGCCGATGACAACGATCGGCTCGAGATTGAGAAAGAACGTCGCCGCCGCCGCCCCGACCATGGCGATCGACCGATAAAAGCCGATGATCGCAGCGGCATACAGCACGTTCGATAAAATGAATGCCGACCACCCGTTGGCCGTCACGGGGAAGCGTACGCAGTCGACGCTCAAAGCTCCAACCACGACCATGGCGACGGTCGCCGCCGCCGAAAGATAGAGCGTCACCGTGCGCGAGTCCTGATCGGACATCAGGCGGTTGCTTACCGAGCAGACGATGGCGAAGCCGAATGCCGATACCAGGCCGGCCAGCATGCCGATGGTATCGAGTTCGTCGAATTTCACCGCCAGGGCCAGCCCGAGGCCTGCGAAGACGAGCAACGTGGTGACGAGCATCCTGGCGGTCAGCCGAGCGACGCCGAACGCCGCGAGGATGAAAGCGGTCAGGATCGGGAAGAGATAGAAAATCAGGATCGCAATGGTCACCGGTAGCAGCTCGATGGCCTTCAACAGGGCAAAGGTGTAGGTGACCGAGAGCACGCCGAGCACCGCGGCAATAGCGGCCGACCGCCGGTCGAGCGCAATCGGCCGGCCGCTGAATACGAGAATGACAAACAGCAGGCCCGCCGGAAGGATGAAGCGCGTCCCCGACAGTGTGAAGGGATTGCTGCCGCCCTGGTAGGCGATACCGGCGAGCGTGTTGGCCAGCGCGAAGAAGACGGCGCTAATGAGGGCGAGCGTGATCCCGACGACTCTCTGGCTTGGCACGGCCACTCCCCGTTTCGTTGCGGTAGAGGAGCAGCGACAACCGGAGCCCTACGCCGTTACAGACCGCCACTGCGGGCAATGCCAGTTAGGGGAATTACGGAGTTGGCGCGCGCGAACGCACGCGCGGGTCGTTTCACAAGACTCACTCCATCGCCGCGCCGGGCTCGATTCGCACGGGCTGCAATCCGTCGGCGTCCATCGCGGCGATAATCTCCTGCGCGTGCGCGCCGTCGCGCGTCTCGATGGTGACGTCGAGCTTGGCCCCTTTCGCCGGCACGTCCAAAAACAGCCGGCGGTGAGCAACTTCCAGAATGTTGGCGCCGAGTTCGCCGAGACGGCTCGCGATCTGACCGAGCACGCCCGGCCGGTCGGGAATGGTCAGCCGGAAGCAAATGATGCGGCTGTCGCGCTCGAGCTCGCGCACCATGATCGAGGCGAGAATGCGCGGGTCGATATTGCCGCCGCACAAAATGAGGCCGACCTTCTTACCGCTGAAACGGCCGGGCTTCGCCAGCATCGCCGCAAGGCCCGCCGCGCCGGCGCCTTCCGCCATGGCTTTCTGCAATGTGAGAAACGCATTCACTGCGCGCTCGAGATGTGCCTCGTCGGCGAGCACGATCTCGGAGACGAGATCGCGGATGATCGGCAGCGTGAGCTTGCCAACGTTCTTGACCGCGATGCCTTCGGCGAGCGTCGGCCCGCCGATGGGGCGCGCTTCGCCGTGCAGCGCATTCCAGACCGACGGATAGAGCGCAGCCTCCGCGCCAACGATGTCGATATGAGGCTTCACGTCCTTTGCCGCAACCGCATTGCCGGCGATCAGCCCGCCGCCGCCGATCGGGATGACGAGCACATCGAGATCCGGCGCGTCCTCTAGCATCTCGAGCGCGATGGTCCCCTGCCCGGCCATGATGTGCGGATCGTCATACGGGTGCACGAGCGTGAGCCCGCGCTCGCTCTGAATCTCCTCGCAGCGGGACTGCGACTCCGAAACCGTCTCGCCGTGCAGCACGACGTCGGCGCCATGCGACTTGGTGGCGGCGACCTTCACGAAGGGCGTGGTGACCGGCATCACGATGGTCGCCGGAATGCCGAGCCGCGCCGCATGATAGGCGACCGACTGCGCATGATTGCCAGCCGACATCGCGATCACGCCGCGTTTGCGCTGGCCTTCATCGAGCGAGGACAGCTTCACCAGCGCGCCGCGGTCCTTGAAGGAATTGGTGACCTGCAGGTTCTCGTATTTGACGAAGACCTCGGCGCCGGTGAGCGCGGACAGCCTCGGCGCCGGCAGCATCGGCGTCCGCAGCACGGAGCCCTCGATGATTTTACGCGCCGCACGGATGTCGCCGATGTTCAAGCCCACCACTCGTCTCCACTACGGCGCCGGATCAGCGGCAAGTTACCATCTTAACGCATGACCGCGAGCAGCCCTTCCCGAACTCCTTGCGGCCGGGCTATGCTTTGACCATCTCGTGGAGCACGGGTGGGACAGAAAAAAGGCCCGTCCGGCAGGGAAATCGATGCCACTCGACGTCAAACCGCATGCCTACGATCCGGACCTCGCGCCGGAGCTGTTTGAGAGCGTGCCGGCGCGGCGGGTCGTCGCCTGCATGATCGACGTGTTTCTGATCGGCGTGCCGGTCGCGCTTGCATATGTGCTCACCTTTATCTTTACAATTGTGACATTTGGCCTTGGCGCGGTGCTGTTCTGGCTGTTGCCGACCGCAACCGTCATCTGGGCGCTCGTCTATTTCGGCCTGACGCTGGGCTCGCCGGCCTCCGCGACGATCGGGATGCGCTTGATGGATATCGAGATGCGCACCTGGTACGGCGCGCCGGCCTATTTCGTGCTCGGCACGGTGCACGCGATTTTCTTTTGGCTGAGCATCTCGTTCTTCACGCCGTTCATCCTGCTGGTCGCGTTCTTCAATGCGCGCCGGCGGCTCCTCCACGACATGCTGCTCGGCACCGTGGTGATCAACAATCCGGCCCGCGCGGCATCGCTGCGCTCGACCCTCTACGCCAGGACGGGCGGGCTATGACGAATCGGCGGCACGCGCGATGCTTGCACCGGAACGACAGGATGGCTGACCGGTGACCCAGCATTCCCGCGATACGCCCCAGTTCTATCTCACGGCCCCCTCGCCTTGCCCGTACCTGAATGGCCAGGAGGAGCGGAAGGTCTTCACCCATCTCGTCGGCGAACGCGCGGGCGAATTGAACGATTTGCTCACGCATGGCGGCTTCCGCCGCAGCCAGTCGATCGCCTACCGGCCGGCCTGCGAGACCTGCCGCGCCTGCGTCTCGGTGCGCGTGGTCGCCGCCGATTTCAAGCCGTCGCGCAACATGCGTCGCGTCGCCGAGCGGAACGCGGACCTCATCGGCGAGTTGCGCGACGCATTCCCGAGCTCGGAGCAGTACTCCGTCTTCCGCGGCTATCTCGACGCCCGCCATCGCGACGGCGGCATGGCCGACATGACGGTGCTCGACTATGCGATGATGATCGAGGACAGCCACGTGCAGACGCGGCTGGTCGAGTACCGCCGGCGCGGGCCGGACTCCGCGCTGACGCAGCGCGGCGCGGGCAAGCTTCTGGCGGTCGCGTTATCCGACGTGCTCAGTGACGGGCTGTCGATGGTCTATTCGTTCTTCGATCCGGACGAAGGCGAGCGCTCGCTCGGCACGTTCATGATCCTCGACCACATCGATCGGGCGAGGGCGATGGGCTTGTCTTACGTCTATCTCGGCTATTGGGTGCCCGGATCGCGCAAGATGGACTACAAGGGCCGCTTCCTGCCCCAGGAACGGCTGATGCCCTCCGGCTGGATGCGTTTCGAAAGCTGAGCGTTAGGACGGTGTGACCGCCATTTTCAGCTCAGCTTCCGCACCAGATCGGGCGCAATCGCGACAGAGACAAGCCGCAAGGAACGATAAGTGTTTTGCCATGCCCGACCGCGGGCATGGTGAAACAAAAAGAAGCAGAATGCGAACGAACTTGAAGCGCTCACACTGTTTGCAAACGGCCGGTCGGCCGACGAAATCGCCGATGCGTGGGGGCAATTCTGCAAAAAGCGAATCGCGGCCTAGCTGCCGATCTGCAATAGACCAAACGTCTCCGCGATCAACACGACGTTGAGCGCGAGAACCAAGGTCATCGCGAGCAGCGCGCATGCGGTCGTTAGCCGCGCGTTGGCGAAGCCCCCCATGATGTCGGCGCGACGCGTGAACAGCACCACCGCAATCATCGGCAGCGGCAGCGCGATCGAGAGCACAACCTGACTGACGACCAGCGCCTGGGTCGCGTTCACGCCCAGCGCGACGACCACGAACGCCGGAACCATGGTGATCAAGCGGCGCAGCCACACCGGAATGCGAAAACCCACAAAGCCCTGCATGATCATCTGCCCGGCCATGGTCCCGACCACGGACGAGGAAATGCCCGACGCGATCAGGGAAGTCAGGAACAGCGCGGCCGCGCCGGCGCCCAAGAGCGGCGTGAGCGTGTGATAGGCGGTTTCGATTTCCGCAACGTCGGGGTGGCCCGCGTGGAAGGCGCTCGAGGCCGTCATCACCATGGCCATGTTGACCAGACCTGCGCCGGAGAGCGCGATGATCACTTCCCAATTCGACAGACTGACGAGTTGCCTCCGCTGCCGGTCGTCGCGGGCCGGCGTGCGGCCCTGCGTGAGCCCTGAATGCAGATAGACGGCGTGCGGCATCACCGTCGCGCCGATGATCCCGACCGCGATCAACAGCGCCCCGCCGTCCGCGATTTTCGGGACGAACGTATGATAGGCGGCCGAGCCCCAATCCACCGGCGCCACGAACATTTCGGCCAAGTAGCAGAGCGCGATAATTCCGACGAGCGCGGTAATGATCAGCTCGAGGGGCCGGAAGCCGCGCCGGTCGAGCAGCAGAATGCCGTAGGTGACGATTGCCGTTACGGCCATTCCCGCCATCAGCGGCATTCTGAACAAGAGCGACAACCCGATCGCCCCACCCAAAAATTCTGCGAGATCGGTCGCCATCGCGGCGAGCTCACTGACCACCCACATCGCCCAGACGACCGGCTGCTTGAAATGCAGCCGGCACATCTCCGCGAGGTTATGACCGGTGACGATGCCGAGCTTGGCGGAGAGCGCCTGAAAAAGCATGGCGATCAGGTTTGCCGCGAGGACCACCCAGAGAAGGCTATACCCGTATTTGGCGCCGGCCTGGATGTTGGTGGCGAAATTGCCCGGGTCCATGTAGGCGATCGAGGCAACGATCGCCGGGCCGGCGAAGGCGAGCACGCTCAACCCGCCCTTTTTTTCCCCCTGCAGATACGCCTGCGCTACCGCCCTGGTCCGCGCCGTAAGAGAGCTGCGACGCGGCGTCGTCTGTTCCATGTAATCCATTCGCTCCTCGAGAGCACTTACCGGATCGAGCGAAAGGAGTCCCGGCCGTCTGCAGTTTTTCGCCAGCTAGATTGCCCGTGGTTTCTTGAACGCTAGCCTAGTTGCAATTAAGTTGCAATTGCATTTCCAGCACAATCAGTGTTTGGCAGGCGAATGGAACTCGCCCGACGGGCGCGGGTTGTTGGACGCTAAGCTCGGGGGCATTTGTTTAGCGGGGCGATCGCATGGCTTTGGCGGCCGTGCGCATGAATGGTGCGGGCATAAAAGTCCTGCCCCCGGCCATTCTGCTTGCTGTTCCCCCGTCCGCTTGGGCCGCCAACGCGCCGGGCGGCTCCGGCCCGTCCGAATTGATCTTCGTTGCGCAATTGATCGCGCTGATGATCATCGGGCGTGTGCTCGGCGAGGCGATGCTGCGCATCGGCCAACCGGCGGTCATGGGCCAGCTAATCGCCGGCCTCATTCTCGGACCGTCAGTTCTCGGCGCCCTCTTCCCGGACTGGCAGCACCTGCTCTTTCCGCCGATGAAAGAGCAAAAGGCGATGCTCGACGGGATCGCGCAATTCGGCGTCCTCGTCCTACTCCTGCTCACCGGGATGGAGACGGATCTCAACCTTGTGCGCCAAACCGGACGCACTTCGGCAATCGCATCGGCTGCCGGCATCGCGGTGCCGTTCGTCTGCGGCGTCGGGCTCGGCCTGGCGCTGCCGGAGAGTATGCTGCCACATCCGGACATGCGGCTCATCACCTCGCTGTTTCTCGGCACGGCCTTGTCGATCGCGTCGGTGAAGATCGTCGCGACCATCATCCGCGAGATGAATTTCATGCGTCGCACGGTGGGCCAGGTCATCCTCGCCTCGGCGATCATCGACGACACGGTGGGATGGATGATCACTGCCGTGATCTTTAGCCTCGCGCTACACGGCTCGATCGACTCGTTTTCCCTCGCGAAAAGCATCATCGGCACTTAGGTGTTCATGGGGGTGAGCCTGACCATCGGCCGCCGCGCCGTGTTCTCCGTCATTCGCTGGGTGAATGACGCGTTCGTCAGCGATTTCGCCGTGATCACGGCCATCCTCGTGATCATGTCGATTATGTCGATCATCACCGACCTGATCGGAGTGCACACCGTGCTCGGCGCGTTCGTAGCCGGCATCCTGGTCGGCGAGTCCCCGATCCTCACCCGCCATATCGACGAGCAGTTGCGCGGCCTGATCAGCGCGTTCTTCATGCCGGTGTTCTTCGGCACGGCGGGCTTGTCCGCGGATTTGACCATCCTGCGCGACCCAATGCTGCTCACTCTGACCGTGGGGCTCATCGTGATCGCGAGCGTCGGCAAATTCGGCGGCGCCTTCGCCGGCTCAAAATTCGCCGGCCTTACGGGCCGCGAAGCGCTCGCCCTAGGCACCGGCATGAACGCGCACGGCTCGACGGAAGTCATCGTGGCGACGATCGGGCTCGCTGCTGGCGGTCGACGACAGCGCAAACGGCAAATTTGCGGCGCGCATCGCCGGCATCGTGGCGGGCGCGGGCGCCATGCCGACGACGGTCATGCATATCGCCGGCAATCCGCGCGCGAACAAGGACGCACTCGAAGCGGCGAAGGCGAAAGCCAGGGAAGTCGGCGAAACGGTGCAGACCGTCGCCAAGCGCACCGACAATGTGAAAATGCCGGAAGAGAAGCAGGCCGGACCGATCGACGTGACCACGCTGGTGGAAAAGGTGCCGAAGCCGGATGCCGTCGCGGCCGAGGCGGAGAAGGGCTACGGATTGATGATCGTGGGCCTCGACAAAACCGTCGCCCGCGACAACGAATTCCATGACGATGTGACCAAGCTCGCCGCCGGGTTCGAAGGACCGATCGCGGTTGCAGATGCGCGCGACGGGCTGTTGGACGAACCGCTGACGAGCCGGCTGAGCATCCTCGTTCCGGTCAACGGCACCGACGTCTCGCGCCGTGCGGCGGAGATTGCGGTAGCCGTCGCGCGCACCAACAGGGCGTCGCTGACGGCGCTCTATGTCGCGCAGGCGGGGACGAAGAAGCGGCGCTCGCGCGAGGCCGAGGAAGCGATTTTGAAGGACGTCGCGCGATTGGCCGAGACGTATGGCCTGCAGATCAAGACCGCAGTGCGGTCCGAGATCGCGTCGGACCAGGCGATCCTCAAGGAGATCGCACGGCGGCGAAACAACCTCATCGTGCTCGGCGTCGGCCGCCGCCCGGGCGAGAAGCTATTCTTCGGCGACACCGCCGCCGCGCTCTTGGAAAAGTCCGACAAATCGCTGCTGTTCGTGGCGAGTTGAATAGGCCGCAAGCGGTCCGCCTGCGGTACTTTACTTCCCGCCGACCGGAATACCGAATTTGTTGTTGGTCAGGAACCGGTCCGGGCGGATGCGGCCCGCGGCGGCGCGGTCGCCCTGCCAATCTTTCAATTCCTTCGTCGACATCGCGAAGCTGCGGCCGGCGCTGTCGATCCAGGTCAGCCCTTCATCCCTCTTGAAGGTCGTGACGTCGGACAGCCCCTTGTCGAGATAGCGCTGCAGCCGCACGCCGCGGCCCTTGCCCATCTCGGGAATCTGATCGAGCCCGAAGATGAGCAGCTTGCGGTTCTCGCCGATCGAGGCCACCAATTCGCCGGAAACGACCGCCATCGCCGCCGCGCGATCGGGCGCCTTCAGATTGAGAATCTGCTTGCCCTTGCGCGTCGTGCCCAGCACCTCGTCTTCCGAAACGACAAAGCCGTTGCCCTGATAGCTTGCGACGAGGAATTTGCGGCCGCCCTGATAGGCGAACGCGGCGATGACATCGGCGTCCTGCTCGAGATCGATGAACAGGCGCAGCGGCTCGCCGTGCCCTCGCCCGCCGGGCAGTTTGGACACATCGAGCGTATAGAAGCGTCCATTCGAACCGAAAATCAGCATCTTCGCGGTCGTCTCGGTGAAGAACGAGAACTTGAGCGCATCGTCGGTCTTGAAAGCCACGCCTGATAGGTCGGCGACGTGGCCGCGTAGCGCGCGCACCCACCCCTTCTCGGAGACGACCACCGTTACCGGCTCGCGCACGACCATCGCCTCTTCGATCGCGGCAACGTCGTGCGCCGGCGCTTCAGCGAAATCGGTGCGCCGGCGGCCGAGGTCGGTCTTCGGACTGAACTTCTGCTTCAGCTCCTTGATCTGACCCGCGACCGTGTCCCACTGCTGCTTTTCGGAGCCGAGCAGTGCCTTCAATTTCTTCAATTCGTCGCGCAGAGCCTTGTCCTCGCTGCGAATCTCCATCTCCTCCAACTTGCGCAGATTGCGCAGTCGCATGTTCAGGATGGCGTCGGCCTGCACCTCGGTGAGCTTGAAGGTCTTCATCAGGACGGGCTTGGGCTCGTCCTCGGTGCGAATGATCTTGATAACCTTGTCGAGGTTGAGGTAGGCGGCGAGATAGCCGCCCAGGACTTCCAGCCGGTGCTCGATTTCGGCCTGCCGGTGCTTCGACCGGCGCACCAGCACCTCGCGGCGGTGATCGAGCCATTCGCGTAGGGCCTCGGCGAGGCCGAGCACCTTCGGGATGCGGCCCTTCACCAGCACGTTCATGTTGAGCGAAATGCGGCTCTCGAGTTCGGTGAGCTTGAACAGCGATTCCATCATCAGCCCGGCATCGACGGTACGAGCGCGCGGCTCGATCACCAGGCGGACGTCCTCCGCGGACTCGTCGCGCACGTCGGCGACCAGCGGCAGCTTCTTCTCGTTGATCAGCTCGGCGAGCTTCTCGACCAGGCGCGATTTCTGCACCAGCCATGGAATCTCGGTGACGACGACCACGTAGGTGCCGCGACTTCCCTCCTCCGTTTTCCACTTCGCGCGCACGCGGAAGGAGCCGCGCCCGGTCGTATACGCTTCCGCCAGCGCCTCGGGGGAATCTACGATGATCCCGCCGGTCGGGAAGTCGGGGCCTTGCACGTATTTCAAAAGCGTTCGGCTGCGCGCGTTCGGCGTGTCGATGAGGTGCAGCGCGGCGTCACATAATTCGACGATATTGTGTGGTGGGATTGCCGTCGCCATGCCGACCGCGATACCCTGCGAGCCGTTGGCGAGCAGGTTCGGGAAAGCCGCCGGCAGCACGACCGGCTCTTCGTTCGCTCCGTCGTAGCTCGGGCGAAAATCAACGGCGTCCTCGTCGATACCGTCGATCAGGAGGCGCGCGACTTCCGTCAGCCGCGCCTCGGTGTAGCGCATGGCCGCTGCGTTATCGCCGTCGACGTTGCCGAAATTGCCCTGCCCGTCGACCAGCGGATACCGCTGCGCGAAATCCTGCGCGAGGCGCACCATCGCGTCGTAGATCGCCTGGTCGCCATGCGGGTGGAAATTGCCCATCACGTCGCCGACGACCTTTGCGGATTTCTTGAACCCAGCGCCTGGATCGAGGCGCAGCTGCCGCATCACATGCAGGATGCGCCGGTGCACGGGCTTCAAGCCGTCGCGCGCATCCGGCAGCGCACGGTTCATGATGGTGGACAGCGCGTAGGCGAGGTAGCGCTCTTCCAGCGCCTCGCGCAGCGCGATCTCTTCCACGGCGCCCTTTTCGGGCGGAATCAGTCTCTGTCCCATTGTGGCTACCTAATCCACGGCCCGGCCATGAACAAGCGATGAACCCGCCGTCAATCGGGGCTTCCACTTGGTTGTGGCATCATTGAACTCGAACTGGCCGATGGCGTTGAAACTCGACCCAACGAACTCGGCCTATCAGTCGGAGGAAAAATGCGAAAACTTGTTCTGACGATGGCCGCCGTTGCCGCGCTCACCGCAGGCGGTTTTGCAACGGTCCCGCGTGCGGAGGCGCTTCCCGTTTCTGGCAATATCGCAGTGCCCGCCGACGAAGGTCTGCTGCAAGACGCTGCTTATGTCTGCGGCCGTGTCTGGCGGTGCGGCCGCTACGGCTGTGGCTGGCGTCGCGTCTGCTCTTGGCATCCGGGGCCGTACTGGGGCCCGCGCTGGGGCTGGGGCCCCCGCTGGGGCTGGCGGCACCGCTACTGGCACCGCTGGTAACTGATCCAACTGATAGCGGCCGACATCCAGCTGGAGTCGGCCGGAAGCTCCCACGCTCACGGCGCGCACGAGCTTCACAGACAAGATCGCAACAGAAGGAGAGGGCGACATACGAACCGTCGTATTGACGGCCGCCTGCGCGCTTGGGCTTGCCTTTGCGGCATTCGGCGGAGCATCCGCCGCTCCGCTGACGTCGGGCCTCGACAATGTGGGCAATGCCCCGCAGATCGAGCACGTGCAATGGGGTCCCCGTTGCCGTTGAGTGACGCGTTGTTTCAGGAACTCCTGGGCCGGCGCGTGTGCCGCAACCAGCGCATCTGCCGCTGGTAAGCGAAAGCAATCCGAATGCGACGGCCTGGCCGCAAAGCCGGGCCTTTTACATTTAGGCGACACGCGGCAATGCGCGGGCGAGTGCGGCGATGAAATGCGCGCGCTCGTCGTGCAGCAGAAGCCCGCGCGGCTCCAGCACGAAACGTTCAAGAAAGAAGCCGGTCAGCGCAAATCCGTCGGCGAGCGCGTCGGCGGCGGGGTGCAAACCTGGGTCCCGCAAGAACGCCGGCAGGCGCAGCATGCGGTCGGCATAGGGCGCGCCAGCGTCGCGTGAGACCGCGCGGCCCGATTTCGGTGAGACATAGACGAGATCGTCGGTTGTCCCGGTCGCCGCGCATTCGCCGAGATCGAGGCCGAAACCGAGATCGGCGAGCAATTGCAATTCGAAGCGCACCACCATAGGCGCCGCCACGTGCGCATCGGCGAGATGTTCGAGCAGCGTCTCGAAGGCGTCGTAGAGCGCGGCATGCGGGTCGCGCTCCGGCAGCAGACGCATCAACGCGGCGAGATGGCCGACGCCGTAGATCGCATGCGGCGAGGCGAAGAAGTCGGCGGCGCGCAGCCGCAGCGGCTCGACCGTGTAGTTGCCGAGATGCTCGTCGAGCCGCGCGCGCCAGGTGGCCGACAGGCCGTTGCCCGGCTGCAGGATCGGCTTGAGCCGCGAGCCCGCCCCGCCGCGCACCATACCGAGATGGCGTCCGTGCGCGCGCGTCATCAGGTCGAGGATGGCGTTTGCCTCCCCGTGCCTCTTCGCGCCCAGCACGATTGCGTCATCGGTCCATTGCATTCTCGATCCGCTGCCCTCCCTCACCCGAGTTGAAGAAAAGGGGACGGCTTGGCGAGCGCTCAGGGCATTCACTCCTTTGGAAACTCCAAACCCATCGCGCGGTAGCGCTCCGGATCGTCACCCCAGCCCTCGCGCACTTTGACGAACAGGAACAGATGCACCTTGGCCTCCGCGATCTCCGCGATCTCCTTGCGCGCCGCCTCGCCGATCGCCTTGATCGTCTGCCCGCCTGTGCCGAGGACGATCTTGCGCTGGCTTTCGCGCTCCACATAGATCGTCTGCTCGACTCGGATGTCCCCTTTTCGCAATTCCTTCCACTGTTCGGTCTCGACCGTGGAATGATACGGCAATTCCTGGTGCAGTCGCTCGAACAACTTCTCGCGCGTGATCTCGGCCGCGAGCTGGCGCAGCGGCGCGTCCGACATCTGGTCGGGCGGATAGAGCCACGGCCCGGGCGGCACGTGCCGAGCCAACCATTTCTTCAAATCCGAAACGCCGTCGCCGGTCAGCGCCGAGAGCATGAAGGTCGCCTCGAACTGTGCCTTCGCATTCGCCTCACTGGCGAGATTGAGCAGCGCTTCTTTGGCCGTGACGTCGACCTTGTTGAGGATCAGCAATTTCGGCGCCTTCACCTCGGAGAGCCGCGCCAGGATCGCCTCGTTATCGTCCTCCAGATCCTTGCGCGCGTCGATCAGCACGCCGACGACATCGGCCTCATGCGCGCCGCTCCAGGCGGTCGTCACCATCGCGCGGTCGAGGCGGCGCTTGGGCGAGAAGATGCCCGGCGTATCGACGAAGATAAGCTGCGACTTGTCGACAATCGCGATGCCGCGGATCAACGCACGCGTCGTCTGCACCTTGTGCGAGACGATGGTCACCTTGGAGCCGACCAGCGCGTTGAGCAGCGTCGATTTGCCGGCGTTGGGCGCGCCGATCAACGCGACGAAGCCGCAGCGCGTGTCGCTTTGCATCACTTCAGGCACCGACTTTGTCCGGTGAAGCGCCGACTGTGAGCAACATCTCGGCGGCGGCGGCCTGCTCGGCGGCGCGTTTCGAACTGCCCAGGCCCTCCGCCGGAGGGCGGTCCGGCAATTCCACGGCAATGCGGAATTTCGGCTTGTGATGCGGACCGGTGCGCGCGAGCTCGCGATAAGCAGGCGTCGGC